>Ga0105359_10003897_pt1 | contig 12062 bp, 9 predicted proteins | sample GOMGulsemesocosm_6_FD_83659 | JGI IMG/M metagenome (GOLD analysis project Ga0105359, IMG submission 83659) | Methane-oxidizing microbial communities from mesocosms in the Gulf of Mexico - GOM8C Gulf of Mexico | ecosystem: Environmental > Aquatic > Marine > Cold seeps | place: Gulf of Mexico... | reverse complement strand
TTGTTCTATTCTGCATTCGATTCGTCAATTGATACCATGTGGCAAGTTGATGGTTCAGTTTGGGTGAATGAATCAAGTGCCAATGCAGATGAAGAACTACTGTATAGTAACGCAAGTGTGTTTGCTGAACTCTTTGGAACTGGCAGTGATCAATATGCATACGGTTTGTATAAAGGTGATAACGGGACGCTGGGTATGATGGGCGTATTTGATGGCGAAAATAATGGTGATACTGCCGCTCGTATCTATGGTATGAGTTATATCAAAAACTACGATTATACAGTAGATGTTGCCCATCCCCAATTTGCTACCTTGTTAGTAGCTAACGACATTGAGTTACCAGATGCGCCTACGGAATATCAATCAGTACCTGTTACGGCTAGTTTTAGTTTAATGTTATTTGGTTTGGCGGGTATGCGTAAACGAAAATAAATTATCGATATTCTCATTATATAAAAAGGCCATTAATTACAGTTAATGGCCTTTTTTATTTTCGGATTATGTTAGGGAACGGTACGTGAAATATCATTTATCATCCACAATATCTGTGGATAGATTTATATTCGTTAAGCTTCCAGAGCTGTACAGGTAAGTCAAGAAAAACTCGTTTACTTTATCAAGATTTGTAATATGCTTATTCGAATAAATCGTGGGATTAATCTATTAAAATAGTTACATGAGAAAAACAGCTTTTATCGTTAGGAGACGATGCAAAATAAAAGGTAATAACAGGGAGAATAATTAGAAAAATGAAATCCAAACGTTAGTTAAGGACTTCACCCTTGTTTCGTAGTCGTTAAGCGTAAATTTACGACAATTTACAATATTTACCAATCTTCCAAGTTGTACTGCTTGAGCTCTTTATTTCATGTAAACCAAATACACGACCAGTTCTACTCTCGATTTCACTAACCTTTACACGGTATAGGTCTGCATTCTCAGAGCGAGGAGACTTATCGTTAGGCATAATCCATGCTTGATACTTTTCATTGATAACTATGATCTTATATAGGTAGTCGGGCGTAACAACACCGTGAGAATTTAGAAAATAATCGTTTGTCGAGTCATCGCCCCAAATAACACCTCCATACACAAACACATTTTTTGTATCACGGTTGCACTCAATAATCTTATCAGTATATCTCCACAAACCTGTCTGATTCAATTTTCTTTGGTGCGGTACGACGTTGGCCATTGTGTTAGTTGAATTAACAGCCTCTTTACTATAATCAAAATGATTGGCTGGAACTCCATGACCTCTGTCATACCCGTTAATATTACTATTTAACTTATATGTTTTGTTGCTCTTTTGTTGGCAATGTTCGGGTAACCTTTTTTCATGGTGGAAACTACCTTTTCGTTTGAAATTTGCAGTATCTTTCACCGCTTTGTATGTGTAGTGTTCAAACCCGCGTTTAGAGCAATTGTAGCTTATTTTAAAGCCATCATATTGTAGCTCAATTAGCTGCTCAGCTTTGGCGATTTGATTATTAAATAAAGTCGAAAGTGCGATAATCACAAAAGTGAATGATGTTAGTTTAGTCATGAAATCTCTTAAAAGTAAGTTGGTTGTGATGCATGGTGACACAACCAATTTATGGTGCATAAAAGGAGCATTGTTTATAACCTATTTGTCATCTATCTTTTTATCGTCGATAGAGGCAAATACAGGGAACTCGCTCAACATTTCAGCAGCTAGCATATCAACACTATCGGCTCTTAGGATCTTTGATTCTTTGATGAAATAATCATGACCGTTGTAATTGAGAGTTATTATATCTTCAGCCGTTGAGAACTTTTTACTCAGTCGTTCGAGGTTTTGAACTAACGAGCCTGTTCGGACAAGAAACGTAAAAACACCATTGTTTTTGAGCTCTTTATCAAGTGTCTCTTCTAACAATTGTTCATCATTGGATAACAAATTCATTTCTTCTTGAGATATAGCAACACCTCCACTAGGAAGTACATTGTCAACAATAATAATGTCTTTATTGTTTTTAATAATATCTAAATCGTCGCGGGTTAATATTACAACGCCATCTTCATTTCGTTCATAGAACTTGCCGTTAACTTCAATGTAGTCATCGCTTACGTTATGTGTATTTGAACATGCGCCTAATGTAAGGACTACAAATAATGGGATAATGGCTTCTTTAAATATATTCATTTGTTTTAATCACCTGTTAAATTTCTCATATAAGACAGCATTCAGTAGAAAAAATCACTAAATATGTGACTATATGGGCATTAAGTTGATTGAATGCTTTTGTCGCAATCCTCAATAATAATCTCAGTGCCATCGGCATCTAGTATTTTAGTGAGCTTTAAATTTGACGTAGCTAAAAACTGTCCCATGTACTTTTTATATGAGATATTTAGTTCTCTTTCAGCTCTAGTGATACCCACATAAAACAATCTCCGTTCATCTTCAATGTGTAGTTCAGCGTTATTCTTAGCTTCTACGGGGGATTCTTTCATCGGAGAAGGGATTGCGCCCTCACTCGCATCGACAATCCAAACAGTGGCCCATTCGAGACCTTTTCCGGAGTGCAACGTTGAAAGTGTAACAACGTCCTTGTTGAGTTCGTCATCCCCACTCATAACAGAATTGAGTAATTCATTTACCGACTTTAACTTTTCTATTAACGAATCACCTTTCATTTTCTTATAAATAAAGTCAGCCATTGAGATTAGGGTAAATCTATCCATCGGTTGATGCAGAAAAGTTGTAATATATTCAATAATGTCTACAAGCCTAGTCTTAACGTCCCGACCACTCACATTCTTTGACCATTTGAACTGATTGGAATTGATAGTGCTTGAACCTCCTGATAAGTCAAACTCATCTAGATTGATATCAGAAAGTTTTTTTGGATGTTCTCTATTGATATAGCTGCTTATTAATCCCAAGGTATGTTCTGACTCCCCAAGCCAACCAAGCACGGTAGGTAGGTTCGTAATATCTTCATTAAGCATCAGTATGTTAAGGAGCCGAACTAAGCTGATGGCGTTATGGTTGCTAAGCAACCCACTTCTGCCTGAAATGCGTTGATAGTCGATATTAGCACCAACTAACGCTACCTCTATTTCATCAAGTGTGCTGTTATTCCTTGAGAGGATAGCTATATCGCTTTTGTTTTTTTCAATATGAGGCAAAATATCATGCGATAAATTGTTATGGTGATGTATTCGTATCTGCCCACCTTTTAATGACTCTAAAGAATTAAATTCTTTCTCTACACGGAATTTATTCATTTTTATTACAGAGGCGCCATACTGAAGAATATTTGGTGCGCACCGAAAACAAGTATCTAGAGCATAGCCGGTAGCATTAAAGTCATTCTTCAAATTTAGAAAATTATCGTACCCTTTCGCACCTGCAAATCGATAAATAGCTTGATCATCATCACCAACGCCAATTATTACTGATTTACGAATTAAAGCATGTTGAGCCACCCAACTGTATTGTATAGCACTTGTGTCTTGATATTCATCCACAATGATGTGAGAGAAATCAAACGGCAAAATGTTGCCTAACTCCATGCTTTTAACCACAAAGTTAGCAAGGGTTTTCAAATCATAAGTAGGAAGGTATTTCGATTTTAAAATGTCTTGATAGCAATCGTATATAGCCTTATGGTCAATATCTTGAAACATAGGGATTGATATTGCTGATAGATAATAATCCAGTATCTCACTGACCTCACTAATGTCAGGGTAATTCAGTTCTCGTGCGATTCTTATGAGAGCCAAAGTGTGATCAGCTCCCATCAATAATCTGAATTTCCCTTTGCCCAATAAAGTCTTTGCCATGTGAACAATGCAAGCATCGATGGTGGCTACCTTTAAACGTTTCTTCTGTTCTTTAGACAGGTGTTTACCAATGCGTTTGCGCATTTCCCCAGCACCAGAACGAGTAAAGGTAACAATGAGAAGTGTATTTGATTGGTCGGCATTGAGTATGTTTAAGGCGAGCTCAACACTAACATGGGTTTTTCCTGAACCTGGCAAAGAACATACATAACTATGCTGCTTCAAGATTTTTGTAACGGCGTTTTGTTTTGGAGTCAGAGATGTCATCGATATACTTAGGAGTTGATAGTAATAGGACACTAACAACTCTTAAGATTGGCTGCACTTTAAAAGTGACTATACGCTAAAATTCAGGAATATCAGTAAAGTTCGGCACGGATGAATCTGCTTGCTTCAGAACTCTTTTTTTACGATTATTTCTATTTTTTTCTTTATATAAGTTTAATACCCTTGAATAAACTTCCCAGCCGTTATCCTCTGGTTGCGAAATTTTAGTCTCATCATAGATGTAATCAACTAATAATTTGTTGCATGACTCACGAGATGATCTATTTACTATAATAATTGGGTGAGGTATGTAATATTTATCCCATGACTTATTACCCGTCATCCGGACAGATAACTTAGCGACAACAGGAGTTTGTTTTATATGCTTAAGCACTAAGTCAGACGGGGCCATTTCTAATTTTTCAACTGCTGCATCAATATCTCTCTCCCAGTCTCGTAGATCAACATCCATTGGCGGAGGAGCGATTTTAGCCCCTAAAGCATTATTTTTTGCCTTATCTAAAAGTATGGATGTATACCGTTTGCTAGTAGACCAGCCAAAGCTAGTCTTATCAATATTCGCATCGATAACTTCTATCTTTCTATATAGTTGACATGCATTTACCATTGGGTGGCACTCAAATAATACGGGGTTGCTTGTAACTACAGAACCTTTGTCGTCGCTATTTACTCTTGTTGTTTTGCTTAAAGGAGCTAAAAATAATTTAATCTCCTTTTTCTTCATGTTAATTTTATCAACTAATTCTTTAATCTCCAATCCATCGTAATGTTCTGGAGATAAAGATAGGTATCCTGGGTGCTTTACCGTTTCTTTGGTGTTTAAAGGGTCTTGTGATTTAATCACAAACAGAGTATCAACTGCGGCGTCTGCGTAGGGTATTTTTTTAATAGTGCGATTACGAGCACGGTTCCCTTTTGAATCAGTGATGTTGTACACGTAGTGTTCAACAAGAGCCCCGTCGATCATGATTGTTTTTTTTAATTCCTTCATCAGAACATCTAACTCTTCCATCAAATTATTCAGGTCAAATCGAACAGTTAAATCTATCATTTATCTACCTCTAATCTGCGAATATGCAGAAATCGTCATGTATAGGGCTAATACGTATACTTTATCATAAACACATGCATATTCAGAAATACGATTATTGAATTAACCCCTTTAAATATAAGGGGATACCTTTATCTGCCTGTAATTTGTAAAGTGCTACATTGAGGATATATAGCATTAAAGGTGAGTATTCATATGAATAAAATTAGCAACATAAACCAAAGCGAACTAACAGCGATTTGTAGTAATAACACATTAACATTAACTCCAAATAATCGTGTAGCTAAAAATTTACGTGATCGGGCTTCAAATTATAAGCTGAGTGCGACAAATAAAAAAGCCTGTATTACCCCGAATGTAAAAGCGTTATCTACTTGGGTCAATGAGTCCTTTGCCGAATTACGCTCCATGAATATCGCCCCATTTAGCAAGCTAGCTATGATAAATGATCAACATCAGGCTTCATATTGGGTTAAAGAGTTGGTAAATCACGATTATGCGTCGGATTTTGCAGATCCGTTAGATATCTTGTCTGAAGCCCTATCGGCTGATAAGTTTCTTGATAGGTGGTGCATAGAAAAAATCGATACATCTACCATCACGTCTAAACTTTTTTGGGATTGTAGAAATAAAGTATCCTCTGCTATGAATGGAAACGGATTTATAACGTTCACTACAGCTATTAAGCTGCTGATAAATGCAATCGAAATGGATTTGTTGATTTTACCAAGAACTGTTGCTTTATTTGCATTTGACGAACAACCTAAACTTTATAAAAAATTATTTGAAGCAATAGCTAAGAAATCTATTCTTCGTGAGGTAAACCCAATTCGAGCAGAGAATACTTGTATGAAGTACGGCGCTAAAGATCAGCGCGAAGAACTCAGTGCAATGGCTTCTTGGGCAAGTAGAATTGTTAAAGAAGAGCCAAATAAAACGATTGGTATTGTAAGCTATGAACTTCATAACAGTGAAACTAAGAAATCAATAATTAAGGCACTTGATAATGTATTTGAGCCGCAAAAAGCCCTAGATTCCACAGATCAAAGATTATCATACGATATATCAATGGGTGATCCGCTTGATAGTTTCTATGTGATCGAACAAATCATGTATTACTTGCTATTAGGTTTAATTGACGGATACAAATTCCAAACTGAAAAAGCTAAATGGATTATTCAAGATTCATTGCTCGGCCATGCATACACAGAGAAAATGGAACGGAAGAAATTCACTCTTGAGTGGCGCGATAAGCGTTCGTACCTGACATCATTACAAGAGCTTGCGGAAAATGCCTTTTGCCCCCCTCACTTTCGAAACATCTTAGTTAAGCTAATGGATATGTATAAAGGGTATAGTGATAAGAAAACACCTTCAGCATGGGCAATGTACTTTACGGATATGTTAAGTGCGATTGGTTTTTGTGAAAGTGCACAGTTGGGAACAAAAAGCGTGGAGGCCTTAAATAAGTGGAAGGATGTTCTGGATACGCTTTCAGGGCTGGATGTTCATATGAATATGGTAGATGCAAAGACTTGTCTGAATATACTTAAATCCATGTGTAATCGAGTTTTAGTGACGCCCCCTGACTCAACATCGCCCGTGAGCGTTCTCGGAGCACTTGAAGCTTCAGGTTTGGATTATGACTACTTCTGGCTTATAGGCTGTACGCCAGATGTTTTTCCACCTCCGCCAAAGCCAAATAGTTGCTTACCGCTAAACCTCCAGCAAGATAATTTGATGCCGCATTCATGTGCTGAACGTCAATTAGCTTTCAGTAAGCAATTATTGAGTCGTTTTAAAGGCTCCTGCAGTACTTTGATTGCAAGCTATGTTGGTCAGGAAAGTCTGTTGTTTCAACAAACACCTGAAGTTCAAAATATTAGTTTGTTACTAGATGATGATATCTATGACTATGACGCCATTGCCTATAAACAATATGCTGTTACAACAAAACCTGACTTTGTAGAGCCAGTTATCGAGGGATCATTGCTAAAAGGTGGTGTGTCAGTAATAGATAACACAAGTGATTGTCCTATAAAGGCATTGCTAATAAACCGTCTCGGAATAAATCCATTTCCAGTCTACAATCACAATGGGTTTACCTCGGCGGAAAGGGGGGATATTAAACACGCTGTTTTAGAAAATGTATGGCGGGGAATTATACAATATTGTGAAAATAATAATATTTCATCCCACCAATCAGCATTGATTTCTATGGATAAACCAATGTTGCAAAAAATGATACTTGAAGCTATTAATATGGAGATTTTTTTACTTGGCCGAAATGATATAGGTGATGAACTTTTAAATAGTGAAATTTCATTACTAAAGACTTCTATCAATGAGGTCTTTGAAATAGATAAGAGTCGTCAACCCTTCAATATTGTTTCTCTGGAAGAAAAAGGAATGATTGAAGTAGGCGGGTATAACCTTTCGATCCGTATCGACCGAGTTGACGAAGTGACTATTTGCGAAGATGTTCACAAAAGTGTTGTTATCGACTACAAATCTAGCGAACATTCAATATCCAAGGCATTCTCTAGGAACATAGCTAGCCAATTACCATTAGCCGCTCTACAGAAGAAAACCGATGGAATAGCTTACTTAAACGTAGAAAAGAACAATAGTAAACTTGTTGGGGTCGGTGATGGGTTATCAGACTTAATATCCGCAACCAACCATAAGATGCGTAACCTCCCTAAGGATTGGTTAGCTTTACAGGAAATAGCGAAAGAAAACATGGAGGAGCAGATTAAAATATATGCATCAGGTGATTTGTTTTATAAGCCGTCATCAACAGCTTGTGTCTATTGCCCCAAAAGTAACTCTTGTCAGTCATCAGTGGCATAAAATAATAAATGAACGATGTAATAAGGAATAGTAAATGGTTATTGAAAAGCAACAGTATAGAAATAAGTTAGTTCTAGCCGTAATTGTGATTTTAGTTTGTAGCATAATCGGTGCTTATTCTTATTTTACTAAAGGCAAACAAATTAATTTAAACCATAGTCAACCAATGGTCGTTTTTAAAGATAAAGACAAATTATGGCAAGTTGTTACATATAAAAGCGAACCGGTAACATCAATAGTGATCACTCTTTATCCAAAATTTAAACAAACCAAAAAAAATGTATATCTGAATTATCGGTCGCAATTTGTTTTCTCTGATGCAGCGCCAGTCCTGTTAGACAATGAACCACTATTTTGGAACAGGGATGGTGAAGTCGTAACATTGAATGGGAAAATAATTAATGAAGGTCTGGTATTTTTAGTGGGCAATAAAGAGTTGGCTAGGAATACTGCTTTAACCTTATACGAACTTAAGGTTGGAATTAAATCAAATATTGAGAAACAAAAGATATTAGATGAAGCGATTGATCCGGATCGCACTTCAGAACCTGAATCTGTGGGCAGCAGTATATGATTAATTCAATAAAGAACCTTTTTATCTTAGCATTCAGTAAAAAAATACACTTAAAGCATTACCCGTTTGTGAGTTTTTGTATTATTGACCAGTCATTAAAAATATATGGTGATGATGTAAATGTAAACAGCTTAAGTGGTGAGATACTGTTGCCACAAATGAACAAGAAATACCAAAAGTACTCTATTTTAGAAAGGGAAAAAATGCTTTGCTCAGCAACATCATTGATAATATATAACTGTATCTACCAGGGGGACTTTCCAAATCGCTCAGCTTTACTCTATATAATAGATAGTATTGAGAATGGATTAAGGGAGAATAAAAGCAACCGATGGATAAAAATGCATCATGATGCCTATGCGAACGGTCAGGTTATCAATAAAGAGTTTTTATTGGGCTTAAATAGTAATTTGGTAGATAAGCTAGAAATTGACAGGGCAATATTCGAGGGAGTGTGTGGGAAGAATTTAATTGTATTGGAGTCACTAATTAGTGAAAATAAAAATATTTATCTTGATTGGATAGAAGAGAAAGTAAAAGCTATCCAATCAAGTTAAGATGCGATTTACTTATTTGGAGGCTTATTGTGAACACAAGCAACCACATGGAGATTAGGAGGCATACTATCAGAGGTTCTTGTTATGGTGGCAGCCCAATCCTCTGTTGGCTTGCTAATTAATACTCTTTGACTATCTTTGATTTGAACAGGAGATTTAACAGCAGTCCAATCCGGTTTTCCACAATGTTTTACGATTTCAGGGTGTTGATTTTTGGTAAACCAAAGACCACGTTTACATTGAAATACGTATTTAGATTTAGCATCAACCGCATAGGCAACACCATCCACTATAAAATAACGCTGTACTGGGACTTTTATATCAGTATTCAAAACAATCTCCGTGTTAAATATTAAAACTCATTAAATTTCGAGAACTTGAACCTAATGTAGAAAATGCCTCTATGTGATAAATGGCATTAATCAAGTTTTTATTATTCTGGTCATTAAGCGTTAGCCTAATAGTGCATCAACAAAAATGTAAAGCTTAGTAACATAATGTACTAAATTTAAAAAGCATTTTAACGGTATGATTTAATAAAACAACACCCGAACTAGATTTAATGCGCTATATCGACAAAAACATTTCTTGCGCCCCAAATATCAGGTTTTCTTGATCAAAAATGACACAAAAATGTTAACAGAAAGATCATATTAACACGATAAAGATGTTTTAAAAGTGTTTAGAGCACATTTTACACATAAATTGAGCGTTTTTTATAGGAATATATAAAAACAGATTGTAAGTCCTAACCATTTAACGCCTAAAGAAAGATTGCCTACGCATATTTCTGATAATGAATTAAACCCAGCTCCAATACATAACAAAAGCAATAACCTATCATGCATATTGATGCCGTCAAAAAAAACGATTCTAAAAAGTGGATTGAGTGACAGTAGAAACATTATTATAAAAAGAATTTGAAAGCCAAATGCAAACTTGTACCTGGTTTCGCTGTATATCTTCGAGTAGCTATATTTTGTATACCAAAGACTTTTTCGGATGCCTTCATATTCAAAAAGGTCTTCTATAGCTAGTTTAGTGTCTTTTTTATTCATTGTTTTTCAATCCTGAAATTCTGTATGGCTTATTAATAGAAAATAAATACTTGTTATATAAATCTCTATTGTCAGTGTTGCTTATTCCTGAACTTCCTATATCTCGATATATTTCATAAGCTATTTTAGTTGCCGACAATATGTTTGATTCATAAACAAAACGCGATACATGGCCTTCTTTAAAGTAATCAACTGTATTCATGGTTCCTTGATATAATTTACAAGCTTGAATGAATGTTTGGCAATTAGGGATATGAATTACGAGTTTCTGTTTAGCTCGAGTGATTCCTACAAAATATAAACGCCTTTCTACTTCCACGAGCTCGCAAGTTCTAAAAGCATTTTGTGATGGTAGAATGTTTTCCTCGCAATAGGCCATAATGACCATGGGCCATGCAAGGCCTTTACTCTTATGTAATGTGGTTATCTCAATTTTATTTGACCTATCATCACTATCAAGGCTCAATTTTAAGTTTGCAGCGATACTGCCAACTTGAGTTATTTGAGAGTCAAAAGAACAGAATAAATCAACAATAGCCTCGAATCTAATTGATGCAGTAAGAGGGCTTTTCCAATTATATTTATTGATAGAACTTCTAATCCCCCCTTCTTTAATTATCCTTTTTATAAGGTAGTTACTATCTCTGTTTTTTGACTTTTTTGTTACAAATAATCCTTTGATTCGCTTAGAAATGATTCTACTAATATCCGGTTTAAAATTACCTTTGATTTCATTAAATGCAGAAATTATTTTTTCTTCAGTCTTGTCAATAAAACATTCACACAAAGACTTAATGTCATTCTTATTTACCCCCCACAAAAATGACGTTAAATATATATGGGCAGCGACGCTTATATTTTTGTCATTCAAAGTGTCAAATTCAGAGAGGAGAGTTACACATGCAAACAAGAAAGTTGTCTCTTGGGTGTGAAGAACCGTCGCATTTTTTTTTCCAATGTAATATGGAAGTCCGTGGCGAAGCAGCGCTATTTCTAACCCAAATGTGTAGTGGTAATTCCTAATCAATATAGCAATGTCCTGATATTGTCCTCCATTGAGTATCCACTGGGATATCTGTGCAATAAGGTCATCTTGCTTACAATCTACAGAAGTCGCGTCATAAGTTGCCGTTGCTATTTCTGTATGAATATCTTCTCGAGCAGAAATACAGACTTTGTTGATCCTATTTATATTGTTATGAATAACATTATTCGCCAATAATGAGATGCTGTGACCATAACGGAATGTTTTTGATAGGGTGAAGTGCTTTACTTGATCGAAGTCTTCGTTGATTGTGTTCATCAAGTATTCAGGTGATGCTCCTGTAAAATCATATATGGTTTGATCATCATCCCCTACGACATTTATTTTGGCACGGTCACCAGTAATAAGCTTTAACAGCTCATGACAAAGGGCATTTGAATCTTGGTATTCATCAACTAGAATAACTTGATGCAAATTACTAATGATTGACCGGCATTCAGGAAACATTTTTGCTGTTGTGACAACGTCAAAAATCAGGTCGGAGAAAAATTGCAGGTTAGCGTTCTTTCTATCCGTTTCTGAAAGATGATAACCAGCAATATATGAAATTTTATCTAAGGAATAGCCCTGTAATTCGAATGTTTCTTCGGGGGTGTTTAGTGTCGACTTTACCAACTCAACAAATGCTATGAATTCATCTAACGTCTCATTTGATTTTGGATTTATTCTCTTTTGTAAGTTAACCGGTACAACCTGAGTGAGTATATTTCGGTAAAATGTTTTGTATCGAAATTGATCTGCAATGAGAGTTAATTCTTTTGATAGATAGCCATGTTTTGATAATTTTCTACCTATTTTCATTGCATAAGAATGGTATGTCTTA
>Ga0105359_10003892_pt1 | contig 12069 bp, 9 predicted proteins | sample GOMGulsemesocosm_6_FD_83659 | JGI IMG/M metagenome (GOLD analysis project Ga0105359, IMG submission 83659) | Methane-oxidizing microbial communities from mesocosms in the Gulf of Mexico - GOM8C Gulf of Mexico | ecosystem: Environmental > Aquatic > Marine > Cold seeps | place: Gulf of Mexico... | reverse complement strand
GGGGTTCTGGGGATTTTCCCGCCATAGATTGCAATTCGCCTTGTAGACCCCAGAACTCCTAGCCTGTAGACGGCTATTAGTTTCAATCTACCCCGATTAACGTTATCCTTTTTGACTTTTTAGGTCAAGAAATGAGCAAAGGTAAGCGCCTATCGATACTAACAAAGGCAGAAATTGAAGAATTGTATTCGCCTCCTGTATTCTCCGCTCCCGATCAACGATTTTTCTTTGCTCTTAATGATAGAGAAGCTGAGGCAATCAACCGAATTCGAGACCGTAAGCATCGAGTAGCTGCTATCGCTTTACTGGGATATTTCAAATCTAAACCCATCCTGCTAAACCCTAACTTTAAATCCATGCAGGATGACCTGTCATTCATTTCTGACCTTTATTTTAAGGGCCTGAAATACCGTCGATTTAGCCTGAAAGCTGATCAGAAATCTCGATTATACGAGCGTGTACTGTTGTTACTGGAGGTTTCTAATTGGAATGATATTGAACATCAGGAAGGACTGGTTGCCTATCTACTTGAAAAGGCAAAGAGCTGGGCAGCACCACGAGCTCTTTTTGATGCGGCGATCGAATACCTGGCTCACAACAAGATAGCTATTCCCGCCTACAGCACGATACAGAAGATTATCAGCCAGGTACTGGTACAACATCAAAAAGCGCTACATGATCAAGTCAAAGCCGTTTGCACTCAAGGCCTGAAAGACATGCTCGCCGAGCTATTGTCCGGCGAGCATGCATTTACCTTACAGCACTTACGCCAGAGCGCTCGCAACTTTACCGGTACGGAGCTGGAAAAAGAACTTCAAGTTTATCACCACCTTCAGCCCTGGGTGGCCGAAGTTGCTCAAGTACAAGCAAGTATGGGGCTATCGCAGATGAACCAGCATTATTACGCTGGGCGTGTAGATTATTACGGCGCCAAACTCAAACGGCAAGCAACTCTCAATCAGCAGTTGTACCTACTGAGCTACCTGCAAAACCGTCAGCAACAGTGTTTAGAAAGGATCGCCGATGGCTTCATTCATCATGTGCGACAAGTCAAAGCTCGCGCGAAAGCGATGGCCAAAGAACAAGTCTATCAAGATTGGCAGAAAGCCGCTCGCAATGTTGGTAAAGCTGCGGATGTGCTGCAGCTGTTTTTGAATGATGAGCTTTCGCCAGATACTCGCCTTCAGTCGGTTCAAGAGCAAGCGTTCAAGGTGATGGATGCTAAAGATCTCACATCTGTCTGCCGCTACTTGAGCAATCAAAAGCAGTCTGCTGATGAATCCTACTGGCAGCATCTAGACCTAGAGTCCACGCTACGCGCTGGCTTGCTACGATCATTGTTCTGCCGTTTACGTATTGAAGGTGCAGATCAAACACTGCGACTGCCACGAGTGCTGGATCAAGCGCGGTTGGATCTGCTGACTCAGCAGGAGCTCAGTGATGCCAGCCTGGATCGGCGCTTGCCACAAAAACACATACGCCCACTGTTGTTGAATAAAGACGGCAGCCTCAACAAAGCACGTTATGAATGGTACCTCTATCTGCAGGTTCCCGATCGATTGCAAGGTCAGCTGTTAATGCCAGACGTCATTAAATATCGGGCTTTGGATGCGGATCTGGTTAAGCCCAAACGCTGGAAACAAGATAAGCAAGGCTTGTTGGAATCTACAGCGCAGACGAAGTTGATGGCCGATCCGACATCGCTCATACCCAATATGGTCACTGAACTCAATCTGCGCCAGAACGAGGTTAGTCACTATCTGGAGAAAACTGACAACCGAGACGTCATCCTGAAGCACAAAGGCGGCAAGCGACACTGGAGACTACCTACTGCGAGCAAGAAACAACTGGTCAATAACCCCTTCTTTGAACAGATGCGCTCGGTAGAAATCGCCGATGTGCTGCGTGTTGTCGACCGGGATACCGGGTTTATTGATGACTTCGAACATGTCTTGGGCATGAGTTCTAAAAGTCGGCTGTTCGAAGTGGATTTAGTGGCAATCCTGATTGCCAATGCGACCAATCAGGGCATCTATGGCATTGCAGAGATCTCTGATCGCAGCTATGAGCAGCTGCGCACCATTCAGGCCAATTACCTGAGACTGGAAACCCTGAATAATGCTAACGACCGCATCAATAACGCGACGGCTAAATTACCGATCTTTAAACACTACTACATCCAAGAAGGCATCGTACATGTCAGTGCCGATGGTCAGAAGTTCGAAGCCAAACGGGAAACGTTCCGTACCAGGTACTCCTCTAAATACTTCGGTACGGCCAAAGGGCTCTCGAACGTGAGCCTCAATGCCCATCATATGGGCATTAACAACCGGATAATTGGTTCCAACGAGCACGAAAGCCATTACCTATTTGACCTGCTGATGAACAACAGTACGAAAATAATCCCGGACATTGTGTCGACTGACACGCATGGGGTCAACCACGTTAACTTTGCACTACTGGACTTGTTTGGCTACCAGTTTGCGCCCCGTTACGCCAAGGTTGGTACCGTGATCGAGAAGATGTTCAATATCACCACCGACAAAGACGACCGTATCCAGCTGAGCTTGAAAAAGCCCATTAACACCAAACGCATCATGGAGCACTGGGACACCATCCAACGCATCGCGGTCTCACTAGCGCAGCGTAAAACGGATCAAGCAACTCTAGTGCGAAAGCTATCTGCTTATAAAAGTAACCACCCCTTACTTGAAGCGTTTACTGAATACAACCGCCTGGTAAAAGCACGATATCTGCTGAGCTACATCGATGACCCTGAACTGCGCAGCCATGTGCAAAAGGCACTGAACCGAGGCGAAGCGTACCATCAGCTACGACGGGCGATCAGTCAGGTCAATGGCGATAGGTTCCGTGGCAACAGTGATGAGGAAATAGAGCTGTGGAACGAATGTGCAAGACTAATGGCCAACGCCATCATCTACTTCAACTCCAAGGTGTTGAGCAATCTGTTGCAAAGCTTTGAACATCAAGGCCGAGACAAGCTGGCGGAAACCATCAAGCGGGCTTCACCTGTTGCCTGGCAAAGCATCAATCTGAAAGGGAAATACTTGTTCGGTAAGACGGGTGAAACACCAGATATTGAATATCTGATGGCACCGATTGAGGAATATGTACCGCTTGATGAAAAGTGATGTGCCTCTACAGGCTAATATTGACGGGGTCTACAGAGCGAATTGCAATCTATGGCGGGAAAATCCCCAGAACCCCTACTACCTGCTGGCAAAACTGCTGGAATTCTTCGACCCGGCTATTCTCGAAGCCTTAAAGATTGTCAGCGGCCACTCGCTCAAACACCTGGCGGCCGCGCTGGGGCTCTATGTGCTGTGGCGCGGTTATCGGTGTAGAGAAAAGCTCTAAGCTGATCACTCAGGCTGCTTATTGATACGCCAGTCGTAGTCGATAAATTTCACCTGATAACCGCTTGGCAATGGCTCGCTGACATAGCGGTTGATATAGCCGGGCAGATCGCTGGCCTTGTTCGAGGCGACAAAATCCTCTGTGTAGAACTTAAGTATCGAGGAGACATTAATGCGCTGCTTGGCGTGATCCAGCTGTAATTTATTGGGCTGCTGAAAAAACTCCACGGCGGCACTCTCTAGCTGCGCATCGAGTGTCAGCGCGTCAAACGGCTGCTGCAACAGACGCGGGCAGTCGCGCACCATGCAGTTGAGTGCAAAGTGGGCTAGCGGCTCACCCAGCGGGCGAATGACTTTGTTTTCATAGTCATAGAGGTTGGTTTTTTTACCGTCTATTTTTATTGCGCGAAATTTAAAGAACGATGCGCGGCTAAAAAAGCTGCTAAAACCCTTGGGAATCCCGCGCTCTAGCACGCCCCACATGGCCAGCGCGTTGTAGGTGTTGATATGGTAAGCCAACACCGCCTGTGGCGTCTGAAAATCCTCCGGGTGGGAGTCGACGCCGTAGCCGGCGACAAAATCAACATAGCGCTGCAACGGCTTGGGGTTGGCGGCCACGGCGGCAAAGTTAATGCGCCCCTGACTATCGACGTGACTGCTGAGCACCGCCGCCCAGGCGGACAGAGCCTGTTGATAATTCTCGGCAGTGGCCGCCGAGCTAAAGGCCTGATTGCTGGTGAACAATAACAGCAGTGCCAAGGTCGCGCGTTGACAGTAAACGGTAAGGGTATTCAAGGGTGCCTCCTAGGCGGACTGTTTTTTCCAAATAAGTGGTTCATAGTGTTCGACGCTGCCGTCGGCCTTGCGAACGTCCAGCGGTTTGAGAATATAATCGTCGCGCGCGGCGTTGTGCTGGCACATGGATACCGGGCCATCGGCGCTCATTACCATAAACGAGCAGGCATCGACGCGGCCCTGATCCAGTTTCTCGGCGTCCATAAAGTTTTGTATAAAAAAGGTGAGCTTGTGCGCCCGCCCCCGCGCCGCCACGAGATCGCCCCCGCAGCGCCACAGCTGGCGCAGAACATAGCCCAGCGCCGGCGCCCACCAGCGCGGCTTGCTGAGTAGCTGCGCGCCATAGCGACTGAGTATGGCCAGCGGCGACAGGTGGCGGAGATCATCGAGCGAGTGAAAGTCTGCAATAAAACCGGCGAACAGTTCTGCGTCGTCGATAAACGGGTGTACACGTTTATTCACCACTAGGGTGGGCATATAACTGTGACAGTCGGCGTGCCCCAGGCGCACCACGTCCCAGGGCAGTGGGCGACCGGCAGCCTGCTCGAGCTTGGCGCGCACCGATTGCTGGCTGATGATGTCGTCGCGCCCGCGCCACTCGCCGCGCCCGGTTTCGGCCTGCAGGTTAAACGACACCAGCCCCACCTCGGCGGCCTGCTCGACATAGAAGCCGATTAAGTCCGCCAGCTGATGGAAGTTACCACTGTGCAGGGTATTGTTGAACATCACCGTCAAACCCAGCCCGCGAGCCCGCGCCAGGTACTCCAAACGCAAAGGGTGCAGACTCAGCTCGTCCGTATAGCCGGGGCGCTGCTGGCTGCTGTCGACGTGGAAGGCAATATCGCTCAGCCCGGCTTCAGCCAGCCGTGTCAGCAGCTTGCGCGTGGCGCCTATGCCGTTGGTAAACAGCGCCGGGTAGAGGCCAATATCGCTGGCGTAGGCGATAATCTTAAGCAGCTCTGTGTGCTTGCGCAGGGTCGGGTCGCCGCCGGTAATCTGCACGTGCACGCCGCGGCCATAGTGCTCCACCACCGCATCGAGGCGCCGATAAACCTCCTCAAGCGGCAGATCTTTAACCGACTCCGAGTGCTCGGAGAGGTAGCAGAGACTGCAGTCGAGGTTGCACTTTTGGGTTATCTCCACCGCCACGCAGCCGATGGTTTGGGCGCGGCCCAGTAATTGGTTGGGCGTGTCTATCGACGCCATGCGACGGCGAGTCACCTCAAGCAGAGCATCTCTGGTCATAATTTGGCAATTTCCCAATTATTGATAACACTCAGATAGGCTGTGTACCTAGCCCTAACCATAGACACTCTATTACTTGACCCAAGTGGCACTGCTAATGAGACGCCCTATAACGCTAAAAAGTTTCATCGCCCTGAGCCTATTTTCATTGGCGCTTAACACCTCCTCTGCGACCGCCCAAACTACCACAGGCGCCGCGACAGGGAGGCTGGACGAGACCTATAAAGGCAGCCGCTACCAAGATATTTACGCGACTGTGTTTCAAAAGCCCTACACAGAGTTGCCCCACTACCGCATCAATAAGCGCCACTTCGGCCCCGGCGGCAACCACCTGAACAACCGGGTATTGAACGCCGGCTTGCGCACCCTGCGCTCGCGCGCCGACCTGATGGATTTCCCTGGGGGACAGAAATTGTTTCAAGCCAACGGCATTTGTTTTGCCGGCCAGTGGCGCATAGACACCGATTCTCCCTATAGCGGCCTGTTCGCCAAGGGCGCCCAGGCGCGAGTCATTGCCAGGGCCTCGGTATCGCTCAATGGCACAGAGCAAAAGCACAAACGCGCCTTCGGCATGGCGTTAAAATTCTTTCGCGGCGCAGATCCACAGCTAGCCGTGGCCACCGATAATGTCTTTGTGATGCACAGCCTGGGCGGCGTGCGCACCCGCCATCTACTGGACCTGGCGCTCGACAACGAGCCGCCACTGGGCAGCCTGCCGCCCTTTGGGCAGTGGTTGACCGCGCGGCGCCTGCAGAAGGATTTTCAGCGCGCCGACACAGCCACCAGTGGCCTGCCGGCTAATGTCGGCTATAGGCCGGTTAGCTCACTGGCGCAGGTCGTGGGAAAGAAAGGCGATGAACACGCACCGCGCTGGCTGCGTCTAACGGCTGCCGACTCGCTGCGAATGAATCAGAAAGATTTTCGCGATGAATTGAGTCTTGAACACTACCCGGGGCAAGTGCTGCGGTGGACAATTTCTGTCGCCGCAGCCACCGCCGCTAACGATAAACAACAGGCCAGCTGGGAGAATATTGGCACACTGAGCTTTAGTGAATCCATCGCCTCAAAGGCCTGCGACCAGCGTCTGCACTTTGCTCACCCGCGACTGGCGCCTAACCGTGAGACCAACAATAAAACATCACGCTAAACTGGGTTTAGCGTGATGTTTTAAGCGTGTCGAAGACACTAGATAACCGATACAAACACCTCGGCAATGACGCCTGTTGCTGCCTCAATAAAAGGCTGCAGTCAAAGGCTAGGGAGCCGCCATACGCTGTAAGGCTTGCACCGCGTCGTCGGGTTTTAACGCCAGGGATTTCTGTCTCGGTGGGAACTCTTTAAAGGTCTTAAAGAATTCCGCCACGATATCGCGCACCGGCATAAAGATCCACAGTTGATCAACGGCCCAGCGCACGTAGGTATCGGCATCCAGGGAGCGTTCGAAAGGGTCCATGCGCAGGTTCACCACCTTAGGAATGGTAAAGACTTGCCTCTGACCGTAGAACCAGTCGTCTTTGGTGGCAAAGTGAATCTTCCAGTCCTTCCAGCGCACCGCATTGAGGTTACTGTCGTCGTCGAAATAGAAAAATGTTTCGCGGCGCCCAGCCTCCTTGCCCTGTAGCAGCCCCAACTGATTGTAGCCATCGAGATGTACCTTGTAGGTATTGTCACCCGCACGATAGCCTAACTTAAGCTTCTCTTTAATCTCACTTTCACCGACAACCGCCAGCAGCGTTGGCAGCCAGTCTTGGTGGGAAAACATATCGTTGATAATGCCACCCGGCTTAATCTTGCCCGGCCATCGCACCAGCGCAGGCACCCGAAAACCTCCCTCCCAGGTTGTTCCTTTAGTGCCACGAAAAGGGATGGTACCGGCATCGGGGAAGGTAAACGTCTGCGCGCCATTGTCGGTGGAATAGATAACAATGGTGTTGTCGGCGATACCCAGTTCGTCCAATTGATCGAGCAGCTGACCGACGTGATAGTCGTGTTCGGCCATACCATCGGCGTACAAACCATAGCCGGTTTTACCCCGCCACTTTTCGTTTAAGCGCGTCCACACATGCATGCGGGTGGCGTTAAACCAAGTGAAAAATGGCTTCTTTTGGTCGTGGGCCTTTTTAATAAAGGTCTTTGCGGCACTGAGAAACTCCTCATCAATGGTCTCCATGCGCTTGCGGGTGAGCGGGCCGGTATCTTCAATACGGTTGGCCCCGCCATCGGCGTAACTGTGAATCACTCCGCGCGGGCCGTAGCGTTTGTGGAACTCGGCGTCTTTGGGGTAAAGGTCAGTCTCTGGTTCTTCCTCGGCATTGAGGTGGTAGAGATTGCCATAGAACTCATCAAAACCGTGTTGCGTCGGCAGAAACTCATCGAGATCGCCCAGGTGGTTTTTACCGAACTGACCGGTGGTGTAGCCCTTGGCTTGCAGTAACTTAGCCAGTGTTGGGTCCTCTGAGCGAATGCCCAAGTTAGAGCCAGGGAAACCCACCTTTAACAGACCGGTGCGCAGCGGATGCTGCCCGGTGATAAAAGCCGCGCGACCGGCGGTACAGCTTTGCTCTGCGTAGTAGTCGGTAAATCGCACACCCTCATTGGCGATACGATCAATATTAGGCGTCGAGCCCCCCATCATCCCCTGGTGGTAGGCGCTGATGTTGTACATGCCGATATCGTCGCCAAAAATCACCAGAATATTAGGCTGCTCGGCCCCGTGAGCACCGCTGCCTAACAGGCTTACAACAAGCCATAAAACACCTTTGGCTACGGTGCTATTGGTTGAAAAAATCATCGATAACCACCCCAATTAAGATCAGTAAAACAATAACGTTTGGATAAATACTGTATTAAATTGCGCCAGATTCCTCTAGCGCTGTTATATCTTTAGTCGAAAGCTTAAGCTGCTGCAGCAGCGCCTCTGTGTGCTCACCTAGGCTGGGAATAGCGCCAAGTTCTTGCTGTGTTTGACTAAATTTCGGCGCCGCAGCTGGCTGCACAAACTCTCCGTTTTTGACAAAGTTAGCCCGCGCTTGGTTGTGCGGATGCTCAGCCGCCTCGGCTAGCGTCAGTACCGGCGCAAAACAGGCATCGCTGCCCTCAAGCAGCTCACACCAATGGGCCTGTGCTTGACTGGCAAACAGCTCGGTCATCTTTTGTTTGGCCGCTGGCCACAGATTGGCGTTGTGCTGCTGGGCAAAATCCGGGTCATCGGCAAAGCCGCACAGGGTTATCAGCTCGGCGTAAAAGTTGGGCTCTAGCGCTTGCACCGTCACACTGCGGCCATCGGCGCAGACATAGGTATTGCACCAGGGGGAGGCGGCACTGAAAAAGTCACTGCCGCGCTCTTCTTTAATAACGCCCTGCTCGCACAGGCTCGCCATCAAGGTCATATTGTAAATGGTGCCGTCGCAGATGGCGGCATCGATCACCTGCCCTTGGCCCGTCGTGCACGCGTGCAACAGTGCCGAGGTGATACCCAGCGCCAGCGACATAGCCCCTCCGCCTATATCGCCCACCAGAGTCGGCGTCGGATAGGGCAAATCGCCGGGCAGGCTGCTGTGGTGCAGCGCACCGGTGATCGCCAGGTAGTTAATATCGTGCCCGGCGGACTGGGCCAAGGGCCCGCTTTGGCCCCAACCCGTCATGCGACCGTAAACCAATTCTCTATTGGCCTCAAAGCACACCTGCGGGCCCAAGCCCAAGCGCTCCATAACACCCGGGCGAAAGCCTTCAATCAATACATCGGCCTGGCCAACCAACGCTAACACCAGGGCAACGGCCTCTGGTTTTTTCAAATCCAGGGCAATGGATTGTTTGCCGCGTTTAAAAAAAGCGGCGTCATCCATGGCATTTGAGCCTGTCAGTGCAGCGTTGGGGTTATTGCCCTTGCGCTCCACCAGAATAACCTCGGCGCCCAAGTCGGCCAAAATCATACCCGTTACAGGTGCAGGGCCAAGGCCCGCTATTTCAATAACCTTAATGCCCTTGAGTGGTCCCACGATTAACTCCCAGTATTTTGTTGTATAAGGACAACAGCCTGCGACAGTAAAACAACAAACTTATCGAGCCTGCATCACCGTTGCCGCGTCCAGGCGCAGCACCCGACCATTCATATAGCCGTTTTCAAGCAGGAAAGCACAGCTGCTGGCAAACTCGTGCATCTCACCCATGCGCTTGGGCGCCTCGCACATGGCAATTAAACTCTGCTGCACTTTTTCATCGAGCGAGCGCACCATGGGCGTGGCAAACAGCCCCGGCGCTATGGAGTTAACGCGGATCCCCAAGCGCCCCAGTTCGCGGGCGGCCGGCATATTCATGCCATTAATACCGGCTTTGGAACCGCTGTAGGCGCTCTGGCCTATCTGTCCCTCAAAGGCTGCCCCGGAGGAGATATTCACCACCGCGCCGCGCTCGCCGTTTTCGTCGGCTGTATTGAGCGCCATTTTTTCGGCGCACAGGGCCATGACATTAAACACACCACAGAGGTTAACGTTAATAACGTTGGCGTATTTGGCCAGGTTGCTGGCCTTACCTTCGCGGTCGAGAATTTTACAGGGGGAGGCAATACCGGCGGCGTTGATATTGCCGTGGATGGCACCGAAGCGCTCGATCACTTCATTGATCGCGGCTTCAATACTTTCCGGCGAGGTGACATCGGTGTTGCAAAAAATGGCGTTATCAGCGCCCAGCTGCGACACCACTTGCGCGCCCGCATCACCGTTGACATCAAACAAGGCCACCTTGGCGAACTTTTGCGCCACTAGGTACTCGGCTGTTGCACGGCCCAGGCCGGAAGCGCCGCCGGTGATTACAACTACTTTATCTTTAAGGTTCATAACTTTCCTGACTTAATCGTTTTGCCGATTTATCTGTCTCAGTGGCGCTGACCACTAGGCCAGCAACAGCAAGAATATTTAACGAAACGCTTGAATGCCTGTGAGGCAGCGTGAGATCAGCAGTTTTTGTATCTCGGTGGTGCCGGCGGGAATGGGGGAAATGATCGCCTCGCGCGCCAGCCGCTCGACCACAAACTCTGTGGTGACGCCGTTACCGCCGTGGATCTGTACGGCGTTGCGAGTCGCCGTCACGGCTATCTCTGTGCCATACCACTTAGCCATGGAGCATTCTTTATCGGCCCGCTCGCCGTTTTGCACCATACACATGGCTCGATGAGCCAACAGGCGCGCGGCATCAATTTCGGTCGCCATGGTGGCGATTTTATCGGCGATCAATTGGTGACCGGCGATTTTTTTACCGTGCTGCTCACGCTCCTGGGAGTACTTAACCGACTCATGCAGGGCGCGGCGCGCCAAGCCTATTCCCCAGATGGCCATGTGGCAGCGTGCGTATTCAAAGATCTTCAGGGTATTTTTTAAACCCTGACCCAGCTCACCCAGGGTGTTGCTGACGGGCACACGCACATCCGAGAGGAAAATTTGCGCGGTCGACTGGCCATTGAGGGCCATCTTTTTAATGCCCGCCACGTCGTAGCCGTGCTCTTCTCGGTCGATGAGTATGTGACTGATTTCGCCCTCACCGGTTTTACAGGTGCAGATGAAAACATCGGAGTATTCACCGTTGGTGATCCAGGTTTTCTCACCGTTGATGACCCAGTGATCGCCATCGCGCACCGCGCGGGTTTTAACCGCAGCGACGTCGGAACCGACATCGGGTTCGGAGATGCCCAGGGCGACAAACTTATCGCAGGAGATTAAATCCGGCAGGTATTTACGCTTGAGCTCATCACTGCCCAACTGGCGGATCATTTCAGCACCCACGGAGTTAATAAAGCCAGGCACGGCTATATCCAGCGAGGTAAAGGCGACCTCTTCAAAGATCAACAGGTGGGTCAGCCAATCCATGCCAAAGCCGCCCCACTGCTCTTCGTGCGGGGCCTTAATCAGGCCATATTCGGAAAGTTCCTGCATCCAACGCTGCATTTTTTCACGGGGTATGGGGCCATCTCCGTGGGCGCGAAAGGCAGGCTCTATCTCAGCGTCAAGAAACTTGCGCAGGCTCTCCAACACCATACGTTGCTCTTCGTTCAGCGAAAAATCCATAGTGCTCTCCAATTCTTAAGGCAATTTTTGTTGTGCTATTTATTATTTTCAAATTTTACTTAGCAAAGATGCTAACAACGGCGGTGGCTTCTTCAACCCCATAGATACCGCCGCCATTTTCCTGGATGGCGACCTTGGCACCCTCAACTTGGCGTGCGCCCGCCTCGCCGCGCAGCTGGGTCACCAGCTCGTGTAGCTGCCCCAAGCCGGTGGCACCAATCGGGTGACCTTTGGATTCCAGCCCGCCGGAGGGATTGATCGGCACTCTGCCGCCGATGGTAAATTCGCCGTTTTCCGCCGCTGGGCCCGCCTCGCCAAAAGCGCACAGCTGTAAATTCTCGGCCTGGATAATTTCACCCATGGCGGTGGCGTCGTGCACCTCGGCCACGTGCACATCCGTAGGCCCCAGCCCCGCCTTGTCGTAAGCCTCTTTTGCGGCCAGTGCGGTGAGGTGATTTTTATAATCACTGGCATCGCGCGCAGATCCAGAGCGCACCACGCTGCTAAGCATTTTCACAGCGCGCGAACTGTCGCCGCGCAGACGCTTAAGGCCGGCGGCATTGCAGAAGACCGCAGCGGCCGAACCATCGGAG
>Ga0105359_10003891_pt1 | contig 12069 bp, 8 predicted proteins | sample GOMGulsemesocosm_6_FD_83659 | JGI IMG/M metagenome (GOLD analysis project Ga0105359, IMG submission 83659) | Methane-oxidizing microbial communities from mesocosms in the Gulf of Mexico - GOM8C Gulf of Mexico | ecosystem: Environmental > Aquatic > Marine > Cold seeps | place: Gulf of Mexico... | reverse complement strand
GTATATTCAGCATGTTGCCCAGCTAATTTAGGGTACATAGGTACTAAGCTGTTACCGTCTGCGCCATGACATGATGCACATACCGCTGATTTAGCTTTACCTGCGATAGCTTCTTCAGTAATCGCAGCAACAGTAACGACACGTTTAACTTTTATATGTGCAACCGCTTTTGTATCAGAAAAATAAGCGCCCATATCAGCGATGTCTTCATCAGTCATTGCACCAGCAAATTGGTTCATTGCGTAGTTAGTTCGCGTTTTGTCTTTAAAAGCATGTAATTGCTTCTCAATATACTGCGCATGTTGTTTCGATAAATTTGGATAAATTAATACGTTACTATTACCGTCTTTACCATGACAACCAATACAAGCTGCAATGTTGCGCGAAGCATCACCTAATTCATATAAGCTTTTACCTGCGCTTGGGTTCACAACATAAACTGCTGGTGCTTGAACGACTGCGGTTGAATCAGCATCCGTTGAGCCTGCATCAGTTGAAGCTGTTGAGCCACCATTTCTATCTAAACCTGAAAAGTAAGCACCTAAATCAGCCATGTCTTGTTCAGACAAACCAGCAGCCATTGGCGCCATTAATGGATCAATACGTGTTCCGCTTTTAAAAGCTTTCAATTGCTTGGCAATATAATCTGCATGTTGACCGGCTAGGTTAGGGTACGTATCAGTTGCGCCGATCCCATTTGCTCCATGACAAGCAGCACACATGGCTGCTTTAGTTTTACCTGCTTCCGCATTTCCGGTTGCTGCGAATGCTACGTTAATACTCATTAAGGCAAGAATTAACGAAAAAATAATTTTATTCATTGAATGGCTCTCTGCTTTCTTTTAAGAAAATTTAACTTATTTAAGTCTTATTGATCAAAAGGGTGGATAAAAAAATTGGTAACATTTTACACTAATATCAGCCCTGTGTAATAAGCATAGTAAAAATTAAGCTGAAAATATGACACTTTTTACTTTTTAACGAGAAAAAAAAGATATAATGCTTTTTTTATTTACCATTGGACGCCATTTTGTCATCAACTGTTATTCATTTAAGTAAAGCCACTTTCACTTTAAGTGCGCCTGATATTCGTCGCTTGCCTGAAGACAGCGGTATAGAGGTTGCGTTTGCGGGTCGTTCTAATGCAGGAAAATCAAGTGCATTAAATACCTTAACTAATCAACGTGGTTTAGCACGCGTCAGTAAAACGCCTGGTCGTACTCAACTGATTAACATTTTTGAAGTCGCTCCTAACAGACGTTTAGTTGATTTACCCGGTTATGGTTTTGCTAAAGTGCCGATTGAAATGAAGAAAAAATGGCAAAAAGCATTAGGTGAATATTTAGAAAAACGTGAGTGTTTAAAAGGTCTGGTTATTTTGATGGATATTCGTCATCCGTTAAAAGATCTTGATATGGATCTAATTCAATGGGCTGCTGATAGTGATTTGCCGATATTGGCATTATTAACTAAATGCGACAAACTTTCACAAGGTAAAAGAAGTTCTGAAGTATTACAGGTGAAGAAAACGTTATCTGCGTTGAATGCTGATATTACGGTACAAGCGTTTTCATCTTTAAAATATACCGGATTAGAACAAGCCAATAAAATAATTTGTCAGTGGTTGTCTGTAGGATTAGATACTGACATGGCGGATAGTGAATAATTATAGCCGCGCAATATAAAGCCAAGTGACTCACTCATGTTTAACTTGGCTTAAACTTTTCATTTTTAGACAGATAAATAGACAACATTCCCTTTCAAACGTTAAACTCCATTAATAAAATTGTAGCAAGCAAATTGAAGCCAGTAACGAACAATGGCAAAATAGCGCTATAAAAATTCTTCTTTAAAAAAGGCTCGTCAATTAATGACTCCCATTGCTGAACTCATCGCAAAAGAACTTAATGTTAAAACTTCTCAAATAGATTCAGCGATAAACTTGCTTGATGATGGTGCGACTGTGCCATTTATAGCGCGTTACCGTAAAGAAGTGACGCTAGGATTAGACGATAATCACTTGCGTCATATTGATCAGCGTTTGAGTTACTTACGCGAACTTGAAGATCGCCGAAAAGTTATTATTACCAGCATTACTCAACAAGATAAATTAACACCTTCGTTAGAAAAAGAATTAAAGCTAGCTGACAACAAGACGCGTTTAGAAGATTTATATTTACCCTTCAAACCTAAACGCCGTACTAAAGGCCAAATCGCCATAGAGGCAGGTTTAGAACCGCTTGCAAACAACCTTTATAACAATTGGACCTTAACACCAGAAATTGAAGCAAAGGCTTTTATCAATACAGACTCTGTGTTTAATGATGAGAAGGCTGTGCTAGAAGGCGCAATCTACATACTTATTGAACGTTTTGCTCAAGATGCCAATTTACTACAAAAATTACGTAAGCATTTATTAAGACAAGCCCATTTATCAAGTGTTGTAGCCAAAGGGAAACAACAGGAAGGCGCTAAATTTCGCGACTATTTCGAACATTCAGAATTATTAAAGAACGTACCTTCGCATCGTGCTTTAGCCATGTTTCGTGGCCGAAATGAAAAAATTCTTCAACTCAGTATTAATGTCGACCCGTCGCAAGAAAGTAATAGCTACTCAAGCGCAGAACAAATAATTTGCGAACATTATAATTTACGCTTAACCGGTCAAGCTGCCGCAGAATTTATGACAAAAGTTGTTCGCTGGGCATGGAAAATAAAACTAAGCCTGAGCTTAGAAACTGAATTATTAGGTAATTTACGCGAACAAGCAGAAAGTGGTGCAATAAAAGTATTTGCAACGAATCTAAGTGATTTGTTAATGGCCGCCCCCGCTGGACCTAAAACAACATTAGGTTTAGATCCAGGTATGCGTACAGGTTGTAAGTTAGCAATTGTTGATGCGACCGGAAAATTATTGCAAACCTCCACTATTTTCCCCCATGCACCACAAAATCATTGGGATAAATCAGTGCGAACATTAGTCAATTTATGTCTGCAACACAAAGTTGAATTACTGGCGATTGGTAATGGCACTGGCTCTCGAGAAAGTGACAAACTCGCCGCTGAAGTTATTCAAACGCTAGAGAAAAACAAACCTCAAAAGATGATGGTGAGTGAAGCGGGCGCTTCTGTATATTCTGCATCAGAGTTTGCTGCAAAAGAATTTCCAGATTTAGACGTGTCTATTCGTGGTGCCGTTTCTATTGCACGCCGATTACAAGATCCATTAGCCGAGCTCGTCAAAATTGATCCTAAAGCCATTGGTGTAGGTCAATATCAACATGACGTAAGTCAAAGTCAGCTAAGTAAAACCCTAGACAATGTTATAGAAGATTGTGTAAATAACGTTGGTGTTGATTTAAACAGCGCTTCAGCCGCACTCTTATCGCGCGTTTCAGGTTTAAATAAAACCATGGCTGATAACGTTGTTGCCTATCGTGACGAACATGGTCGTTTCAATGACAGAAAAGAGCTGAAAAAAGTGGCGCGTTTAGGGCCAAAAGCGTTTGAACAAGCGGCTGGTTTTTTACGCATTTCCGATGGTAAAAACCCGCTCGATAATTCAAGCGTTCACCCTGAAAGCTACCCCGTTATTGAAAAAATCATTGCTCATCTGAACAGTAACATTAGTGAATTAATGGGTAACAGCGAACAACTTAATAGAATTAACATCGCTGAACTGAAAGATAATAATATTGGTGAGTTAACACTGAAAGATATTGTCAGTGAACTAGAAAAACCTGGCCGTGATCCTCGCCCTGAATTTAAAGCAGCCCAGTTTAAAGAAGGTGTGAACACGATAAATGATTTAACCGTTGGAATGATCCTAGAAGGTGTTATTTCAAACGTGGCGAACTTTGGTGCTTTTGTAGATTTAGGTGTTCATCAAGATGGCTTAGTGCATATTTCATCACTTACCGACAAGTTTGTGAGTGATCCTCGTGAAATTGTTAAAGCTGGTGACATTGTTAAAGTGAAAGTGATGGAAGTTGATGCATCGAGAAAACGTATCAGTTTATCCATGCGTTTAGATGAAACAATCACGACTAAACAAGAACAAAAGAAACCGGCTAATAAATCACATGGTGCTCCACAAAAGAAAACAGTAACCAACACCAGACAAAACCAACAACGTCCCGCAAAACCGCAAGCGAAAAAAAATGATAATGCCGCGATGGGCAACGCCTTTGCTGATGCTTTTGCGAAGTTGAAAAAATAATACCTAACCTGAACCCTGGATAATGAGTGCTTGATATTCATTTAAAAACAACAACTTATGGCTATCAATGCAAAGTTTTCAAGATTAAGCAAAGATAAACTCTATCAATGTTTCAATCTATTCGATTATCAAGGCAAAACGTTTATGAATAACGGGTTATTTATCGACGTTTTAACGCTGAGAATCGTATAAAGGGGAATATTGAGCAAGTGCTGCTTATCCAGAGTTCAGGTTACTTATCAATATTGAGAAATAGAAACACTTAACAAGTGAGCGTTTCTATTTCTTACGTTCATATTGTTTCAATCACTTATCTAAACGTCGAACTCAATGACTTAATCTCTACTGCGCTTTCGTTCACATTATTCCCGCTGTCATGCACTTGTTGAGCTATTTCGGTATTGTGCTGAGAAATATCATCTATAGATAAAACATTTTTATTAATTTCGTTCGCCACCACTGTTTGTTCTTCAGCGGCAGTTGCTATTTGAGCGGTTATATCCGCCATCTCATCCATCATGCTTTTTATGCTATCCATGCTTTGCTTTGCTTTATCGGTATCAGCCACACAAGATTCTGCATCATCCTTGCTCGATAACATAACCACGCTCCACTGCTGTAAAGTGGTTTGTAATTCTATCACTGATGATTGAATTTGTTCCGTAGCCGACTGTGTACGCCCAGCTAAGGTACGAACTTCATCAGCTACAACAGCAAAACCACGACCTTGCTCGCCAGCCCTTGCGGCCTCAATTGCAGCGTTCAGTGCAAGCAAATTAGTTTGGTCAGCAATCCCTTGAATTTCAGACATAATAATGGCGATATTGGTCGCGTCACCAACTAATCGGGTTGCCGTTGATGCGGCCTTTTCAACCTCTGTTGACAGCTTATTAATTTTTTTCTGACTTGAATCAATGACATCCATAGTTTGATTACATTCTTCTTGGATGAAAATCACTTTGTCATGGGCCCCCGTAGTGTTTTGGCTCACTTCCTCAATCGTTGCACTCATTTCTGTGATAGCGGTTGCTAGCTGAGCAAGTTGTGCGTTTTCTTCAAGTAAACCATCTAAGGACTCGGTAGATCGTGTTTTTAAATCCTCAGACAATTGTAATAAGTTTCGACATGAATCACTGCCTCGTCCTAAAATAGTGCGCACTTTTGCTTGCTGTAACTGGTAAGGATAATCAAATAATGCAGACAAACCCGTACCGCTATATATTAGCCTTGACGGACTATCAAAGGTTTGCTTAATTTGATTAACTTTTTTAGGTAATAAAATAAGTTCATCCTGAAAAATAATAAGTATTAAAATCATACTGAGCAATTGAATAATCGCCGCCTGAAATGAAATTAAAACGGCTGATACGATAACAGCACACACAATGACTACCAGAGCCAATAAACGCTTTAAGCTGATATTAGTAGAGAATTCATTGACTGATTTCCCCTTATTAACATTGTCGTATAGATGTTGCGCTTTTTGTTTTTGTTCCGCACTGGGACAACAGCGTACTGATTGAAAACCAATGACAGAATTCCCTTGATAAAGTGGTGTTACATAGGCATCGACCCAATAATAATCGCCATTTTTACAACGATTTTTCACCATTCCTCTCCAAGAATCACCGCGCTTTAATTTTTGCCATAAATCAGCAAATGCGGCTTTAGGCATATCGGGATGACGAACGATGTTATGAGGTTTACCAACTAATTCTTCAACAGAGTAACCTGCAACTCGGCAAAACTCATCATTAGCATAAGTAATATAACCTTGGATATCGGTAGTAGAAACCAGTTGTTCTGTGGCTGAAAAAGTAACTTCATTATTGCTGATAGTTTTAGACATACGATAATCCCTTACATAATAATTAGCTATATTATTGAACAATTTCAATTAAATAACCTAACTAATCACTATAAGCATGATCTAGATCATCATAATGATGAAATTATTTTTATGTTTACAATTGTTGAATTTTGAGTATAAAAAAGGGGAAGCAAAAGCTTCCCCAAAAAACCTCTAAATAGGAGGTCAACTAACGCAAGAACGTGTTAAATATCTAGAGCTTAAACTTTATATTGCCTATAAAACGTATTTTGCTGAGAACTGAAGGTAGTTAGAATCAACATTTTTGTCTGCCATTTCAAAATTTCCCACTTCTACACCAAACGATAACTGCTTAGTCACATTTTTGAATAAATTTACCCCCCAATGTGTACGGTCATAATCAGCGACATCTGTTGTGGTATTACCGTAAAATGCCGTGCTTCTTAAACCTTCAGACCAGAAATGACGGTAAGCCACACTGATTGAAGTTGTCTCTTCAACTTCTTCACCAATTAAATCTTTTGAAGCGGTAACACCTACATAACGCCCTACTTCTCCGCCATGGAATTGAAAACGAAAATCATCTGTACCAAAGGTTTTAATTCGGCCTGAAAGACCATAACCCACTGCTGACTCTTCATTACCACCGACAGTTTGTAATTGCTTAGCAACTACGGCAATAGCCACGTTCCCCCAATCACCCTTCATGTTATAACGACCGACAATATCTGGCATTGAATCATTACCGCTTTCACCACCATATGATTCAGGATTTTCAACTGACACCTGAAAGTTGCCCATAGTGTAGCGAACTTGTCCCTGACGAATAAAGGCTGCTGCCACCAATGGTCCACCAAAATCTGCTGCTTCTGCAAGGGCACTGGTATTGACGAATGTTGACCAAGTTTCACCTATCAATAGGTTTTTGTACTTAATAAAAGCATGACGAATACGGGGATTTGATGAATTAGAAATAATTTCATTACCACCGCCTTTAACAGCATCTCCGTAGAAATCCATTTCAATAAAGCCCGTAAGATCACCATGTTTGTATTTAGTATTAATGCGAGATTCATTGACCGCAATACCAAAATTAGAAATACTTTCGTCTAAAGCTGAACCTCCGCCGTACCAATAATCTGTTGCGCCGACAGTGCCATCAATATAACGTACATCAGCTTTTATATAACCACCGAAAGTAATACTATCGTTGTTATCTAATTTAATTTCGTATGCCGCATTTGCAGTGCCGGCCAGTGCTAATAATCCTGTTGCGATTAGAAATTTTTTCTTATTTAACATTTTGTTTTCCCCATGTATTGAATATTAGCCTAAGAAAAACTACTGATACGATCTTTTGGCTGTTTTTATCGTTTTATTTTTATTTTATGCATATAACTTAAAGCGAAATTTCTTATTTAGGAATTAGACATAAGTCTAAAGCGGATGGTTTATTCCGGTTAATTACCTTTGTTTCACCGTATTAATCCGCACATTTAACGATAAAAAAATACGCTGAACACACGAAAGTGTTAGGGTTAAAGTAATATTGCTTGTGATATGTTCAAGCAAATAACTAATAATTTTAAAAGGTAAATTTAGATGAGGAAGTCTCTTATTCTTGCCGGTAGTGCTGCAATTATTGCAGCACTAACACCTGCAGTTTTGTCAGCTAAGCAACTTAGTGTTGACGACTATAAAAAAGCAGAGCTACAGTTATCAAGCCATACAAGCAAGTTAGTTACTAGAACTGTTGACTACCCTTTATGGTCAAACAATGGCACTTTGGTTTATCGTAGCCACACAGAAAACGGCAATCAATTTTTCAAAGTTGACATTAACAGCCAAAGTAAATCACTCGCATTCGATCATAAAAAACTCGCTGACTCATTAGCTCGTATAACTGAAAGCGAAGTAAACCACGATAAACTTCCCTTCTCTCGAGTAGAGTTTACTTCCGCTACTAACATCAAAATTTCAGTAAAAACTAAAACTTACCAATGTGATTTAAGTAACTATTTATGTCATGAAGATAAACTTACTAAGAAACGTAATGAAAACTTATCGCCAGACGGTAAACGAGCCGTATTTATCCGTGACCACAATCTATGGTTACGTGACTTAGCGACAGATATAGAAAGTCAGTTAACCACTGATGGCATTAAAGACTTTGGCTATGCTACAAATAATGCAGGTTGGGTGCGTCGTGACTCTCCTGTGGTAACTTGGGCGCCAGATTCAAAGAAACTAACAACATTTAAACACGATGGTCGAAAAGTCGGTGAAATGGGCATTGTTTCAACCGCTGTTGGTCATCCTAAAATTGATGTATGGAAATACCCATTACCAGGTGACGAACATATTTTTGCGATTCATCGCGTAGTTATTGATGTTGAGACTAAAAAAGTTATTCCTCTGGATATGGCACCTGATGCGCATCGCTCAACAATCACTGACCATGTAGCTGGCCGTAGCGGCGAATTATTGGATATAGATTGGGCCGACGACAGTAAAACTTTTGCCTTTGTTTCTTCAACTCGAGACCACAAAACAGCGACTTTAAAAATTGCTGATGCTAAAACCGGCAAAGTAAAAGTTGTTATGTCGGAAACGCAAAAGAGCTTTTTTGAATCAGGTGTTGGCGGCATTAGTTGGAAGTACTTAGAGAAAAGTAATGAAGCCATTTGGTTTTCTCAGCGCAGTAATTGGGGACATTTATACCTTGTTGATTTAGCTACTGGCAAGATAAAGCAACAAATTACCAAAGGTGACTGGACAGTTATCGAATTACTTCACGTTGACCAAGCAACTGGTAAACTTATTTTCACTGGAGCCGGAAAAGAAGGAAGCGATCCTTATTATCATTACCTCTACAGCGTTAACAAAGATGGCTCTGATTTAACCTTATTAACACCAGAGAAAAAACATCATCGCATTACCTTAAACAAAGCAGGAACACACTTTTTAGATCGTATAGCAACTCCTACAACCGCTGAAAAAAGCATGATTCGTGGTATCAATAATAAAAAAGAATATACCATAGAAACAATGGATATCAGCAAATTGAAAGCTTCTGGCTGGAAAGCGCCGGTTGAATTTATTGTGAAAGACAGAAACGGTGAAAATGACATTTACGGTTTAATGTACAAACCGACAAATTTTGACGCAAGTAAGTCTTACCCAGTTGTTAATTATTTATATCCAGGTCCACAGGTTGGTAGTATTCGCGGGCGTCATTTCCGCAGCTCTCGTGGCGACAACCAAGCGATTGCTGAGTTAGGTTTCATTGTTATTGAAATTGACGCATTGGGCACGCCAGGACGCTCAAAAGAGTTTCATGAGTTTTATTATGGCAACATGGGTGACAGCGGTATTCCTGATCAAGTTTCAGCTATTCAGCAGTTAGCTAAAAAGCATAGCTGGATTGATGCAACTCGTGTCGGTATTTGGGGACATTCAGGTGGTGGTTTCGCGTCAACTCGCGCTTTGTTAACCTTTCCTGATTTTTACAAAGTTGCCGTATCACAAGCAGGTAATCATGATAACCGTAACTATGCTGACGAATGGGGCGAAAAATACCATGGCATGGAAGTAAAAAATGAAGACGGCACGAGTAACTACGACAGCCAAGCGAACCAGTTATCGGTTGACGGCTTAAAAGGTAAATTGTTAATTGCTCACGGTACAACCGATACCAATGTAACACCGTATAATACTTTGATAGTAGTTGAAGCATTAATTGCAGCCAATAAAGATTTCGACATGCTAATGTTGCCAAATCGCAGTCACGGTTTTGCCCGTGAACCTTACATGATGCGTAAGCGTTGGGATTATTTTGTAGAACATTTAATGGGGGCAACACCGCCAAAAGAATTTGTATTTTCTAAAAAATAAAATCAAATAATGATTCCCGTTATTATTGGGTGAAACTGAGGCTAACTATAGGTTCAAGGTAATACTATAAAGCCAAAGTTTCACCTAGTATTCAATTACTCACGAATAACACTAGACAAAGTTTCAAATCTATTTATTGTAGATATTGCCTATTGGTATTCTAATGTTCCGATTTATCAAGCACCAACGGGCCTCTAACAACAATAAATAGGTGGTTACATGGCTAGACTAAAACAGGCAAAAGAAGCATTACAAGAATCTTACGATGTTTTTAACCAAGCAGTAGAAAAGAAACTCCCTGCATTATCCTTATCAAATAACGACTCTATTAAAAACTTACTCGACATTGTTATTCGTAGAGAGTCAATTTCGGTGACTAAAAAAACGAGCTTTCCTAATAAACTTTCTGCCGACTTACGAAAAAAATTGGCGGATGTATTATTGCTTATTGATAAAGTTGATATTGAAATAATCAAGGCAAACGCTAAGTCTCCATCAATTGACCAGGTCAAAAATTAACCTGCCCTATATTTAAAGTAGGTCAATTAAGTTTTCTCGTGGTATTTTTCAGCACAATAGTTCATGCTGAAAAATACCGCCAAATAGCTTTTCCTGAAGCCGTTCGATCTACATTCCACCTTGTAAATAAGTGACTAGAGAACGATATGCTTATTTGGATTCACTCCTTTCCTGCCCCCAACCTTTAATTGTATTATGCCCATTCCACTTCAACATGCTGAAACCTGTATTTTGAAGTGGGATGGGTATAACTAGACTAAAGTGTAATACCTCAACTCGAAAAACATTGTTAGTGTCAATAAGAGTTAAATTTCACTATGAATTTCTATCTTTGTATCAGCTCTGATTCGAATTAATAGTAAACGTAACTATTACCTTAATAGGGTAAACAGGTGAGTAATCAAGCGTACAAAAATAATAAACGCTTTACATAATAACTGGGCACATATCTAACAGGTAATAACCCGGATAAGTTAAATTGCTAGGAGAGGATGATGGAAGATAAACAGTCATATTGGTCAGAAAATTTGCGCCTAATATTTATAAGTCTTGTTATCTGGTTCGTGGTTTCATTTGGTTTCGGTTTGCTATTAGTGGAACCATTAAATGAAATTCGACTCGGTGGTTACAAACTAGGTTTCTGGTTTGCACAACAGGGTTCAATATACACCTTTGTCGGTTTAGTTTTTTGGTATACCAAGAAAATGAACGACCTTGATAAAAAATATAACGTGGAGGAATCATAATGGATGAATTAAAACTCTATACATACATCGCTGTGTTCGGTTCTTTCGCCGTTTATTTTGGTATCGCCTGGTGGGCTCGTGCGGGATCAACCAGTGAGTTTTATGTTGCCGGTGGTGGTGTGACACCATTGCAAAATGGTATGGCAATTGGTGCAGATTGGATGAGTGCTGCGTCATTCATTTCAATGGCAGGTATGATTTCTTTCTTAGGTTATGGTGGTTCAGTTTTCTTAATGGGTTGGACCGGCGGTTATGTATTGTTAGCTATGCTTTTAGCCCCTTATATGCGTAAACATGGAAAGTTCACCGTACCTGAATTTATTTTTGACCGTTATTACTCAAAAACAGCACGTATTGTTGCTGTGGTTTGTTTAATCATCGCGTCATTAACTTACATCATCGGCCAAATGAAAGGTGTCGGTGTTGCTTTCTCTCGCTTCTTAGAAGTTGAGTATGACAATGGTCTTTACATCGGTATGTTCGTTGTTTGGGTTTATGCTGTGCTAGGTGGTATGAAAGGTATTACTTACACACAAATCGCTCAGTACTGTGTATTGATTTTTGCTTACACCATCCCAGCCGTGTTTATTTCACTACAATTAACAGGCAACCCTATTCCACAATTAGGTTTAGGCTCTACGTTAGCTGACGGTAGCGGTATTTACTTACTTGATAAACTAGACATGGTCGTAACTGATTTAGGCTTTAAAGAGTACACCACAGACAACATGGGCGGCTCAGTAAACATGTTCGCCTATACCTTATCATTAATGATAGGTACTGCAGGTTTGCCACACGTTATTATGCGCTTCTTCACTGTACCTTCAGTAAAAGCAGCACGTCAGTCAGCCGGTTACGCC
>Ga0105359_10003881_pt1 | contig 12085 bp, 10 predicted proteins | sample GOMGulsemesocosm_6_FD_83659 | JGI IMG/M metagenome (GOLD analysis project Ga0105359, IMG submission 83659) | Methane-oxidizing microbial communities from mesocosms in the Gulf of Mexico - GOM8C Gulf of Mexico | ecosystem: Environmental > Aquatic > Marine > Cold seeps | place: Gulf of Mexico... | reverse complement strand
GCTCAAGCGCTTCTATTTTGAGGGCTAAATCTTCTTCGCTGACATCATCGAGTAATAATTCATTAGCGCTGGACTCGTCGTCTGACACAGAATCTTCGGGACTAGCCTCTACTGAAGTGCTTTCATCCGATGCTGCAAGAGCCAACTGCTCACTCAGCGAACTCAAGCTAGCCAGCGTCTGCGCATCGACCGGCTTGAGGTTTTGGCCAGCGGCTACACCGTCCACCATATCGAGCAGTTGCTCATGAGCTTGCAGCAATACGTTGTAATCATTCTCGACCAGCTGAGGAAAACGCTCGAGATTACTCAGTAATGTCCTGTACACCTTAAATAAACTGCCGCTCAATTCGGCCATAGCCGGTAGGCAAGCGTGCTCGGCACCGGTGGCTAAATTATCAAGCTCACAGCTTAAGGGCTCTAGCTGTTGAAGGTTCTCAATATTCGGCGCCTGCGCCTGCCAAGCTAACAACAATTCATCTGCATCCAGCAGCAGATTCATCTCTTCCGCCATAAAGATCGACAGTAACTCAGGGTCAATTTTTTTCTTGCCGTTACCCGACTCTGCTTCGTGCTGGCCGATCAGTGGCGTAACGGAAAGATCCCTTAACTCGCCGACACGTGCTAGAAACTGTGGCAATTTCTCAATTGCCACAGTATCACCCGCCCGTATTTGATCCAGCGCTTGCCGCGCATAGCTAACGCCGTCACGCAGCAACTGTAGAATGTCGTCGTCAATGTTGACCTGATACGTTCTCAGGTCCTTGGCGAAACGTTCTAGCGGAGTCGCTAAGGTAGCCACATCATGCACATCTGCCATGTGCGCGCTGCCTTTTAGCGTGTGCAGTGCACGCTGCATGGACTCACTGGGCGGTGTATAGAGAGGAGCGGCATCCGTCATCTGCTCGATAAAGCCCTCTACAACAGATAGATGTGACTGGGCTTCTGTACCAAAAATGTCCCACAGGATGGCATCGTCTTCAGCGTCAGATAGTGTAGGTGGCTCTTCATCGCTTACCGTTTCAAGCAATTCTTCGGCAGCCTGGGCTTCGTCACCATCGCGCTCTATTAACGCCCGGCCTTCAGATTCTTGCTACTGCTCGGTGAGCAGTTCCGCGGGTAATTCTCCACGCGCTAACTCAGCGGCCCATTCCATGTACTGGCTAGCTAGCTCCGGGTTGGGGCTCGGCTGCTTGTGTTTAAATGCATCGATAAATTCAGGTAGCAGTGCTCGCACCTTATTAATTAGCACAACCTGCGCTGGGTGCGCCTGCACCCCCCTTTCCAGTATGCTATTGAGCAGGCTTTCAACGGCCCAAGCCAGCTCAGCCAGATCGTTTGCGCCGACCATCCGGCCACTGCCTTTTAACGTATGAAAGGCACGACGGAATTCTTTGAGGGACTCCTTATCTGATAAGTCTCGTGCCCACTGCGGGAGAAACTCATCGACTGCTTGTAAGACTTCCTCGGACTCTTCAATAAAGATCTCAAGGATTTCTTCATCCAACTCATCTTCACTGTCATCGCTATTATCTTCAGTGACGGCTTCCGATTTTTGTTCACTCGACTCAACCACCTCCAAATCAGCCGTACTGACCTGACCTAGGGAACCGTTTTCAAGCCCAGCTTCGGCGGCCTCTATAGGCGTAGAATTTGCTATGACGTCATCGTCTTCGGTCGGCGTTGTCGCTTGCGCCTCTTCGCTTTCGGCCAGTTCCAACTCAACATCAACAGGCGAGTGCACATCACTTTCGGTGGCTGTTGCCACAGGCAAAGTCGTGAGGTCGAGCGACTCAATTTCGGTCATTTTCCCCAGTACGGAGCCAACGTCAGCATTTGAGGCCTGCGGCGGGGTAGCCACTTCACCGGCAATGGGGTAACCCAACTGCGCAACACTTTCTTCGGCAACACCGAGTAACAGCTCATCGTCTTCGTCACGATCGCCACTTAAACGCTCAAGGTAATACTCAACACTGGCGATAGCGTCAGCCAGCGTATCCAGTTGATGCCAATCTGGCGCATCCATTCCCTGTAACAACTGTTCATCGATATAGCGGCCACACGATTGCAAGATCATCGCTGGACGGGCTAGCGGGATAATAGCCAAGCCACCGCGAATCTCATTCAACAGCGCTGGGACTCCTTTCAGGTGGGTTGTATTCCACTGGGAGGCTATATATTCAATGATGGCATCTTTGGACTGCTCTAAACCGTTGCGCGCCTCACGGAGAACGGACTCTTGTGCCTGATTGATCTCTATCACGCCGGCTTCGGCCGCAGCTTCGCTGCCCGCACTGGCACCTTCCGCCATTGCCGCCAAGCGTTGTTCCATATTGATGATGTCACTGGCAACCGACATCAACAGTTCATTACTTGGCGCGCCTTGGCTAGCAGCCTCTTTTAGTGCAGAGATCTGCTCCAACAACTGAGCTCTCAGGTCCATCGCGCCCAGTACAGACAGCGTATCTGCCACCCTCTGCATCACCGGTAGCGCCTCATCGACCGCCGCTTCGTCGTGACCAGAGATGCTCATATCCAACGCGTGTTTAATGGCTTCTAGCTCATCGTTGAGCGCGCTGACAACCGTACGCATTGTTTCTGGGTCCGGCCCCGCCAACATGTCTTCAGAGACACCCGTACCATCACCATCAAGGGCATTAGCTAACTCATACTGCGCCCGCAACTGTTCTATACGGGGGCTGTGAGAGTCGCTGCGTGCGATGTAATACAGAAGGTTTTTTAACAACTCGTCGGAGCTATAACTATTAAAAGCCTCAACGCTCTGCTCTGCTAAGAATTTTATTTCTTTATCGAGTTCACGCAGTAGAGACTTGACCGCAACACTGATTTGCAATTGTTCCGCTTGCAGTGCCTCGCACAAAGCCAAGGCCAACTCCCATAGGGGAGCTCGGGTCGTGCCTTCGGTCAGTTTATGCAAGCGCGTAAATACTTTGTCGAGGTAGAGCAAGTTCTCATCGACATTCACGCCACGGATCACACCGGCGGCGGCGTACTGATACATTTTACGAAGTTTATCGAGTATGGCTTGGTACTGAGTTGGATTACTGAGCGCGGGATTTTTCTTGAGTATTCCATCGCGTGCGGCTTCAATATTTGGCTTGAAGTAGTTGTCGCCAGAGAGGAGGCTTGAGCCGCGCACCGCGCGTAGGTCATTGAGCAACGGCAGTAAACTAACGGGGTCATCGCTGCGATTTACCTTCACCTGCTCAAGGTAAATAGGCAGCTGTAGGATGGCACGCATGAGTACTTCATGGGCTTCAGCATCATTTTGGGCTTGGCCATTCATTAACGCCTGAGACAGGGCTTCCATCTCCTGCGCCAATAGCGCAGCGCCTGAGAATTCCAGCATCTGCAAGCTGCCATGCACTTGATGAATATGCGTTAGGCAAAAACGAATGCGAGTAGAATCCTGAGGATTCTCCACATAGGCTTCAAGCGCTTGGCGCGCTTGCTTTAATGTCTCGCCTATCTCACCCACCACCCAGTCGAGTGCGGCGTAGTTACGGCTATCTGCCATAGTAAGGCATCCCCTCATTATTCTTTTTATCAGCTCTTGTGTACGTCATCACTTGCAACGCACATAAGCCTGTATTCGGTCATCTGGGTCGCGACGAACCAACTCGTGATTCCAATCAACCACCTCACCCAAACCAATGACCAAAACGCCCCCCGGCTTTAACCGTGAGACAAGTTCATTAAGTATTTCCCGCCGGCGCCAGCGGCGAAAGTAGATCAAAACATTCTGACAAAAAATAACGTCCATCCCAGCCATTGGCATCTGCGCCAAGCCGAGTAAATTGCCAGATGTAAAACAGACGCGGTCACGCAACTTCCGTTTCACTTGAAAACTATCGCCATCACCCAGGTCAAAGTAGCGAGATTTTTCTTCGAGGCTCAGACTTTCCAGCTTTCTGGCGGTATAAATACCTTGCCGAGCATGCTGCAGTGCGGGCTGGCTGATATCAGTAGCGGTGACGCCATAAAATGGTTCTAGGCCCGCGAGTTCGAAGCTATCATTTATCACCATCGACAGTGAGTATGGCTCTTCACCTGTGGCGCAGCCCAAGCTCCAAACCTCAAAATTACTCTTCAACTCTCGATTATTAATACGCTGCTGCAATAATTGCCGAACGTATTCGATCGAATCACGGTGACGAAAGTAGCTGGTCTCTTTAACAACTAAGCGGTCCACCAGAACCGACCACTCCACCGCCCCCTGAACACCATCGGTCAACTGGGTAAAGTAGTCAGCATAGGTTTCGACACCGAGCTCACGCATACGAGACGCAACCTGGATCTGTAAAAAGCCACGCTGGTGTGCGACTAGCTGAATCCCAGTTCGATCTTCGAGCAACTTATTCCAACGCTCAAACTCCTCATCCGAGAAGCTGGGCGCTTGTTTCAGGGACCACACCATAATGTTGAGCCGCTAACCTTTATACGGTTGCTTTGTTCTCGTCGTCTGCTGCCAAGAAATCTTCTGCAAGTTCGAGTTCGAACTCATCATCAAGTGTCAGAGCTTGCTCAACGTCATCGAGATCGACCGCTGTGGTTATTTGTGTGCTCTCTTCAGCCAAGTTCACACCACTGTCAATCGGTGTGCTTTCGTCCTTGAGATCAATAGCCGCTTCTTCCGGCAAGGTGAAACCAGCTACTGATTCACGTAGATCCAGTGCCATTTCAGCCAGAGTACCAATCGAACCAGCGGTTGCACCGGTACCGGATGATGTCTGCGAAGTAATTTCTTGAATCACGTTCATCGTGTTGGAGATGTGTCCGGCAGACGATGCCTGCTGGCGAGCGGCGTTGGAAATATTCTGAATCAAATCGGCCAAGCTGGCCGATACGCCTTCAATTTCTTCCAGTGCCACACCAGCATCCTGTGCTAGGCGAGCCCCGCGCACAACTTCCGCGGTGGTTTGTTCCATCGAGATAACGGCTTCGTTGGTATCGTTCTGAATCGTTTTAACCAGCGCTTCAATCTGCTTTGTTGCCGCAGCAGATCGTTCCGCAAGACGCTGTACTTCATCGGCTACAACCGCGAAGCCTCGACCGGCGTCACCCGCCATCGATGCCTGAATCGCGGCGTTAAGTGCAAGGATGTTGGTTTGGTCGGCAATGTCGTTAATCAAAGATACGATATCACCAATTTCCTGTGACGATTCACCCAGTCGTTTGATTCGCTTCGAGGTATCCTGAATCTGCTCACGAATCGTATCCATACCGTGGATCGTGTTCTGTACAACCTTTGAACCGTTACTTGCAATCGATACTGATCGTTCCGCAACGCTCGCTGATTCAGCGGCGTTTGCCGATACCTGGTCAATCGTCACGGCCATTTCATTTACGGCCGCCGATGCACCAGCAATTTCTTGCGCCTGGTGCTCAGAAGCTTCGGCGAGATGCAGTGCGGTTTGCTGTGTTTCTTGGGCAGCCGTCGATACGTTTACCGCCGTCTCATTGATTCGAGAAACCAGTACTCGCAGCTGATCGATGGTGAAGTTAATGGAGTCAGCAATAGCACCGGTGAAATCCTCGGTTACGGTTGCGGTTGTCGTCAGGTCACCATCCGCCAAGTCAGCCAGCTCATCGAGCAATCGCAGAATCGCTGTCTGGTTACGCTCATTGGCTTCTGATGTCTCTTCCGCTCGACTACGCTGCGACTGATAAAGAGCAAAACCCATGATCGCTAGGCACACAATAACCCCTAAGCCTAGGATCAGGCTTATTAAGTTATTAGGGTAACGTTGCCCGGCATAGGCGGGAACTGCATCACTCAACTGCCCTAATGATTCAAGCAGTACAGGGCCATCATCAAGCAGTGCATCCGCTGACTGACGCGCTTTAAAGAGAGCAGGAGAAGCTTCGAAAATCTCACGAACAGACGAACTTACAAACTCAAACAAGTCACCAATCTCAGTCAGTGATTCAAGGGCGTCTCGGTCGGTTACGCGCGAAATGCTCATCGCTACATCGCCGTCTTTCATGCCCGTAAGAACCTTACCGAACAAGTTTGCATCAAGGTTGAACTGATCCGCAGCGCTCATTGCATCGCCGCCGCCGCGCAGCATCTTATCGACGTTTCGACCAATACGTTCCGCACGCCATGACTGCATCTGCGCTACCGCCACCTGATCGGCGGGAGCATCTGCACCTAGGAGAATTTCCACAATAAAGTTGTGCTCGGCCTGTAGTTCAGGCAGCGACTCATTCAGTGTTGTCGCAACATCGTTCAAAAATATGATCGTGTCTTTGTTGGTAATAATCGTCTTCGCGTTCGAGTGAACTCGCTGCCAGACACCCTCGTAGCCAGCAATCTCTGCTGACAGTGCTGCACGTGTGCGCGCATCACCACTGCGCAGCTGACCCCAGGTTCTATCCATGGATTCAACCACTTGCTGTAATTCAGCAAATGCTGCTTCGTTACCAGAGGTGGCGTCACGTGAGAGTGACGTCACCCGATATGACAACGCACGCAACTCAGCGGACAACTGTAAGTATTGCTGATCTCGGCTCGCGTCACGCTGAACCAGCGCAATACTGGCTACCGTGGCGATCAAAAAGCCAATCAATGCGACACTCAACACCGTCATGGTGCGGTTTGCCCTGATTGAGGCTACTAGGTTTCTGGACTCGATTTTCATGCTACGCGCTCCTGACACGACGTTGCGTATTACATCTGCAAGCAACAGATTTAGGTACCATCTCATACACCGCAGAAAACTGCTTTGCATGTATAACGGCACTACTGCTACCACAGGTTTACTTATAATTTGAGATGACGACAGCTAAGCTGTATTTCGATATTTGTTCTTTTTATTGTTCTTAATTGGTACTGACAAACATAAGTTCAGGCCACCCTAAGAGTGACCAGCCACACCATTTGATGAGGCAATGCCGCTATACTTTTGCAGCATTTAAAAATGTGGATTCTTGCGCTAACTTCTCTGGGCTAAACACACCCCACTCGACCCCATTAACCTGATAGCAGCCATCAACATAACCACCAACTTCGTCAATACTGTCATCCAGCGTGGCATTATATGTATCAACGGGGAAGTGTTGCATACCAAATACACGATCAACGATTAGCCCACTGTATAGGCCTTCCGTTTCAAGAATAAGTACTCGATGTTGCTTACGTTTTGTCGTGAGCTGATCGCCAAAGAAAACGCCCATATCAAACAGCGGCAATAGACGCCCGCGTACATTTGCTACGCCACGTACCCACGGCTGCACTCCGGGTAAGCGTGTCGACACGGGCACTTCGAGCATTTCACTTACTTCACCCATCGGAGCAACAAAGCGCTTACCCAACAATTCAAAACCAATACCACTCCAATGCGGTTTGATATCAATCTGTGCAGGCAAACCAGCCGCAGAGAGGCGGCTCTGTTGAGCCATATCCACTAGGGCCTGAAAAGCGACTTGAGTATCGGTCATCGCGTGCGCCGGCTTACGCCAAGACCTCGCTGACAATCGACATCAAAGTCTTTTCTTCGATGGGTTTGGTTAAGTAGGCCTTAGCGCCTTGACGTAAACCCCATACCCGATCGGTTTCCTGATCTTTTGTCGTCACAATAATAACGGGAATATTGGCTGTTTCTTTGGCTTTGGTTAACTGGCGGGTTGCCTGAAAACCATTAAGCCCTGGCATGACGACGTCCATTAACACCACATCCGGCAGTTGCTGCTTAGCAACCTCAACGCCTGATTCTCCAGTCTCTGCGGTGATAACCGTGTGCCCATTTTTCTCCAGAATACTGGTGAGTTTATAGGTTTCGGTTGGCGAATCGTCAACGATAAGTATTTTAGCCATGGGATCCCCTAGGACGGTATAACAACATTTGATGTCGCGGTACGCGCTCAAGTGTCTAAGCGGCCTTTAGGCCGTCATATTATATGTGTTTAAACTTTGGCTTTTACGTGCGTATCGATAGCACCCAACAGCTCACTTTTACTAAATGGCTTCGTCAAATACTGGTCGGAACCCACAATTCGTCCCTTAGCCTTATCGAACAAGCCATCTTTACTCGACAACATGATAACCGGTGTCGATTTAAACTCACTATTGTTTTTGATCAACGCGCAGGTTTGATAGCCATCGAGACGCGGCATCATGATATCGACAAAAATAATGTCTGGCCGTGTATCGGCAATTTTTGCCAACGCATCAAAACCGTCAGTTGCGGTTACAACCGTACAGCCCGCTTTCTTCAACAGGGTTTCAGCTGTCCGGCGAATGGTCTTACTGTCATCAATGACCATGACCTTCAAGCTTTCTAGATTTACGTCCATACTTACGACCTTCATCTTAATTTTTAGCGTTCTTTGTTTTGAAGTCCGCGAAGAATGTCCTGCCACAAACTGCGGCTAGCGAACTTTTTAACATAGATTATTGGTTATATCTATAACTCACTAATCGTACAGGGTTTTTGTGTGTAGGCCTGTGAACCAATTGGCGATCACATAAGTTCATCTAAACCCTACCACCCGCTTAGACATACCTGTAAATCGCGTCAGCCATAGAGCCTTCAAAGAGCCCTTTTCTGTGATCTTGTCAGTTGCTTTCCGCGCCCGATGGTCTTACCTTATGCTCCATTCTTTTCAGGTAACATCTGTCGGCTAAAGTACGTGCCAGACAAGTCCTTCACTCCCGATTGAGTGTAGCTTTTTCTACTTATTTTGTGAGCTTTACTATGACTATCAAACTCGGCGTCGTCATGGACCCGATAGAGCAGATTGCTTTTGCTAAAGACACCACCCTGGCGATGCTGTTAGCCGCTCAGGAAAAGGGCTGGGATCTCTATTACATGGAGCAATCCGACCTTTATTTGGAAAACGGCCTCGCCAAGGCTTATACCCGCAAGCTGCGAGTCCATAACAATCCAGAACACTGGTTCGACCTAGAACCCGTCAACAAGATTGACTTGAGCGAACTCAACGTCGTGCTAATGCGCAAGGATCCGCCTTTCGACAACGAGTTCATCTACAGCACTTACATCCTTGAAGCCGCAGAGCGCCTTGGCACCTTAATTGTCAACAAGCCTTCAAGCCTACGCGACTGTAATGAAAAAGTGTTCGCAACGCAGTTTCCCCAGTGCTGCCCACCCGTACTGGTTAGCCGCAACGACCAGCAATTGCGTGAATTTCATAAAGAACATGGCGATGTCATTTTTAAGCCCCTCGACGGCATGGGAGGCAGCGGTATATTTCGCTGTAAACACGACGACCCCAACCTCGGCGTCATTCTCGAGGTATTAACCCGCAATGGACAAGAGTCCATTATGGCGCAGCGCTTTATTCCAGAGATCAAACAGGGCGATAAGCGTATCCTGGTCGTCGATGGCGTCGCCGTACCCTATGCCTTAGCCCGCGTGCCCGCGAAGGGGGAAACCCGTGGTAATCTGGCCGCCGGAGGTTCCGGGGTTCCACAAGAACTAAGTGATCGCGACCGCTGGATTGTCGCGCAAGTGGCCCCAACACTCAAAGAGAAAGGCCTTATCTTCGTCGGGCTAGACGTTATTGGCGACTACCTCACCGAGATCAATGTCACCAGCCCCACCTGTGCCCGCGAGCTCGATAAGGCTTTTGACACACGCATTGGCGAACGCCTCATGAACGCGGTCGAAGCACGACTCAGCAACCGCTAAACGGCCTCTAGGCACTCCTCGCAGGGTGCCAATATTATTCGCGTGAGAACATCAGCCATCATGAACAGCCGTGTAAACCTTACAGTCGGTGCCCCGCCAAGCGCCACCCGCCCGCCAACGCCCGCCGCTGTAAGCAGCGCCGACCGCCTCAGCTTCACGGTTTTCATCGCGCTGGCCATACACGCACTGCTTATCCTTGGTATCAGCTTTAGCGCGGACTTCAGTAACAGTCCAGCACCGACACTTGAAATCACCCTCGCCACCCATAAGGCAAAAGCTGAGCCAGATAAAGCCGACTACCTTGCCCAACACAACCAGCAAGCCAGCGGTATTGACGACAAAGCTCGGCAAATGACCACGGATCAACACGCGGACATAGATGACAGCCGCATTCAGGAAATCAGCCCCATTCCCCAAGTACGCGCCAGCCGTATTCAAGAACAGCAAGCCGTGCAGGTGGTGACCAGCACGGCCCACAGCACACACAAAACAGCCAAAAAGACCATCGACAAACAACCTGAAGACGACCAACAGGAGCAAGGTAACGCCGCACAAACAACGCCCCTGAGCGCAGAAATAGCCAGCTTGCGCGCCAAACTCGACAAACAGCGTCAGGCCATCGCCAAGCGCCCGCGGATCAGGCGTGTCACCTCGGTCGCCACAAAGGCATCGGCAGACGCCGCTTATATTGGTAAATGGGTCGACAAGATACAATTTGTTGGCAACCGCAACTTCCCCAAAAAGGCCCTGCGCGAAGGCGTGTTTGGCAGTTTGCGTCTGGCCACCACACTGAAGACCAATGGCACCATACACTCGGTTGAAATCCTCAAGTCCTCCGGGCACCGAGTGCTTGATGACGCCGCACTGCAAATTGTGCATCTGTCTTCGCCCTTCTCGCCTTTCCCTCAAGAGATACGCAAAGACATAGACCTACTGGAAATCATCCGCACCTGGCACTTTGAGATCGACGGCTTATCAACGTCCGGACGCTAGCGGAATAACCCCTCTGTATTTACCATCCATAGACAAGCTAGCCTTGTTTTCCTGTACTTACGACCTAATACTGATGGTATGGGCGAGAGAATTGATTCGATGACAGAACACAAATACAGCAGCTTGCGCGATCACTTTCTGATTGCCATGCCCAGCCTCAACGACTCTATTTTTGGGCGCACCATCACCTACATTTGCGATCACAGCGAAGAGGGTTCGATGGGCATCGTGATTAACCAAGCGCTCGACATCAACCTAGCCGAAGTCTTCCGGCAGCTAGACAGCACCGACCTTTCCCAGCATGGCCTTGACCCTGTGCTCTGTGGTGGCCCAGTGCAGGCCGAGCGAGGCTTCGTTTTACACAGTCCTGAGTGCCAGTTTGAATCCACCATGTTAGCCTCAGAACACATTGCCCTCAGTGCCTCGCGTGACGTACTGGATGCCATTGCCGCAGGGCAGGGCCCGAAAAAGCACTTGGTTGCACTGGGCTACGCTGGCTGGTCAGCCGGGCAACTGGAAGAGGAGATCGCGGATAACGCTTGGCTGATCGTTGAGGCCGACAGTCGCATTCTCTTTGACACACCTCTGGAGCAACGCTGGAACGCGGCTGCCCGACACATGGGCTTCGACCTAAACCTTATATCCTCCACCGCTGGGCACGCTTAATAAGCGCACCCCAAGCCTCTAAAACAGATAACACTTATGAGCCAATCCCTACTGGCCTTTGACTTCGGCACGCAAAATATTGGCGCCGCCTACGGCCAAACTGTCACCTCCACTGCCACAGAATTACCCACTCTCAAAGCTCGCGACGGTGTACCCAATTGGGATGACGTCGCGGCACTGCTCAAAGAGTGGCAACCGGACAAAGTATTAGTCGGCCTACCCCTGAACATGGACGATACCGAGAGCGAACTCAGCAAGCGCGCGCGAAAGTTTGGCAACCGCCTGCATGGGCGTTTTGGTGTGGCGGTGGAGATGGTCGACGAACGCCTATCAACCTTCGCAGCCAAAGAAGAGGCTGCCGAACGCGGCCACAAAGGTAACTACGCTCAGGCGCCGATCGACTCCATTGCCGCCCGCCTAATTCTCGAAAGCTGGTTTCAGCAGCAGAACTAACTCTTACTTTAAACAGGCATCACCGCTCCTTTGGCATCCATGCCACCGCGGCACTAGGTACCCCCTTGAGGGGTATACGACCACCCAGGACGGTGGAAGTGTCGCTACCGCAGGAGCATGTAGCGACCCGCCCAAACCTGGGCATCGCCGCTCTTTGGCATACATGCCACCGCGGCATACCGCCCATCCTGTAGGCATAAAAAAGGCTATGTATTAGAGTCCTGTTGTAGTTGTCTATCATTGATTGGAGAACCAATTTAATGAGGTGACACTGATGAACGAACACGCCTTTGTCGGGCTTC
>Ga0105359_10003879_pt1 | contig 12088 bp, 11 predicted proteins | sample GOMGulsemesocosm_6_FD_83659 | JGI IMG/M metagenome (GOLD analysis project Ga0105359, IMG submission 83659) | Methane-oxidizing microbial communities from mesocosms in the Gulf of Mexico - GOM8C Gulf of Mexico | ecosystem: Environmental > Aquatic > Marine > Cold seeps | place: Gulf of Mexico... | reverse complement strand
TGACGAATAAAATATTTTTTATCTTTATCTTTATTCAAGGAGCTGTTTTTTCTCCAATGTGGAGTAGATATACCTACCTTTATACACAAAAACAAACAGGTAAGATAATAACCCAATTGAAGGTATCTTTAGGTATATCATTTTGTCTATTAGTGTTGATGTTATTAATTCTAAATTATATCAGTCCTATTCTAAACTTTTGGTTAGGGAAATCTGACATTATGGTAGATGGTCTAGCTATTGGGGTTTTCACCCTCACTGCTGTAAGGTTGTGGTGTTCAAATTTTTCGACATTACTCAATGGTGTAGGTGATTTACAAGCCCAATTGATTGCATCAATTTCCGCAATATTTATTAATATCCCATTGTCAATTATCTTCGTTAAATGGTTTGGTTTTGGCGTTGAAGGTGTGGCGTATGGTTCAGCAATAGCGCTCTTAATCTTTGGTGTCATAGGCCCATTCCGGGCGTATAAATTTATATCAAACTTAAATGAGGGCACTTCTTCTTTAAGTAAATAATGAAGATGCCTAATAACCAAACGAGGTGCTTTTAATGCACAAAACTAATTATACAAAACCAAGATTTGATTCTATTTTAATATGGGGTCACGGGATGCAGTATTTTGATGAGATTTTAAATGATATTAGAGATAATGATAATTTTAAAATAATTAAAATACAGAAGCACAAACCCAAAAACATTAAACATTTTGTTAAGGAAATGTATTCATTTGATTATGCTCCGTTTTGGCATTTAAAAGCTAAGACCAAGTACCTCATGAGTACACCAAATGAAGTTTGTTTTATTTTTGTCGAAAATTTCAATCCGGATGAGGACTTTTTAGACGAGGGTGACTTTAGGCACCCAGAATCTATGAGATTAAAGACATTTAAAGAAAAGTTACGAGATAAATATAATCCTTACGATAATGGAAAAAGATCTCATAACCATGTGATTCATGCTACTGATTGTCAAGAGCAAACAAGTCATATGCTTAATTACCTTGGTTATAACGAAGGCGTAGATTTATTTAGGAATAATGATTCTGTGATTGATTGTCCGTATTACTTAAAAGGAATTACAGAGGTATGCTTTAAGCAGTTGGATATTAGGAAGCTTTATTGCAACATTATTATAGGTGAGTCTTGGGATGTTTTTGACACTAGTATCATACCAGTTAAAGAATCTCCTCAGTATCTAGGATTAACTCAAGATATGAGTATTTATGATAGTTATATAAGGAAATACCTTGGCGGGCCATTGCAAGAGGATTATAATTTATCAAGGTATAAAAAACTTAGCGAAAATTTCGAGTATCTATCCCCCCCCTACAGTACATCCTTTGTATTAGTAAAAGAAGTGGATGGAAATCATGTGATTTTAGATGGGGTTCACAGAGCCTGTAACCATATAAAACAAGGTCATAAGGAGATAAAGGTTTGTCAGTTATTGAGCTAAAACAACACTTAAATTTAAGTGATATTATGAACGTTATAGTCGATGAGAGCTATTGCATAATAAAATTACCAAACGAATACCCGTTATATAAAGAAGGTTCAGATTTAGATATATTTTGTTATAATTTACAAGTATTTAGTAAATTAATCCTGGGTGAATTACAAAAAAAAATAGATAAGACTTTGCAAATTAAAGTTACTGAAAATAACTATCAATTATATATTGATATTATTAAAGACGGTCAGATCCATTTCCGTTTTGATTTATATGGTAAATTACCTATTTATAAGAATGTAAACATTAAAAGTGCATTGTTTTCTTCTGTAATAGAAAACTCCAGAACAATTAGTCGAGATGACTCACAAGTTAAAGTACCATCTATTATAGATGAAACAATACTTAGATATATTGAATATCAAGAATGGTATGCTTCACGCCCAGATAAAATAAAACATGTGGAGTATATCTTAAATAAAATAGAGATTAATGAAATTGATAAAAATAAAATGTTTGATAAATTACATTATTATACATCACTCCCTCTAACAAGAAGTAAAAAGCCAACATCACTTTCTGATAAAAGTTACTTGTACACAAACATAAAAAAAACAATTAATCACATAAAAAGCAATGGCATTAAAAAAACTTTGTACAAGATTAAATTTAAGGTTTTAAAGTGATCATAATTAAATTAAACGGTGGATTAGGAAACCAAATGTTTCAGTATGCAACTGCAAGGTCATTAGCATATGAACGGAACGTAGCTTTAGCTCTAGATATTAATGCCTATGATACATGTACATTGAGAGAGCTAGAAATTAACCGATTTAGCATATCGTCGAATCTAGTAAAAATAAACAATATGGTTAATAGATTAGTTCGTAGACTAAAATTAGATAAGTTAATTAGCTATTTCTTTTTCGAGAAATCACTAGAATATGATATGAATATTAATAATATAGGTATCAGAGCTTATATTATCGGTTACTTCCAATCTGAGCAATATTTTGAAAATATTAGGCATATATTACTGCAAGAATTTACAATCAAAGGTGATGTATCAAATTATACTAAGAAAATAGCAAATATAATCAACACTTCACATAAAAGCACAGTGTCTTTGCATATTAGAAGAGGTGATTATATATTTAATAAACAATCAAATGATGTACATGGAGCATGTAGTTTAGATTACTATGAAAAAGCTACAGATTTAATGACGGAAAAATTTAAAGACATTCACTATTTTATTTTCTCTGATGATATTGCCTGGGCAAAAGAAAACTTAAAAGTAAAAAACTGTATTTATATTGAAAGTGAAGAAAAAAGAATACCACACGAAGACATTTATTTAATGAGTTTATGTGAACATAACATAATTGCTAATAGTAGTTTTAGCTGGTGGGGGGCATGGCTTAATCGTAATTCTAAGAAAACTATTATAGCACCTAAAAGGTGGTTTGCAGATAGCAAGATGGCAGCACAATCAGGAAGCATTGTACCACCGGAATGGGTTAAACTTTAGACTAGTTGAAAATATAGATAGTTTTACCTTTATGTGTAATTCTGATTAATGTTCCATTTTAAAAGAGAAAATATGTTTTCAATAGTAATGTCTGTATTTAATGGTGAAAAGTATCTTAACACCGCCATAGAAAGTGTCATCCAACAAAATTTTAAAGAATTCGAATTTATCATTATAAATGATGGTTCAACTGATGATTCACTTAATATAATAAAAAATTGGGCAAAAAAAGATCTCAGGATAAAACTTATTAGTCGAGAAAATAAAGGGTTGATTTATTCACTTAATCAAGCGATTACAATATCTAAGTATGATTATATCGTTAGAATGGATGCGGATGATATATGTTACCCTCATAGATTAAGCGATGCTTTGACCGTTATAAAAAAAACTCCTAATGTAGATATGATAGCAACAACTGCTCATATTATTGATATAAATGACAATTCAGTGTGTTTATCAAGAAGCAACTTAACTGAAAAAAAGATACTATCGTCTCTCCCTTATAAGAACTTCATTTATCACCCTAGTGTAATCTATACTAAAATAGCCTTTAAAAACGCAAATGAGTATTTAACGAAAGATTTTGGTTATGAAGACTTAGGGTTATGGTTACGAATGAAAGAAAATAAAATATTATTTAAATTCATTCAAAAGCCAAGTATTAAATATCGAATCAACACTGATAGTGTTAGGGGGGTGAACTCTGAGCAATATATTAGAATTCTATCAATGGAGTGCTTGGTCAATAACAGAAAAAAGGATGCTTTCAAATATATAGCAAATCTTGCAACTAAAGACCTATTAGCGATTCTTATTGGGCTATTAACTCCATTAAGTCTTCTCGATCTATATAGTAAATACAAAAGTAAAAGTAAAATCGATAAATAACACTTATTACTATTAATTTAGTTCTAAAGAAATAGATCAAAATAGGCAAATGCTTACTAACTTTGAAAATAATAATTAAACGGTTTAATTAAAATAAATGAATGTAAATTCTAATATAAAAGAAAGTAACTTAAAAAAAATGTTATTCGTTTTTTTTATAATTTCTATATTTGTTAAAAATATACAAATCGTTATACCTACGTTTTATTTTTATTTAATGGGAGCATTAATCTTATTTCCCTTGTTTTACAAGGTAAAGATCAACCAATTAATTACTGTATTTATAATATTATTCTTGCTACTGTTATCGATAACCTTAAAATCTTATTTATTTAATACTGTACAATCTTTTTCAACTCTAAGTCTAATTCTCTTTTTCTTTCTAATACCGTTAGTTGTTTATTCATCAATTAACGCTTTTCAGTCTATGATATACACAGATTATTTTAATAAGGTTATTTTCTTTTTATGCTTATTTGGCCTTATAAACTTCGTGATTCTACTTCTAAGCGTTAATTTGGTAGATGGAAAAGCCATGTCTTATACTATAAGTGAAGGTGTAGGTAGAAGAGGGATTATAAATACTATGCTTTCATTTGGTTTTTATGACACATTTATTGTACGTTATAATGGCTTTGTTTTGGATCCAAATAGGTGGAGCTTTTGCTTACTCCTGTTCTATATATTAGTTGACTTTAACAGGAAGTGTTCTTGGGAAATGCCCGCTAAAATAGTTATATCTATATCTCTTATTTGTACATTATCTAGAGCAGGTATTGGAGCTTGGATTATTTATTTATTAGTGACTCATTTAATCAAGAAAAATTATTGCAGAGTAATTATAATTCCATCATTAATTGTTTTCTCTATTGGATTACTTTTGTTTACATTTGACTTATTCGACTTAGTATACTCACGTCTTACATATGGAATCACAGGCGAAACAGGTACAAGTTCTAGAGGAAATATATGGGTTAAATATGTAACCGAGCTAACAGCAACTAAAGGCTCTATACTATTAGGAAAAGGTGTAGATATGGATCCTTCTATAAATATGGGGATTACTCCACATAATGCTTTACTTTACATTGGTTATCAATTCGGCTTGGTTTTATCTTTTCTATATTTATTATTTATACTGGCAGTTTTAATTTTCAGTGCTATTTGTAAAAGAAGAGATAGAATGTCCTTAAATATTGGTTTTTTTCTATTGCTTTGCATGACTTTAAGTGAGGATTACCTTGCACTCCCATATTTTTGGTTTATACCTACATTATTTTTTTCTCAGCTAAAAATCGAAAGAAAACAAAATAAGTTTTTCAAAGTTAGATCTATTCTTTCTAGTTAGCACTCTTAATTACTAACTCAATAAGATCAAGTTTACTATTGATTTTTTCAATAGAAGCTATTTACTATAAAGGTATTGAATGTCCTGTAACATAATTTTATTTAGCCATGAGTATCCACCATGTTTAGGTGGAGTAGCAACAATAGCATCTCAAATATTTAATTACTTTAACTCAAATAGTGACTTGAATATAAGTGTAATTACATCTAAAAGATCGAGAGTATTAGATAATAAATATATTAAAACTTTGAAATCTCCAACTAAGTTTTGGTTCCTTTCATACATTGTCCAATTTAAAAAAGAATTATGTAACGCTGATGTAATTATTTGTAATGACCCTGCTGCAATTTATAATGCGGGAAAGTATTTTTCTGACAACATGTTGAGTAAAACAATCTGCTTAATTCATGGGGAAGAAAAATACCTTAATGAAAAATCATTTTTCCCTAAAGCTCTTAGATTTCGTAAGAACTTTTCCAAAGCTATTTATATGTCAATCAAAACTATTTTTGTTTCTGATTATATTATGGATTTTTATAAAGATGAACATAAAATTGATTTAAACAAAGTTAATAACTGTGTTATCAATCCTGGTGTCTTTTCTGACATTTATCCTATACAAACGGAGTGTTTTCCTGATACTTCATCATCTAAAACTTATAGATTTATAACTGTTTGTCGATTACACGAAAGGAAAGGCTTTAGCCATATGCTTAAAGTTTTTGAGTATTTATTTGAAGCGAATATAAAATTCCAATGGACAATTGTTGGTGGTGGAGAATACTTCAGGAATTTAATTGAGTTAATAAAATTAAGTCCTATCGCTGACAATATAAAATTGACAGGTACAATTGAACGAAAAGACTTACCTAGATTATACAAAGCTAATGACTTTTATATTTTACTGTCTGAATTCAATGAATCATATGGTTTGAGTTATATAGAAGCTGCACATTTTGGATTAAAACCTATAGGATATAGTCGATGTGGTGTAATTGATGTGTTTAAATATATTAATAATGGGTTACTATTAAAAAGTTATTTAGATGTGCAGGGTAATAGTGACGAGATAATCACTTTTATTAAAAATAATAATCTATTGGCGGGTAAATCATTAAGAGCTTCAGATGACTTTGTTAAAGATTTAGAACTTATTATTTTAAATATATTGAAAGATAAAAAAATATGAATGTTTTATTCTCAGAGCATGAGAGTTTTTATCGTGATATAGGGTTAACAGATTGTAAGGACTTTACATACACATTCGGTGGTTGTCGATTTTATAAAAAAAATTTAAATTTCTTCAAACACTTTGATGCTTTTATTTGTGCTTTTTATACTATGCCACATAATACCCTCATCACTTTAAATTTTCATAAATTACAAAAACCAACGGTAATTTGTGCAGATGGAATATTTGATTTTTCAAATGCAATGAATAATCCTATGATAAGAAAATATGATATGACAATGTATCATCCAATTATTCAGTCACACTTATTTTGTGTTGGTAATAAAGAAAAGTTATATTTTTCCAACCAAGTAGATTCATATAATTACTTACCTAAAAGAGTTTTATCAAAGTCAACTATGTCAGAGTTACCACATATAAAAAAAACACTAATAACAACAGCTAATACAGCTTACTTTAATAACAAAGAATTTAAAGCTTTATCAATTTTAATGCTTGATATCATAAAGACCATAATAGACTCTGATATTCCATTTGCCGTTAGGATTTTTGATTCAAAACTTTTAGTTTTTTTAGAAAAAGAGTTACTAGTTCATTTAGAAAATGATACAGCCCTAGATTTTGAACAAACACTAAAAGTGTATACAAATATTATAACAACCCCCAGCAGTATTGCTATCACTTCAATGTACCATAAGAGAGCAGTTGCATTGTTAGTATACAGAGACACTCCCATGCTTATGCAAAGTGGATGGTTAATACCATCAGGTACAATTTTCAAAGAAAATTTAGATAGTTTTTTAGAGTTAAGTCCTCAGAGAATGGATATTCAAACTAATATATTAAAAACATATTTAGCGGAAAATAAAATGGAAGATTTATTGAGTAAAGTAATAAGACAATCAAAATTGACCGAATCAATAAATTATCATCATATAAATAAAAACATGCTCAATATGCTTAATTCAAATTTCAACTTTAATTTTGAATGGTTTGTACGAAAACTATATTCAAAAATAAAGAAAAACAAACTTATTAAGAAATTAAAGATAATTCTTCGATGATTTTTATATTTGTCAAGTATTAAATAAATAAGAAATGATGGTTTCAAAATGAAAAGGTTAAAAGTGCTACATATACAGCTACTACCACTATTAAGTGGAGTTCAGCGTGTTTCTCTGAATGAAATTAATGAGATAACCATAGATTACAAAGATAAATTTGACTTTACTTTAGTATGCTCTAAAGAAGGACCTTTAACTGAAGAATTAGCCAAAAGTAAAGTTACTTTCAAAATAATTAAGCATCTAAAAAGAAATATATCGCCTATAAATGATTTACTCGCATTATATAATCTTTACAAATTTATCAAAAAGGAACAATTCGATATTGTTCATACTCACTCATCTAAAACTGGATTTATTGGTAGAATAGCAGCTAAATTATCTAGAACAAAAAAAATAGTCCACACTGTCCATGGTTTTTCATTTCCCGCTTCTAAGAGCTTTATAACTAAATCTATTTTTTACTTCATGGAATGGTTAGCCAAGTTTTGTACTGATGAGTTATTAGTTCTAAATCAAACTGATTATAACATTGCGATTGATGACCTAGGTTATAACAAAGGAAATGTAAATATAGTCCCTAATGGTGTTAACACGAGTAAATTCACAACAAAAAAAACTAATAGCGTCTATTTCCGTATCGTTATGGTGGGCCGTTTATGGGAACAAAAAAATCCTATGTGTTTAATTAATGCAGCTAAATATTTAATTGGCGAACATGATGATATTAAAATTGATTTTATTGGTGACGGTGAGCTTCGTGATGAAATGGAAACCTTTATTAATTCACATGGTTTAGATAATCAAGTTCAAGTTTTAGGTTGGTCAAATAATGTTGAGTTTGATTTACCAAACTATAATTTATTTGTATTACCATCTTTATGGGAGGGAATGCCTCTTGCAATTCTTGAAGCACAAGCTTGTGGTTTGCCTGCTATTGTTTCAAATATTCCAGGTAATTCAGATTTAGTGATCCATGGAGTTAATGGTTTTTTATTCGATAAAAATAACGTAAAAGATCTCGTTAATCAAATAAAAAAAGTTTATTTGAATAAAGAATTACAAAATGATTTATCTAAATCTGCAAGAGAAGGGGTTTGTACAAACTACTCCCATAGGATTAGGAATGACAAAGTTGTAAGTTTATATTTGAAATAATATTATAACTAGATTTGCCTTTCTTTTAGTTTTCAAAAGTGATTTTATGTATATAAAAAATAAAGAAGTAACGAATAAAGCCCCAATATCTCTGTTTGGCGGTGTTAATGTATTAGAGTCAAAAGATTTTGTCATCGATGTTTGTGGGCATTACGTAGAAGTAACTAAAAAACTGAACATCCCTTTCATTTTTAAGGGCTCATTCGACAAAGCTAACCGATCATCAATTCATTCATACCGAGGACCTGGCTTTGAAAAAGGTATGGAAATTTTTCAAGCTCTTAAAAAGGAGTTTAATGTACCAATAATCACAGATATACATGAAATCTGGCAAGCTGAAGAAGTAGCTAAATATGTAGATGTTTTACAACTACCTGCATTTTTAGCTCGTCAAACAGATCTTGTAGTCGCAATGGCTAAAACAGGAATGCCGATAAATATAAAAAAACCACAATTCGTAAGTCCAAATCAAATAAAAAATATAGTTCATAAGTTTTCTGAAGCTGGTAATGAAGATGTCATGCTTTGTGATCGTGGTACATTACTTGGTTACGATAACCTGGTCGTGGATATGTTAGGTTTTGGCGTAATGAAAAAAGTAAGTGGAAATAAGCCTATTATTTTTGATGTAACTCATGCATTACAAACAAGAGACTCTGGTAGTGAAGCATCCGGCGGGCGTCGCTCTCAAGTTACTGAATTAGCATTAGCAGGTGTTGCAACACGTTTAGCAGGACTTTTCCTCGAATCTCACCCAAGGCCAAATCAAGCACGATGTGATGGCCCTAGTGCTTTACCTCTTGAAATGCTAGAAGACTTTTTATATCAAGTAAAATCTGTTGATGATGTTGTAAAATCCTTACCTGTATTGGACACAAGTAATTAATGGCTATTCATATTGTTATTCCCGCTAGATTTGCATCTACCCGTTTACCTGGGAAGCCACTTTTAGATATTGCTGGTAAACCGTTAATTTGGCACGTTTATCAAAGAGCACTTGCAACGGGAATTAGTTCAATAATCATTGCCACAGATCATATAGATATTTTCAATACAGTTATTGAATTTGGGGGCCGTGTAATTATGACAGATGCGACGCACATCAATGGAACTGAACGTTTAGCTGAAGTTGCAAATATCGAAGGTTTTTTAGATGATGATATTGTAATTAATTTACAAGGAGATGAGCCTCTTATACAACCTGAGCTAATAACATCGTTGATATACTTGCTTGAAAGTAATCCTAAAGCAGGAATTTCAACTCTTAGTTGTTTAATTCAAGATTTTGAAAGTGTATTTAATCCTAATGTTGTTAAAATAACTAAAACAGATTCAGGAGAGGCTCTTTACTTCAGTAGAGCACCTATTCCGTGGAATAGGGAGTTATTTAGTTCCCCTGAAAATATAAAATTAATAGTTCCCTATTACCGACATATTGGAATGTATGCCTATAGAGCAAATACATTAAAAAAAATTGCTTTACTCGCTGAATCCCCACTTGAAAGTTGTGAGTCGTTAGAACAGTTGCGAGCTTTAGAAGCTGGTATTAAAATTCAGGTGGGAGTTATCAAAGAAGCCCCCCCTCACGGTGTAGATACAATGGCTGATTACTTAAAAATAAAAAAAATGATAGAGGACAAAAGTGGATCATAAAATACACGCGATTAATGTATTTCAAATAGAATCAAAAGCAATAGCTAATTTAACTAACTTATTAACTGATGACTTTAACAAGGCTATAAATTCAATACTTGCAACTAAAGGTAGAACAATTATTTGTGGTATGGGGAAATCAGGTATTATTGGAAAAAAAATTGCTGCAACACTTGCGAGTACAGGAACTCCTAGCTTCTTTATGCACCCTGGGGAAGCATTTCATGGTGATTTAGGAATGGTGACTTCTGAAGATATTTTTCTAGCTATATCAAACTCTGGCCAAACTGAGGAGGTATTGAAGTTATTACCTTTTTTAAGGGATAACAAAAACATCATCATCTCCCTTACAGGTAATAAGCAATCAACTTTAGCTAAGGAAGCTAATTTTAATCTTAATATTAATGTACCTGAAGAAGCCTGTCCCCTTCAATTAGCGCCTACATCATCAACAACAGCAACATTAGCTATGGGAGATGCTTTGTCGATCGCTTTGATGGAAGCGAGAAACTTTAAACCAGAAAACTTTGCACGTTTTCACCCTGGGGGTACTTTAGGTCGATTACTACTATCTAAAGTCAGTGATGCAATGATTACAACCGAAATCCCCATTGTAGCCAAAAATTGTTGCTTTACATCGATAATTAACACCATTTCAAAGAGCAAACTAGGCTTTACTCTTGTCGACTATAGTAATGAAGCTACTGGAATTATTACAGATGGCGATCTAAGAAGAGCCATGGAAAGCAAGGGTAAAAATGTTTTTGATGTTTTAGCTCAAGATATTGCGACCCTTAACCCTTTAACCATTTCACCAGATACAAATATACAAACAGCATATAAAATAATGGAGGATAAAGGCATTACGTCTTTATTAGTAAATAAAAATAGTATAATTATTGGTGTATTAAAAAAATAGATTCCAAATATATGAATTATAAATAAACAGCTAAGAAGAAATTAGTTAATCTCAAAGAGGTAATAGATTTTAGATTGGAGAATAAATATTAATAAAAGGATAACCTGTTGACTTAAATTGAAATTACATAAAGCGCATCATTTACCATAATTAATTTAACGGTATAAAATTAGATTTTTTATTTGCGAGGAATGTTATTTGCTGGCGGAACCGGCTCTAGCCTCTTACAAAGGTTTCCCTCTTTGTCAGACTAGTTGTCGCCCCTACTTAATCATTAATTTAAGTGGGGGTGTAGATTACAGTGAAACATTATTCAGCACAAAGAAAATAATCGGCTCTTCAGAAGATGATACCTCCTAGTAATATACCAATCCCCAAATTATAGTAAGTGTATGGGGAAAGATGACATGGTTTAATTGATACGACTACCAATATTCAATGCTCTTATAAACTTCCACGCATGTTGTATCATAAAAGAATATCCCAGAAATAAAGAAATAAACAAAACCAACATAACCAAATCAGGAATTAAATAGATTTCACCTAAGATTCCTACACTGGCCATTAAGATAGCAAACAAACTAATAGCTAACAACGCTTGGCGTGAGCTTAACCCTAAACGTAAACAAATATGATGAAGGTGGCCGTTATCCGCTTTAAATGGCGAATTACCTTTCCTCATTCTACGGAACATTATTGCGAACATATCCATAAGAGGCACCGCTATTATCCATAGCGCTGTTACAGGGCGAAATGCAGCATTATTTGAGTCTGTAGTTTGGGTACCAAGGGTGAGTAGCCAAATTACGGTTAAGCCCATGAACATGCTTCCTGCATCGCCCATAAATATTTTTTTATCTTTAGGGTTACGTCGGCT
>Ga0105359_10003874_pt1 | contig 12091 bp, 11 predicted proteins | sample GOMGulsemesocosm_6_FD_83659 | JGI IMG/M metagenome (GOLD analysis project Ga0105359, IMG submission 83659) | Methane-oxidizing microbial communities from mesocosms in the Gulf of Mexico - GOM8C Gulf of Mexico | ecosystem: Environmental > Aquatic > Marine > Cold seeps | place: Gulf of Mexico... | reverse complement strand
CCTTAAGGTCGACAGTTCCCAGCAGAATTTGGCCGAGCAGCTGGGGCGCCTGATCGACTTGTCAGACTCCATCACCTTAGCCCGAGCGCTTGGACGTCGACCGTCATCTGCGGGCGAGCGCTGCGTCGACAGCGCCGCGCGGGTGCATCAAGACCTGCTCGAAACCCGCGAGCGCATGATGCGCGCCATTGCCCGCAGCTTTGCCCCAGAGACTGGACCAACACGCATTAAGGTGCCCAGCTCGCGCGCCAACGCCCCGGCCGACAAGCTGCAAACCTTTGAACCCTACCAGCGCTTTTACGTCATGCATCAGGCGGAGATGGATACGGGCATAGAGAGCCTGCGCCTGCGGGTGCGCGAGGGCATCAGCGGCTTTGCCCCCGAGCTTGCGCAGCTGGCCGACCTCGACAAGACCCTCAGCGACAGCCTTGCGGTGCACAGCCGCAAGCTCTTTAGCGTGATTCCCAAGCTGTTGGAGCAACGCTTCCAACAGCTATTGGCTGAGCATCAAGCGCAGGGCCTAAGCGACACAGATGAGAACAACCAACCCGCCCACTGGCTTGTGCCGGGGGGCTGGCTCGAACGCTTCTACCAAGACATGCGCGAGCTGCTATTAGCCGAATTTGATGTGCGCCTGCAACCCGTATTAGGGTTGCTTGAAGCACTGAACGAACGAGTAGACACAACACTATGACCCGACTTCTTTTTGCCGGCGCCTTTGCGCTGGGCGCCGCGGCCACCCTCTGGATTGGCCAAGTATTCTTTAGCGCGGGCGATGCCCTCGGCATGACGGTCACCCTGCTCATCGCCCTGGTCTACGCCATTGGCGCCCTTGAGCTGCGCCACTTCCGGCGCGCCACTGGCACCCTCGACCGAGCGCTAACAAACCTGACACAACCTGTGGATAACCTCCACGAGTGGTTACGCCAGCTCGACCCCAGCCTGCAAAACAGCGTGCGTCTGCGCATCGAAGGCGAGCGCAATGGCCTGCCAGCTCCGGTGCTTACCCCCTACCTAGTGGGCCTGCTGGTGATGCTCGGTCTACTGGGCACGTTTGTCGGCATGGTTGGCACACTCAAGGGCGCGGTACTGGCCCTACAGGGCAGCAGCGAACTTGAAGCCATACGCGCCGGTTTGACCGCCCCCATCGAAGGTCTCGGTCTGGCCTTTGGCACCTCGGTCGCCGGTGTCGCGGCCTCGGCTATGCTCGGTTTGCTATCGACCCTCAGCCGTCGCGAGCGATTGCAGGCCAGCCACCTGCTCGACACCAGCATTGGCAGTCAGCTGCGCCAGTTTTCGCGCAGCCACCAACAACAGCAAGCCTATCAAGCGATCCAGCACCAGGCCGAATCACTGCCAGAGGTGGCCGCACAACTCAGCTCACTGGCCGGGCACCTGGGGAATATGGGTGAGCGCATAGGCGAGCAGCTGCTGGCCAACCAGAACAGCTTTCAGGGCACCGTCACCGACCTCTATCGCGAGCTGAGCGAATCGGTGGATGCCTCGCTGAAACAGAGCCTAGCCGAGAGCGGCAAGCTCGCCAGCGCCAGCATTGCGCCTATGGTGGAACAAACCATGGCGCAGATCAGCGCCAGCGCCCAGAACAGCCAAGCGCAGCTGCAAGCCAATAGCGAACAACAGCTGGCCCAGGTGAGCCAACACCTGGAGAGCAACAACCAACTGCTGCGCGACAGCCTTGAGTCCAGCCATGCCCAGCAGAGCGAGAGCAGCGCGAAACTGCTTGAGGGCGTCCGTCTAGCCAGCGACAGCATTGCCCCTATGGTGGAGCAAACCATGGCGCAGTTGAGCAGCGCCTGCGAGCAAACCCAACAGCAGCTGCAGCACGGCACCGAGCAACAGCTGCAAAAAGTAAGCGAGCAGCTGGCCGCCCACCAACAGCAACTAAGCCAGCACTTGCAAGCCAACCTCGAACAGCAAAACGTCAGCACCACGGCAATGGTGACAAGTTTTGGTGAAACCTCCGAGCTCTGGGCCAAGCAGCAACAGCAGCAGGCCGAGCAACTGAGCGACACCCTGCAGACATCCTTGCAACAACTGCGCAGTGATGAAAGTCAGCGCAGCGATGCGGCCGTCGCACGTCTTGGCGAGCTGGAGCAGGGCGTCACCGCACAACTTGCGACCCTCGGCCAAGCCCTAGAAACCCCGATGACACGTCTCATAGAGACCGCCTCTGAAACGCCGAAGGCCGCCGCCGAGGTCATTGAAGAGCTGCGCCGCGAGATGAGCAAGAACATTGAGCGCGACAATGACCTACTGGTCGAGCGAGCGCGCCTTATGCAGCAGCTCGATTCCCTGGCGCAAACCATGGAACAGAGCTCGAGTGGCCAGCGCGAAGCTATCGACACCCTCATCAGCCGCTCCGCCGACACCCTCGCGCAAGTAGGCAATCAGTTTGGCGAGCGCTTAGAAGGCGAGGCCAGCAAGCTGGCTGAGGTCGCCGATCACTTCACCGCCAGCAGCCAAGACGTCGCCAGCCTCGGCGAGTCCTTCGGCATAGCCGTGCAGCAGTTCAGCGAGTCCAACACCCAGCTGATGGAAAACCTCACGCGTATAGAGACCTCCCTGCAGGCCTCGAACAACCGCAGCGATGAGCAGCTCAGCTACTACGTCGCCCAGGCCCGCGAGATCATCGACCACAACCTGCTCTCGCACAAAGAGATTCTCGACGCCCTGCGCCTCGAAAGCGCCGCCCAGAACAAAGACAAGGATTCAGCCGCCCCCGAGCAGCAGTCGCTGATCGAAGGGGTTAACGAGTGAACGAGCTAGACCAAGACAACGCCCACGCGCCCCCCATTTGGGCCATTTTTGGCGACCTCATGTCCGGCCTGGTCGGTGTGTTTGTGCTGCTGCTGGTGTGGGCACTGGGTTTTCAATTGGAGCTGGCGCAATCGCTGAAACTGGAAACCGCCAAGCGCGAACTGGAACAGCAGCGCCGCATGGATTTAGAAGAGGCCTTGAGAGACCCGCTGCAAAACGGCCGGGTCACCCTGCAGGACGGGCGCATCGGCATCAGTGGCAGCGTTTTGTTTGCCATCAACTCCGACCAACTGCAGCCAGAGGGGCGCCAGCTGCTCAGCAGCCTTATAGCCCCGCTCAAGGTCTACCTGGGCGAGCGCGAACAGATGCTGATGATCAGCGGTTTTACCGACGACCGGCCTATTCGCGGCGGACACCGCCAGTTTAACGACAACTGGGAGCTCTCCGCCCAGCGCGCGCTCACCGTTACCCGCGTCCTAGTCGAAGAGGGCATGCCCGCCACCATGGTCTTCGCCGCCGCCTTCGGCGCGCAGAACCCAGTGGCCAGCAATCTGGATGCCGAGGGTCGCGCCAAGAACCGCCGCGTGGAAATGGCCCCGGTGCCGAAAAACAAGCCATCGGAGAACACCGCTTCCCTTGCCAGCCCAAACCCCAGCAAGCAGGCATCTGTCGTTGAAACTGTCGTTAAAAGCGTGGCTGAGACGGGTGCTAATTTCAGTGAAGGGGCCGAACCCAAGACATGAGCAGCCAAGCGCTAGAGCAGACATTGGACACATTGGCCGGCGAACACGCCGACCGGCATGACCCAGTGCGCTTCGGTTACATACAAGCGCTGGCGCGGCGCGCCAGCCAGCAGCGCGAGTCCGTTGCGCAAAGCCTGCTCAGCAAAGCCGAACAGGCCCTAGACCGCTACCAGAGCGACTGGCAGGCCGCCCGTCAAGAGGCCCAGGCCACCCTCAACGACATTGGGCAGCTGTCGAGCGAGAGCGGTTCGCTGGCCGAAATATTATTTACCCAGGGCGAATTTAAAAAACTGCCGCCGCTCAAAGAGCAGCTGCTGCGCCAGCAAGCGCAGCAGCTCAGCCTCAAGGACCTGACCGAGCTCACCCAGAGCATCAACGCCACAGCCCAGGCCGAGAGTGAAGCCGACAAACAACTGACCTTCGACGAACTGCTGCAACAGCAAGAACAAACCACCTTAGAAGAGCTAGGCGGCGATCTGACCAACAAACGCGAAGGCAGCCCCGCCAACAGCGACAGCGGCCAGCTCGAGCTGCAATCGATGAAGCACTACCGCGAGGCGATGAAGTACCACAACATCGACCAGCTGGTGAACCGCGCCATCAACGAGGGACCAGAGAACCCAGGTCCCCTCAATCCGCAGATGCTGGCGATTAAATCGCTGAGCAAAATGCGCGACTGCTCAGAGCAGTACTCGCGGCGCTTTGCTTCTTATATTGATACTTTGTTGTGGTTGGAGAAGGCTGGGAGTAAGTTGCCCGCCAAAGGCGGGAAGTAGTTCTTCTTTTTTGTTTTTGTTCGGTGGGTGCTGGTGGTTTTTTTGGGGGGGGTGGCTCGGAGTTTCCTTCCAAGAAGTTATTTTCTTGTTTGATGGCTGCTTTTTCGGCCAGCTGGCCGAAACCAGAGCTTTCAGACAAAGACACTCAATGAATAGGGCAGAGGCATTTAATAAACACATAACACTTCCCCTTATTCTCCAGCCCTAGGAGCACGGATTGAAAATAACCCTCGTAATCCTTATTAGTTTTATCTTGGCATCCATTATCGGTACTGCAGGCGAATCTTTTGCTGAGTCAGTGAAAAAGAATGCCATTGAATCTAATGTTGCCGAGGTATTTACCAAAGACCAAATTTCAACCATGTCAAAACAAGAGTCACATCAAGCTTCTTTAGAGACAGTGAACCCATCAAGGTTAGATCTGGCTAAAGAAAAGCACAGTAAGCAGGGCACACATCTCATATCGGCCAGCCTAGCAGTGCAACTACTCTTGCTAGTGTCACTGGCTTACGGCACGGGTCGAGTAGTGACCAGGATAATTCAAAATCAAGTTCAGCGATAAAATGAACAATTGACAGAAATTTCCCCATCCACCAGTATAAACAAATGAACAAAAACCAACCGCATCCGATAGCCCGAATTATCATCATTCCATAGGAATGGTGGGAGCTTTGATGCGTTTTAGTTTATCAAACCCGCCCTAGAGGCGGGTTTTCTATTTCTGCCTCTTTGGTTTCGTCACAGTAAATGGAGGCAGTATGAAAAAAATAGCCGTTTTTGGTAAACCGGGCAGTGGTAAGTCCACCTTGAGCAAACATCTTGCCGCCGCGACAGGAATAGCCTTGCACCCGCTGGATTCAATTGTTTATAAACCAAATGGCGACCTGGTGGATCGAGAGATCTACGATAGAAAACATAAAAACATACTAGCCTCCGAGAGCTGGATTGTTGATGGTTTCGGCCCCATTGCCTCATTAAATGAACGACTCGATGTGGCGGATACCTTGATCTATATAGACCTACCCTATGCGATCAGTTATTGGTGGGTGACAAAGCGACTGCTAAAAGGGCTTTTTGTTAACCCTGAGGGTTGGCCGGATGGCAGCTCCGTTTTAAAAGGCTCGTTACAAAGCTATAAAGTATTAAGGCTTTGCCCCAGGTTCTGGAACCATGATTTTCTACAAAAACTCGAAGCAATATCAACTAATAAATCTCTCTATGTCATACGCTCAATGGCAGAATTAAATGGTTTTATTGATACTCATGTTAAAACCAAGGTGTAGAGTCAGCAGCTGTGCGAGAAACAACTTAAGCCTCCCTATAAACATAAGTCGTATTTATGAAATTTGAAAAAGTAACACTGGAAGGTCATCACGTTCGGCTGGAGCCATTGTCTGAAATTCACCGTGACGGTCTTATCGACGCCATCTCAGATGGGGAACTTTGGAAGCTGTTTGTTACCTTAGTCCCACGCCCAGAGGGCATTGATGGGTTTATCGAAAATGCGATTGAGGCGCATGCGAACGTCGACGGCTTGACATTCGCCACCATTGATAAGGCGTCAGGTAAGATCGTCGGTTCCACTCGATTTATGAAAGCCAACTTACCCCATCAACGTGTTGAAATTGGTTTTACCTTCATCGCTAAGAACTTTCAAAGAACACAGATAAACACAGAAGCTAAATTATTGATGCTTGGTCATGCTTTTGAAACACTGAAGTTTAATCGCGTTGAATTACTTACAGACTATCTTAATAATGCATCGCGCAGTGCAATCCTCCGGCTTGGCGCTAAGCAGGAAGGCATTCTTCGCAATCACATGGTCATGGCCAATGGCCGAGTGAGGGATTCTGTATTGTTCAGCATTACCAACAATGAGTGGGGTGGCGTAAAACAGAACCTGTCCTATAAATTAGCAGACAGGGTTTAGCATGCGGCTTTATTGTTCGCGCCCCTTAAACGTTGAGCTAAGTAAAAATGAATGTCGAGTCATTAAAAGTTTTCTGTAGATCACTGCCAGGTTCAACCGAGCATGAATCCAGCAGCCCGTCTAACTTATTGTCCTATAAGGTGCATGAGAAAAAGTTCGCCTACTTTAAAACCAGCGAACCCGAGCAATGGCGATTCAGTTTTCGTACCACTGCGGAACGATTTCTAGAACTGACGGATCAACCGGGCATTAAACCCGCTCGATACATGCATCGATTTCACTGGGTGACGGTTGTTGACGTTCAGTCGATGAATGAAGAACATTTACAAGCCCTAGTAGACTGGTCGTACAGAAAAGCCGTATCCAATCTGCCTAAGAAGGTGCAGTTAATAATTAGTGTGCCCTCGGTTTAGGGGGCAATGACAAGCAATAAAAGCGCCCCACACGCCTCTACCTCATTTGCAGCAGGCTAAGGCTCAGCCAAAACTGCTAGTGTAAAAAATCAACAATAAAAATAATTAAATGCCCGAGGAGCCCCCATGCTTAAAGGTCTATTCAGCGTCAGCGCGCTAATTTTTTGCAGCCTTGTCAGCCACCTTGTCAGCGCGGATGAAGTCAAACTGGTGACGCCGTCTATTTGTCCCATCATTTGCTCAGCCGATGAAAACCGAGACTATTCACACAATGGCATCATTAATGTGCTCGAGGAGGCGGTGGCCGAACTCGGTCACCAGCTGGTGATTGATTTCGAAAATGGTGCTCGCAGCCGGGTAAAAACTGCCATCGGCATGGCCGACCTGACGCTGGGCGCCCCCTTCGAACTGAGAAAAAATAGCCGTTTATCACTGATCGAAAACCGTATTGGCGTAACGCCGGTGATGATCGTTTATCACCCGAAGCGCCCACTCAGCATTACCAGCCTGAGAGACCTGATGAACTACCGCCTAGTGTGGAACGACCATATAGTGGTGGATGATCGCTTTCAGCAGTTGTTCGACACCATGCGTGCCAATGACAAGATGGATATCATTGCGCCGAAAGATTTTCAGTACAACGGCCTCAAGCGTATCCACGAAGGGCACGCTGATATCATGATGATCTCGAAAGCGCGCTTTGAAGACGCCTTCCGCCGCTTGCGGCGTTCGTCACCGGAAGCGGACTTTCGCTCGTTTCAGGCCGAGCGTATTCCTGGCTACGACATCAACCTGGCCCTCTCAACCAAAACTTGGTTGAGCATTGAGGAACAACAACACATTCGAGACGCTGTCAGCGGGTTTGATTATCAAAACATTGAGACTCAGTCATCCGCCTCTAAAGAGAGCGCCGCCAAGCAAAGACCTGGACAGCCGGCGGCTGGCACCGAACAGGACACCGGCCTTGCTCGTTTGATGAAGGCGCTGATGGCGGGTCAGCAACTGCCAGAGCAAGCATTGGCTAAGATTAAGCTGATCCCTGAGCCGATGCTGGATCAAATTGGGCAAATACAACAGATGTCACCGGAGCTGCTCGACAAGTTCAAACAGCTGCACGCCAGCCTGCAATAAGCGGCCCGTTGCAGTACATAGAAGCCCGCCATTGCGCGGGGGTTTTTCTGCCTGTGATAATAAGCACGCGAGACTCAGCCTTTCCTGTTCACCCGCGAAGGCGCTCTGGCGATCATTTCAATCAACGATGCGCCCGGGAATAAAATGACGCTTGCGTTCATGGATGAGCTAGAAAGCTTGATCGCCGAGCTGAAAACCGACACAACGGTTCGCGCCGTGCTGCTAACAGCCGAAGGCGATGCAAACTTTTCTGCCGGCATGAACCTGATGGAACTGGCGCCCATGCTGGGTAAACAAGGTGAGCTGGAAGCCCTGTTCGATCAGCGCTTGAGGGTATTATCGGCCATCGAGATGTTGGGTAAGCCGGTGATCGCCACGCTGTTTGGTTACTGCCTTGGCAGCGGTTTGGAGTTACCCATGGCGTGTCACTTTCGACTGGCGGCAAAAGAGGGTTGTAAAATTGGATTGCCTGAAATGGATTTAGGCAGCGTGCCGGCCTGGGGAGGCAGTGCACGATTAACGCGATTGGTTGGCCGCATGCATTCACTGGACATGATATTACGCGCTAAAAAGATTGATGGCCCAGAGGCCTACCGCATTGGTTTGGTAAACGAAGTCGTTGAAAACAGCCAGCTGAAGAGTCGAGCCATTGAACTGGGCTTGGAGCTTACCAAGCAGCCACCCATTGCCATGCGAGAAATATTGCCGGTTATTATTAAAGGCGCAGACCTGTCTCAGGAAGAGTCTCTGCGCATGGAAAGACAAGCGGTGTTAAACACATTGGGCAACGCGGAAAGCCAGGAGGGCATGATGGCTTTTATTGAAAAGCGAAAGCCTGTGTTTACTGATAACTGATCAAGGCCACCTCTGATTTACCTCAGCGTATTAAATAAACCTAAAAGTTAGCAAGAATCGGGTCGTTCTTCATTTGCTAAGCGGGCAAGATCTCTTAAACAGCGCTGACACACCGCAGCCATAGACTTCACCCTGCTATCAAAGGAGCTTCGCCATCAAACTTAAAATACAAGGCATAGCCACGACGACTGTAGAGGCTCTGCGAAACGGGGCCACTGATGCCTACGGCAATACACCGCAAGTGCATCTGGCCGAAGGTTTGTCCAATCCCTGCCGTCACTGCCTGCAACTGATTGAGGCCGGTGAAAACAAATTGGTTTTGGCTTATAGGCCCTTTGACAGCAAGCAGCCCTACGCAGAAAGCGGACCGGTATTTCTGCACCAAAAAAACTGCTCGCGTTACAACAGCGATGCACTGCCTGATTGGTTTTTATTTTTAGATCCTGCCATCATCCGTGGCTACGACGAACACGACTGGATCTTATATGAAACCGGCGCGGTGATTGCTGGCGCGGACATAGAACAAGCCTGCATTGATATTTTTAACAATAAAGCGGTTAAGTATATTCACATACGCTCTAAATATAATTGCTTTCAATGTCGAGTAGACGTGGCATGACAGGGCCTTACTTTCACCTCCATGTTAAATATAGCCTCGCCCTTAAATCTTATTTATAACTTTAACGTGGACTGTATATTCAGCTAGGTCAGTTCTGAATGATGGCGTTTTAGCTCAAGCCTTTATTCAGTGGTGCCCTCGATGCACTGGCGCGAGAGCATCAACCAGCATGGCCAACTGCAGAAATAAAAAAGGCGGTTTATGCTCAGCATAAACCGCCTTTTACGTCTAACGCTTAACAGTTAATCAGCCAAAACTGCAGGCACACAATTTATTGCCATCGAGGTCGCGGAAGTAGGCCGCGTAAAAACCCTCGCCACGCGCGCCCGGCTGCCCTTCACAGCTGCCACCCAACTCCAGCGCTTTTTTATAAAGCGCATCGACTTCGGCTTTGGTTTTCATGCCCAGAGATATCATCGTGCCATTACCGGCGCTGGCTGCCTCGTCGTTGAAAGGTTTGTTGACCGCAAACATTTGCGCGCCGCCTTCCTTACCCCAAGCAACAAAGCGATTGGCGACTTCCATCGCGCGGTCGGCGCCAATGCTGCTAAACAGAGCGTCATAAAAAGCACAGGCTTTTTCTAGATCATTGGTGCCTAAACAGGTGTAAGCGATCATGCTGGCGTTCCTTACTGTTGAGTGTACGTGGTAGGGCGGTGCTGCAGGGCGGAGGCGCCGCCCTGCACATTTATATCCGCGATATAATATATCAGACGCTGGCGCTGTGCTCCTGCGGCATGGGCAGCTCTAGCAGGCCATCGGCGGCCAGCAGCAAACCCTGCTGGTAGTATTCGGTGCTTTTCTTTAGGTCCCCCATGTGCGCGAGCAGACGCGCCAGCTCGGCGTAAACGTGGGCCGAGCCCTGCAGCGCCAAACTGCTTTGGAAATAATCCCGCGCCTTGCCCCACAACTCATTGCGCAGCGATAGACGCCCCAGCGCCAACAACAACTCGGCGTTGCCTGGGCGCTCTTTTAACCAGGCTTCGGCGTGCAGTAACTGGCGCGCGTGTTCGCCGCCATCGATCATGCCGTAGCGCTCGACCAAACGATTATCCCAGTTTTTCTTAAGGGCTTTACGCAGCAATGCTTCGAGGTCTCGCGTATTACCGAGCGCCTGCAGTAGCTCTGCATAACACAGAATTAAGTCGGCCTGTTGCTGCCACGCTTTGCTAAGTTTCTGCCACACCTGCTTGAGGCGGGCCTCCTGCTTGGCGGGGCTATCATCTCGAGTACTGCTGCCCGTCGGTGGCTGTATGGCCTGGGCCAATAACTGCCGGTAGAGCTGATCCTGCAACGCGTGCAGCTCTTCACTGGGAACAATTTTATAGCGCAGCAACAGCGGCATGAGTTGTTCCAGCTCGGACCAGTCGCTCAGGGCTACATGCACTTGTCGCAACAGGTCGAGTACCACTGGGTGCTTGGGCGCCAACTTTCGCGCCCGCTGCAGGGTGGCGCAACACTGCTCGTATTTTTTGGCCATCAGTTGCATGCGCGCCTGGGTCAGGGCTACGGCGAGCTCGGCGTTGTCAGCGGAGCCTTCGGCCTGATGCAACAGCTCTGTGGCCTGGGACTCGTCGCCCAGTTCATAGGCGCTGCGCGCGGCGGCCAGATAATTCAGCAGTGGGTCCGGGGCGTGCGGCGCGGCGCGGATCAGTAACTTGTGCGCCAACTTCCAGTTGCCTTCAATAAATTCAATAAGACCGCGGGAGGTTTGTCGCTGGGCGCGTGCACTCGAGCTACTAAACAGTCGTTTGAACTGACCCCAGCTAGCCCGCAAGCCCTTGCGCGTGACCCCGAGGGTCACACCAAGCAGCAGCGCAACGGTGAAAAACAACCCCAGTGCCAGCCACAAACTCATTTCAATCGACGTGTTACCCACCACCACCAACAGATAGCTGGGAGTAGAGGCAATAGCTTGAAACAGCAGCGCGCCCAACAGCAGCGCGATCATCACAATGAACAACAGTCGACGCATGGTTTAACCCTCCGCCGCAGTGTTGCTGTTGACATCTGGCGACTCGCTCACGGCTTTAACGCCGCCGAGCTTGTGCAGCTGAGCGGTGTAGTCTTGCAGGGCCAGCAGTGAACCGTTAATCGAGGGCAGTTCAATCACAACGGCCTGCTGCGCCTGGGTTTTCAACGTGGCGGCCAGCTCGCGCGCCTGGGCTTGGGTGTTGTAATAGCGCGTCAGTAACTGCGCGGCCTGCTCAAGGCTGCCGCTGTAAATTTTTTGCTCTTCGCGCAACAGCGCCAACTGCGCTCGCTCGATGCTCAGGCGAATATTTTGCTGTAAGTATAAGCCACCATCGATGGGCAATAGCGCCTGTGGCGGCTGGTCGTGTTGGCGAACCTTAATGAACTCCCCCATGTCGGAAAATGCCGTGAGAAAGTTTTGTTGCAACTGCTGCCATGTCGTCAATGGTGTAGGGGGTGATGACTCGACGAGTGCGGTTACATTCATCGCCACACTCGTCACCGCCTCTTCACGCAGCTGATTGGGCAGTAACGGCAGCGCCATGACCTGCTCGGTCAGCCCCGCTAAGCGCAGATAAACACCGGTTTGGTCTACCGCACTGGCGAGCTTTAGGGCGGTGATGTCGCGGGACAATTTTTCACGTACGGAAAATAAATCCAAATCCTCTAGCTTTAACAGCAGTTGATCGGCGGCTTGCAACAGGGCGATGGCACCCGTTGTGCCGCGCTCCATTAACAGCCTCTGCCCGGCTAGGCGCAGCAGGTATTCGGCCTCGGCCAGCTGCCAATCTTCACGGCTGGTGTTGGTGAGGTTTTGCAGGCGCTTGCCCTGCTGGTCGATGCGTTGTTCTAGCGCGTCGAGGGTTTGCTGG
>Ga0105359_10003872_pt1 | contig 12096 bp, 11 predicted proteins | sample GOMGulsemesocosm_6_FD_83659 | JGI IMG/M metagenome (GOLD analysis project Ga0105359, IMG submission 83659) | Methane-oxidizing microbial communities from mesocosms in the Gulf of Mexico - GOM8C Gulf of Mexico | ecosystem: Environmental > Aquatic > Marine > Cold seeps | place: Gulf of Mexico... | reverse complement strand
TCGCGCCCTCTGCGAGTTTGGATGTGTTAACTATGGCTGCTTCCCCACTTTATAAAGTTATTTTTATTAATCAGGACAAAACCTATGAAGTGTTTGCCAAGCAAATATTTCAAAGTGATTTGTATGGTTTTATCGAAGTGGAGGAGATTGTTTTTGGTGAGCGTAGTCAGCTGCTGGTTGATCCTAGTGAAGAAAAACTGAAAGCCGAATTTGAGTCTGTCACTCGATCTTATATTCCTATGCATTCCATTGTACGAATCGATGAGGTGGAAAAGGGCGGTGTAGCAAAAATCTCCGATACGGGGGCGTCTAATGTCACCCGGATGCCTGGCGTTCCCATAAAACCAACAGAAAATTAACCGCCCTCAGGTTAACCTTCACCAATAAAATATATCTGCAAGCCATAGCAAATTACGGCTAACACCACGGATATTGTTAAAGTGACGCCTAGTAACAGCCAGGGGCGAAACTCTCTTCCATCGGTGTGCTCGCGTATTCCCTTCGGATGAAGGATATTTACGTCTGTTTCTGTTGTTACGGTTTTATTGTCGTTCATTCACCATTTCCCATTGGCTAATACCAAGATAATAGGCCGTCTGGATAATCTTGTCACCTGAGGGATAACTTTGTTTGGGCAAAGTGAGCGCAAAAAAAAGGGACCATAAAAGTCCCTTATAAATCTGCGAGAGCAGTTGAGAAAGAAGAAAACTCTGATGTTTCAGGTAATCACGCCGGTGACAACAATTAACACAAACGTGAACCCTAGAAGGCTAAGCGCAGAAATCAAAATGGTGGCTGCCAGCATTTTATTGTCAGCATACACCTTGGCGTTCTGCGATTACTTTTCGAATCAAAGCGTTTAAAGCTTAACGAATCGGTAGGTTGGAGCAATTGATGTATATCAATTGCACACTATTAAGATGCTGAAGCGAGTTTTAGCTGTGGTTTGAGTCGGGGCTTATTTGTCCGACTTGAGGAAGGGTGTCACCGTAGGCAAGCCAAAGTTTGTGTTCTGGATATGCATTGCCTAAGGCCTCCACTTCGACATGGCGAAGTTTCGCTTTACCAGACAATACGTTTGCCCAACGGCTGTAGGCAATATTGGTTTTCATAGCCAAATCGTCAACCTTGAGCTGCTTGGCTTTGAGTAATTTTTTTATGCGTAAAATGACCATGTATTGGTAAATACTACTTGTTATTTAAAAGTGCTCTACTTAGTATTGAAAGTGCTTAGAGCACAGGAAATACATACAGTTTATGTCACAGTGAGTATTAGTATGGACACAGAAAGTAATACAAATGGCTCGATACTTCAACTGAAACAAGGAATTAGCTTCTCTGTTTTGCCTCCGTTGCTATCTCGAGAGCATTTTGCACACTTCGTTGGTGCTACTCTGGATACTGTTAGAGGTTGGGCTCAAACCGATACCATCCCAACTGTTAAAGTCGGTCGGCATCGTCTGATTAATATTGCTAAGCTAACCGAAGACCTGAGCGCGGGGAAGTCCAGCTTTAGCCAAGGTGATTACAGCAGCGATTAGAGGCTAGGATAATTATTAAGGCTTTTTCTAGTCTTTCCGTCTATTGATATTACAATCAGGCAGATGGATGAAAACCCACCTGGACAATTGAGCCCGCAAGCAGGAGAGGCGCTATACCGCTCCTGCGATTCACGAATTGAAATACGGCAACTAGGTGAACTGCGTTGGATGCAATGCAGCGCCGGTTTGTATGTCGTTGTCAAAGCCCTATCAGTTATTACTGCCTTATACGGAAGCGATGCTCGCGGGCCTGGTCATTATCGAACAGCCAAAACGTCTCTTAAATTTGGGTTTGGGAGGCGGTTCCTTTCTCCGCTTTTTCAATAAAACCTGGCCAAAACTGTTGGTTGGTTCGGTCGACAGCCGTTTCGAAGTTATTGATCTTTCATAGCGTTTTTTTGAAGTTTTAGAAAGTAATCCATTGCTCTGCATGAAGGCAGAGGACTTTGTTGCTGACGCGGTAATAACGTACGAGGCAACTTTTTGCGATTTGTTTGCGGGTAGTTCCCACCCTGACTGTATGTTTGATGAGTCTTTTTATAGTAATTGTTATTCTCGACTAGCCCCGCTGGCCTGTTGGCAGCAAACCTGCTGATTACTGATGAGGCGAAAATGGTTAAGCTGTTGCAGAAAGTGCGAAAGCACTTTGCAACGCTAGTGCTGCTGGGCGTCCAGACAGCACCAATACATTTTTTTGCCTTGAAAAAACCGATAGTCGAGAACGAATTTTTGGTGGCTAGGCTGCATCAGCTACAGATGGGTTTTGAGGTGGATTTGATGCCCTATCTTGAACGTTTTACGATGTTGGCATCGCCTGTTGGTGAGGCTTAAGCTCAGTTAATAATTGCTGTAACGCCCTTCCGCTAGATAACCCTAGAATCATTAATACATAGAGCGTGTGTGGTTGAATGTCCTGAAAAAGATACGCGCCAGCGCGCATCAGCGTGAGGGTGGCGCTGTAGGGTTTGGTGATATACCTCGATGGCAGTGGCGTAAGTAAGAAGGTTAAATCAGGACGTGACTGGATAGCCCCCAGCAAGCTATTTTCTTCAGCAAGCGATGGGCCTGTGCCGCTGTGATAAAGGCTGATGATTACGCAGCTACCCTCTTCAATACCGGCACATAATTGAGCGGCATTCATGCCGGGGTAGCAGCTGAGTTGTACAACACTTTGCCTGCTTGTTTGTAACGCATGCCTTGTGATTTCGACAGGATTAACTGTGATTTTTAAGGGCTGAGGCTGATTTGAGCAGGGGTTTGTTTGATAGTTGTTTTGTTTTGCACTGAATACGCCAAGTGGACTATTGAAGGCTGCTCGAAAAGCTAGTTCATCATAGACCATCGGTTTAATGTCCAGTGCATCAATAACCTCTGTTTGTTTATCCGCATTTAAGAAACTGACATAAACGCCGTTGTTGATCGTGGCTTCGGTAATGGTCCTGAATGCGCCAAGCAAATTGGCGGTTACATCAGACTCAGGATGATCCAGGGTGAAGCAGGAGCCTGTTAATACAATCTTTACCGGCAGCTTTCGAAAGCAGAGGGCAATGGCCACTGCGGTGTAGGCCATTGTGTCGGTGCCATGTGTAATGATGATTTTGTCGCAACCACTATCAATCTCATCTGAAATAGCATTTATCAGCGTTAACCAGTCAGAAGGGGTCAAATCTTCCGAATTTTTATTGAATGCAGCGCGTGTTTTTAGAGCGTTTTTGTTGTGCTGGCAGATATCCTGAATATGCCGCTGGAGCTGCTGTTCCCCCTGTGTGACATTGACGGACTCTGAGTCAATGGAAGAGCCAATGGTGCCACCGGTGGTTATTAGAGTAATGGAGGATTTGGCCATGTGAGCTATCTCGAAGGGTGTCTGGTGATTATTTAGTTGAAATGTACGGCGAAGGTTCGTCAAACGCAAGTGGACATCACAGGAACATTGCCAGCGTAAAGGGCACTAAAGAAACAGGGTGTACGGATAGTATGGAGAACTCCGTGATTAATGTTATGTTTCAAGAAAAGTGCTTACCAGTTAGGGTTCTTGTCTTTGTGATGCTGGCGGTTTTTATTCAGGCCTGTAGTAAACCGGATATTTTTGTCGAAGAAGAGCGTTTTATTGAAGCAGAAGTAAAAGGTAATGCTGCGCTTCACAAAGGTCATTTACAGCAGGGTGACTTTAGTTTGAAGTATGTAAGTGCCGGTTCTCGCTCTGGTCCTGTGATTGTTTATTTACATGGTACACCGGGCGGTTGGGGTAATGGTGTGCGCTATCTAACCGATACCGGTTTGCAGGCGGTAGCCCAGGTTGTCAGTCTGGACCGTCCTGGTTGGGGTGGTTCAATTTTAAATGCTGATAATGAACTGGGCAGTTTTGCGCAGCAAAATCGTTTGTTAAAACCGCTGATTGAAAAGCTGCATCGGGAAAATAATGGCAAGGGCGTTATTCTGGTAGGCCACTCGCTGGGTGCTTCATTGGCGCCCTATCTTGTCATGGAAAACCCTGAATTAATTTCTGGTCTGGTTTTACTGGCAGGAAGTTTAGATCCAGCGTTGGGTAAACCACGTTGGTACAATTGGGCTGCGAGCATGGGTGTGGTTTCCTGGTTTCTTGGTTCGGACATGCAGAAGGCTAATCGTGAAATCATGCGATTAGAAGCTCAGTTGGAAGTGATGCGTTCGGGTTGGGCTGATATCACCATTCCGGTAACGGTGGTGCAGGGCTTGCGCGATAAGCTGGTGAGCCCTGGAAATGCTGATTTTGCTGAGCAGGTTTTGATTAATGCCGATCTAACAATCATACGCCTAGCGACGGCAAACCATTTTATTCCCTGGGAAAATCGTGAGTTGGTTATTCGGGAAATACATTTGATGCTGGAAAAATTAGGGCGCTGATTTTTTTGAGGAAACAGAGGGGCTGCTGGGCTTTGAATGCTGAATGAACAAACTCGCTAACCGCGCGAATAAAATGCAGCGGATAGTGAGCAGGGGAGGTGTTATTGGTCGGGGCCTAGTTTGCACTTAGTAGCCACCAAGCTTGCTTGAGTGAGCAATGTGGCAGTACCAATGTGGGTAATGCCAGGGGGCAGAAGGCACGTTCGTTAAGAGCAAACTTGATATAAAAAGGTTTTGAATCGCGCGTTTCAATTACGTAATCAGCCTTGCCCTGCAGAGCGGGACTGGTCGGTGTGATATGAGTAATTTCTAGGAATACTGGTCGGTTACCCTGGGTGCAGGGAATCCAAATGCCGCCTTCGTTAGTCCAATGCTCAATCCATTCATCCGGCGTTGCTGGTTGGGCGCGCCAAGCGTGGAGGTGAGCGTTCTTTTTTTGAGTGTCGAATTTATGTAGGTGCATACTGTTCAAATATACAGTAGTTTTTGCAGTATGCAACCTCCTCGTTATTTTTTTGAAAATACATTTTCTATAATGTGCCGGCTGGGAAGACATCCACAGCAATTACTTCGGCGGTTAATTGTTCAGCCAAATATAATGTTCCGGCTTCACTTTCGCTGATGAGGTTTTGTTCCAGTGCGGTCTCAATACGCTGCTGGCGATCCATTTTACGGCTCAGACTGGCCAGTTTCGGTTCGATTTGCTCTGCTGCCAGTACCGCCTGTAATGCCTCCTCCAGGCGTTGTACCGGTGCATTGCTATCTCTGCCGGTATAGATGCCTTTGCATATCCTGTCACGTGTTGCACCGGGTTGCTGGATTAATTGGGCAACTTGATGGGTGAGCTCGTCTGAAGGCGCTAAAAAGCGGCGGCCCCAAGGGAAAATTACCCGACGCAGGCACCAGCCGATGGTCTTGGATGGATAGTTATCGAAGATGTGTTGCAGAGCCTCTTGAATATTATGTAGGCCTCGAAGGCAGCACCAACGCACAACGGGCAAGTCTTGTTCTGGTGCACCCTGGTCATGGTGTTGTTTCAGTACGCTGCTCATTAGGTACATTTCACTTAACACGTCACCAAACCGAGCCGACAGACTTTCCTTGAATTTGAATTTTCCGCCCAGTAATAGCAGCGTGATATCGGTGACAACGGCCAAGGATGCGCTGACACGAGTCAGGTGTCGGTAATATTTATGCGTGTGTTTAACCTTGGGGGGAGTGGCAAAAATTCCGCCGGTTAGGTTGTGCCAAAATGCGCGACCAAGGTTTTTAAGGTGCCAGCCAATGTGCCCGAAGAACGCTTTGTCGAAATCCTCAAGGCCCTGTTCTGCATTGTCGTCATGAGCGGCGCGAATTATGGATTGTAGATAGGGGTGGCAGCGAATAGCGCCTTGGCCAAAGATGATCATGCTGCGCGTAAGTATGTTGGCGCCTTCCACGGTAATGCTGACCGGCAAGGAATAGTAGGCATTGATGAGGTAATTGTTGGGACCATCGGAAATGCCCTTGCCGCCGTGGATATCCATCGCAAGGTTGATGGATTCACGCATACGCGAGGTGGCGTGGTATTTCAAGATGGCAGAGATGACGGCTGGTTTCTGACCGTGATCCACCAGTGACGTGGTTAGGTGACGAGCGGCATCGAGCATGTAAGAATTGGCTGCAATCGGTGCCAGCGCTTCTTCGATGCCTTCAAAGTTTGAAATAGGCACGCCAAACTGCTTACGCACGCGGGCATAGGCGCTGGAGGTGCTGGCGCAGAGTTTTGCCGCACCGCTGCTCAGCGAGGGTAGCGAAATGGAGCGGCCAGCGGACAACGCTTCCATCAGCATGCGCCAGCCTTGACCGATACGGTCCTGGCCACCGATCACCCAGTCCATCGGAATAAAGACTTCTTCACCCTGAGTGGGGCCATTAAGAAAGGCCTGTCGGCAGGGGTAATGACGATAGCCGGTGATAACCCCTGGTGTGTCAGTGGGGATCAATGCCAAAGTAATACCCAGGTTAATTTTGTCGCCTAACAGTTTGTCTGGATCGGTGGCTTTGAAGGCTAATCCAAGCAGGGTGGCGATGGGGCTGAGGGTAATATAGCGTTTGTTCCAGGTAACCTTCATGCCCAGCGTTTTTTTGCCTTCATGCTCTCCATAACAAACAACACCGAAGTCCGGCATGTTAGCTGCGTCGGAGCCTGAGTAAGGGCCTGTCAGGGCAAAGCAGGGGATTTCTTCGCAGCTGGCAAGGCGTGGCAGGTAATAATTTTTTTGCTCTTCGGTGCCGTAGCTCATCAGTAATTCAGCAGGCCCCAGTGAGTTTGGTACCATCACGGTAACGGCTGCGGCAATGCTGCGCGAGGCGATTTTCATCACCACCTGTGAATGGGCATAGGCGGAAAACTCCAGCCCCCCGTATTGCTTGGGGATAATCATGCTGAAAAAGCCGTGGCTTTTATAGAAATCCCAGATTTCCTGCGGCAGAGATCTGCTTTCGAAATTGATCTTCCAGTCATCGAGCATGTCGCAAAGCTCTTCAACCGGACCGTTGATAAAGTCGATTTCTTCCTGGCTGAGCTCGGTGCGAGGAAAACTCAGTAGTTTATGCCAGCCAGGATTGCCGGAAAACAATTCGGCATCCCAACCTACTGTGCCAGCCTCCAGCGCATCCTGTTCTGTGCTGGATAGGGGCGGTAGTATCTTACGAACCTTGGCGAGGATGGGCTTGGATATCCGTTGTTGTCGGAACGCCTTAAAACGGCTGGGCATTTGATAGCTCCTTGTTAGAAATCGCTGTTATTACTATAGCCTCGATTGTGGCCAGTGAGAAATGATAACTGACCCGTTCAGATTAATGATTGTTGCTCCGATACTTTAGTTAGAAACAAGGATTTGGAAAACTGCTCATTTGCTACGCTGGGAAGGATCTTAGCCGCTTATTTTGTATAGTTTTTGTGAGTCAATTTTAAATAAAAACGTGTGTTTAGAGGGGCAGAATTTTTTATTCTGTTTTAGGAGACGAAGTTTGCTGGACGGCGATACCGTGCCTATACTTTTTTAATGCGAATACCAAAGCAGACAGCCCATTGGAAGGGCGTGCTGAATGTGACAATCTGGGTGAGATTTCTAATCACCGTTTGCCTTCTCAGTGCAAGTAACCTCTATGCTGAAAATCAGCGAGTGATTGTTAATGCTGGTTTTGGGGGCGACGATTTGACGCGTAATACCGCCCGGGCAATTTTTTCTATGCGTGTAAAACGTTGGGAAGATGGCGCCGCTATTACGGTTTTCGTGTTGCCAGATACCCACCCTACTCATCGACTGTTTACCCGTGAAACGCTTGCTCTGTTTCCTCATCAATTGCGCCGTAGTTGGGATCGATATGTTTATTCGGGTATTGGTACCGCGCCTATTGAAGTTGAAAGTGAAGAGGACATGATCGCGAGGGTTGCAACTACGCCCGGGAGCATAGGCTATATCAGCATGGAGGTTCTGAATGAAGATGTTCGAACGTTACCCGTTCGGTAAATTAGCCGGTGTCTTGCTTTCGGGGTTGTTAGTATGTGCCAGCGCCTTTGCTCAGCAGCCGGAAGAGTTACGTTGGCATGGGTTTTTCAGCCAAGGTGTTATTCATACCGATGAAAACAGCTTCTTTGGGGATAGCACAGATACCAGTTTCGACTTCCGGGATGTGGGATTAGGACTTTCCTGGCAACCTCATGACAGGCTGCTGTTTTCTGCTCAGGGGCTTTATCGCGACGCCGGTAAAACGTCGCCTAATGGCGTTAATGTTGATTACGCGCTGGTTAATTACAGCCTGATAAATCGGTTGGATTTTGGCTTGGGGTTACGGGCTGGGCGAGTTAAAAATCCCTTTGCGTTTTACAACGAAACACGTGATGTTGCGGCTACTCGGCCTTCAGTGATATTGCCTGTGTCTATTTATGCTCCCGCTTTCCGGGATATATTTCATTCCTCCGACAGTGTCATGTTGTCGGGTTATAAAGAGGCTGGCGACTGGTTAATCAATTTTGATTTTCTTAGAGGAGAGGTCCCCTTTGATACGCGATCAGAACGTTTGCTTATTCCCGTGTCTCAACCAGGCAGCATCGAGGATAATAAGCTTTGGGTGGCGCGCAGTATTGTTGAGTACGATGGCGGGCGTATCCGCTTTGGCCTCACTTATTTCACATTTGATTCGAGGCTAGATACAACGCCGGGTTTGATATTCCCTGGTGATCTGGATGTCGACACCTATATCCTTTCCTTTGAATATAACTGGGAGAGCCTGCAGTTTACTTCAGAATACATGCGAATCGATTCCATCTATCAAGATGTTTTTGTGCCGGGTTTGGAGAGTAAACGCGAGTCTGAATCCTATTATTTGCAGCTTGGCTATCGGGTTAATGAAAAGCTGAGAATGTTTGGTCGCTACGATGTTTATTACGCTAACCGAAAGGATAAATCTGGAAATGGGCAGTTAGTATTTGGTCGCCCCAAGTCGGACGGCTTTAGTAAGGATATTGTTGTTGGTGCACAATATCATTTTGCCGATAACTGGATGTTGGCAGGGGAAGTCCATCATTTTAAAGGCTCAGCTTCCTTGGGCGTTATCGAAAACCCCGATGCCAGCAATGTAAAAGAAGACTGGAATCTCTATACACTTCAACTCAGCTATAAGTTTTAGACGTCGTTATGTTTATCAGTGTCCGTTGGAAAGTTATCGCAATGGTCAGCCTAGTATTGGTTGGCTTGAGTAGCTATTTTATCGTCAACAGTGAAGGTGAGTTAAAAAAATTACTCGACTCCGAGCGCCGAGAGGTTTTTCTTAGCTATCAAAATGAAATCGCCGGTTTGTTGCAGCAGTCCCATGATCATTTGCTACAGCTGTCCGATATTATTCCAATCCTAGAGTCGCATCCGGTTAAAGGTGAGGCCATGTCGCTTGACGGGGTTATTGATCAGCACTGGGGCTATATTTCCCTAAATTGGGGTATGGAAAGCGCCCTCCTTTTTGATGACACCGGTCTTCTAATAGGACAGTGGGGCGATAGCGGCGATTCAAATAAATCTGAAGCGGTGAATCAGGTACTTCAATCAGGTGCACCACTGAGCCGGTTAATCTGCGCTGATATTTGCCGTCAAGTGGTAACCTTGCCAGTGATCTCGCCAAGTCAGCAGGTGATGGTGTTGGAATTTTCAACATCGATGGGGGATACGCTGCGAACGTTCCAACAAATCACCCAAGCAGATATTGGCTTGTTGGTGCCTGAGCAGACTAATGGTCGTGATTTTCGAATTATTAAGGCTTGGTCAAAACGGTTAGCAGCCATGACTCATTTGGAGCAGAGCATGGTTATGCTTCAAAAGGCAGCTGAGCAGGTCACTTTTTCAACTCTGCGAACAGAGCCTCAAGTTGTTCAGCAGGAAGGTACTTACTATGAAGTTAGCCTGGTTGAGTTAACTACGGAGAGCCTGGGGGATGCATTCTTCATTATCATTGAGGATATGACTCGTCAGCATCAACAGATCCTGCAGGCTAAGGACGAGGCGATACGTACCGCGCTGACTGCAATTCTCTTGTCAGGACTGTTATTTATTTTTGCCTTCTGGAGCCCAGTTATCCGGTTGCGGGGACATGCTGAAATACTGCCTATTCTGGCCGAACGGGATTTCAAATTGTTAAGGGAGAAACTGACTAGTAATAAAAAATGGCATCTATTCAAGGATGAGCTGGATGTGCTTGATGAAGCTGAGTTGCGTGTTGCTGATCAGTTGGAAGAGATGCAGCATCAAATTGAAAAGGATACACACCAGCTTGAAAGCCTAGCCCTATATGACTCCTTGACACAGCTGGCCAATCGACACCATATCTTTAAGGAAATCCAAAAAACGGTAAGGGAGAGTGTTAATACCAATGAACACTCTGGGCTGCTGTATTTGGATTTAGATAATTTTAAGCGCGTGAATGACTCGCTCGGTCATACCATGGGGGATGAGCTGCTAATAGTTGCGGCCAAGCGCCTGCAGGCCAGTGTTCGTGATCATGATGTGGTGGCTCGATTAGGGGGTGACGAATTTTGTGTGTTGGTGCGGGGACTGAAAAGGCGTGAGGACAGTGGCAAAATTGCTAAAAATATACTTACTGTCCTTAGTGAGCCGATAAAACTCGGCACTGCGGAATTTAATGTCTCCGCCAGTATTGGTATTGTTTCCATTCCCGAGCACGGTGTGAATGCGGAGCAATTGCTTCAAAATGCCGATATTGCTATGTACCGAGCAAAAGCTGAGGGCCGCAGTAATTATCAGTTCTACGATACGCGTATGAGTGTTGCGGCCAGCGAAAGAATGGCGTTGGAAACAGAGCTACGAAAAGCCGTAGCCGAACAGCAGTTCGAATTGCATTACCAACCACAAATAGACTTAAACTCAGGCAAAGTCGTTTCAGCCGAAGCGCTCGTGCGTTGGCATCACCCTAAGCGAGGCATGATCCCCCCCGACGACTTCATTCCGCTGCTAGAGGAAACTGGTCTGATTATCCAGCTTGGTGAATGGATTATTAAACAGGCCTGCCAGGCAGCAAAAAACTGGCGTGGTCGTGATAGGGAGTTAATCAGTATCGCTATCAACCTGTCGCCTCGTCAGTTTAGCGACCCTGCATTGCCCGGCATTATTCGTGACGCTATGTTAGCGAGCCAATTACAGCCCTCTCAGATCGAGATTGAAATCACCGAATCTATGGTGATGAGCAACATAGAAGAGAGCAATCAGGTGCTGAAGTTTTTGAAAGTACTGGGCATTACTGTTGCCGTTGATGATTTTGGTACCGGCCACTCCTCGCTCGCATACCTGAAAAAATTAGATATTGATGTGCTCAAAATCGATCGCACTTTTGTACAAGACTTACCTGATGATGAAAACGACAAGGCGATTGTGGCGGCGATTATTGCTATGGCGCATGAGCTTAAGTTGACCGTGGTTGCCGAAGGTATTGAAAGCCTGGATCAGGAGGCCTTCCTGAAACAGCACGGCTGTGAAATGGGGCAGGGCTATCTGTATAGCAAACCACTGCCTAACGACAAGTTTGTTGAGCTGCTCAAATGGCCGGACAACATTGTGCCGTTTAAGCGTTCACGTTAAGTGATTTTTTATTCGTGTGATTCGCCACCTTAACGTTGAACGTTTATCTGGCTTGTTAGAAAGCGATTACCCTCACTGGTAAGTCATGGGCCGTAGAGATAGTTGTTCTTGCTTGCTGGGTCCTTCCTTGAGGTTCGGCTTACGGGTTGCAGCAGCGCAGTGCTTGCCTAGTTGTAAGGCTTACCCTGCTTGCTTGCTCGGTTATCTCGCAGAGGACGGGCCTAAAGCCTATGGTTTCCTGTTGAATGCCCGCCACCTTAGTTACATTTTACGGGTACAAAATTAAAAGTTAGTCACTCATAGGGAGGGGGGGTAAAGTCTGTGGTCTGACGGTTCTAGGCCGCCGCACTAGAGTTGTGGACGCGCGGCTAGTTTCGGGATCTTTTTGTGAAATTGTTAGCCAACTTATTCAGGGTGAATATAGCTATTAATCGATAGAAGAAATATTAATGACTCGATAGCGACTTAACTTCATGAGCAGGCAGGATATAAAGACAATTAAGAATAATGTTGCTCCTAGCATTTCGAGAAACTCTTCT
>Ga0105359_10003871_pt1 | contig 12099 bp, 7 predicted proteins | sample GOMGulsemesocosm_6_FD_83659 | JGI IMG/M metagenome (GOLD analysis project Ga0105359, IMG submission 83659) | Methane-oxidizing microbial communities from mesocosms in the Gulf of Mexico - GOM8C Gulf of Mexico | ecosystem: Environmental > Aquatic > Marine > Cold seeps | place: Gulf of Mexico... | reverse complement strand
CTCAAATTGATGAAATGATTGAAAAGACAGCCAAGTCATTAGATCAAACACTAGATTTTGCACAGCAACACGGGTTATTGGTTAATTAATAAGAGATGTTGTAATGGATGTTTATCTAAACGAAAAAACTATGCTTAGCCAAGATAGCTTGGCAGAAAATCAACCTGAACAAGGTTATGCAAAGTTAACAAAACATAAGCGGTTCCAGCAAAATTATGCAGATTTGCATGCTCGTCCCTTTCTAGTTTCAACCATGCCGTTACGCATTTCACAACTCTGTTTTTTACATATTGATGATGACAGTCATGAAGATGAATTAGTTCATCTTCATGGCATTTGTCAGCGTTATAGTGTCAACCCTCCAATGAAAAATGCCTCTTGTTTTTACCAAAAATTTGGCGAATTTGAGCTTAGGTGGGAGCGTCATACCGAATTTAGTAGTTACACTTTTCTAATTAATGACAGTACTGACAAACCTTTTGATTATCCACCTGTCGCTTTAATACCGATTGATTGGCTAAATAGTGTTCCGGGTGAGGTGATTTCAGCGGTGCATATTGAAGCATTAAATACTGCTGATGTTGGCATGGATAGGGAATCACTAAGACAATACTTTGAAGGGCAGCGCCTTATGGGCTCTGAATTACATAAGGGTGAGGCATTAATTTATAGTGCGATGCGCTTGCATAGCGATAGCTTTAATCGGATTTTGTTACTCAATACTTGTTTAAATGAATGCCAAAGTGGCAGGGTACTGCGAGCGCTACTTGAAATCGAAGCTTATCGTAATATGACCTTAATCGCCTTCCCTTTAGCACAAGAGGTCAGCGCTAAAGTTAGCCAAATGGAATCGCAATTGGCGCACTTGTTAAAGCAACAAAAGGGCACGAGATCAGCTCAGGACGAAAAGTCACAATTGACTGAGTTGTCTGAAATGGCGGCAACCATTGCTGAACTAATCGCTAACTCTCGGTATCGTTTTGATGCAGGCAGTGCTTATTATCAAATGGTCAAGAGTCGCTTAGATGAACTAGAAGAGGGTGAAATTAATGAACTGCAATCCTTTGATGCATTTATAGACCGTAGATTGCTTCCTGCTTGTCGAACAGTACAGGCAGCAAAACGTCGACTTGATGACTTAGCGAGTAGGGTTGATAGAGCCAGTGATTTTTTAAGAACTAGAATAGACATGGCGATTGAAGCGCAAAACCAAGCGCTATTAACCTCAATGGACAAACGTGCTCGCATGCAATTTAATTTACAACAAACTGTTGAAGGCTTGTCTGTGGTGGTGATGTCTTATTATATATTACAGCTATGTGATTATTTGCTGCAAGCCGCATTAAGTTTAGGTTGGCAAGGTGATAGGTCAATTAGTATTACTTTGCTTATGCCACTGGTTATATGCGCTGTTTGGTTTTTGAGTAGACGTATTAAAAAGCGTTTATCTCGTCTTGAATAACAAAGCCAAATAATACCAAGCAAAATTAGATTGGATTAGATTTATATTTCCTTTGAAATACAAATCATTAATATTTTCCATTATCGAAAATCAGTGAACCTCCCCTGAATGGGGGTACTTTAGTTTTAACGACTATCATAGTCTAAGACTTCAGTTTAAAAAGCAGGTTCCTAAAATGTATAACTATAATAAATTTTATATCAATGGTCTTTGGCAATCACCATCAAGTACAGAAACCATTGATATACAAAACCCAGCTAACGGCCAGTTATGTGCACAAACAGCCAGTGCTAACACTAACGATGTTGATTTAGCTATTGCTGCGGCTAAGAAGGCTTTTCCAACATGGTCCGCTACTACTGCTGCAGAGCGTAGCAAATTAATTTTAGCGATTAGCGAAGAAATGCAAAATAGGTTAGATGATTTAACCGATGCTATTACCACTACCATGGGTTGCCCTCGACATTTATCTCTAGATATTCAAGTACAAGGAGCCATCGATTCTTTTAAAAGTTACGCGGACATGACTTCATATGTCGAAGAGACTGAGACCGACAATGGCGTGATGCAATGTAATGCTGCTGTCGGTGTTTGTGTCTTAATTAATCCTTGGAATTACCCATTGTCTCAATTAGTAGGCAAGCTAGGTCCAGCATTCGCAACTGGTTGTACCGTTGTGGTTAAACCTGCAGAGCAAACACCCATACAAGATTTAATTCTGGCTGAAATATTTGACAAAGTAGGCGTACCTGCCGGCGTTTTTAACGTGCTTACTGGGCACGGTTATAAAATTGGCGAGCATTTATGCTCTCATCCAGATGTCGATATGGTGTCATTTACGGGTTCAACTGGGGCCGGTATTAAAGTGGCGCAAGCCGCTTCAACAACTGTTAAACGTGTTTGCCAAGAACTTGGAGGCAAGTCACCATTTATCATCACGCTAGATGCCGATTTAGCGGCAGCGGTACGTTACGGCGTAGAAGATGTCATGATAAATTCAGGCCAAACATGCAGTGCATTAACACGTATGTTAGTGCCAGAAAGCCTCTACCAAAAAGCAGTCATTATTGCTAAGTCGATAGCAGAAGAAAATGTAGTCGGCGACCCACAAAGCGAAGAAGTAACCATGGGGCCTTTAAGCTCAGCCCTGCAACAACAAAGAGTTTTAGATTATATCAAAACGGGTATTAAAGAAGGCGCTGAACTTGTGACGGGTGGTATAGAGTTACCATCTCAATTACAACAAGGTGCTTTTGTGATGCCTACCATTTTTGCAAATGTCACCAACGACATGACCATAGCACAAGAAGAAATATTTGGTCCTGTCCTTTGTATGATCTCTTATTCAGATGAACAAGAAGCAATTAAAATTGCCAACGACACTGTTTTTGGATTGTCATCGGGTGTATTTGCTAAAGACCAATACTCCGCATTAAACATAGCCAGAAAAATTCGCGCAGGACAATGTTACGTCCAAGGTGCTTATTTCAACACGCATGCGCCATTTGGTGGTTTTAAACAATCAGGAAATGGTCGTGAATGGGGAATTGAAGGTTTACGTGAATTTGTCGAAGTACAGTCGATTATTATTGAATAGGGGAAAGCTATGAGTGAACATCATTTACATGAAAAAACATTAGGCAAGCGAGACATATTTTTATTCTGTGTTTCAGCTGTTCTATTATTAGATACCTTAGCTGCTGGTGCGGTTATGGGACCCGCGGTAATTTTTTGGTGGATTGCCTTAACCATATTCTTTTTAATTCCTTTCGGCGCTATTAGTACCGAACTAGGCTCCGCTTATCCAGAGCAAGGTGGCATTTATGCCTGGGTAAAACGGGCGTACGGACAAAAAATGGCGTCGCGTATTAGTTGGTATTATTGGGCCAATGTTGCGGTATGGATTCCTGCTATATTCATTCTGTTTGCCGGTGTATTCTCGCAAATGTTTTTTCCTGATATGTCGCTCACCATGCAAATTGTTATGGGTGTTTTCCTTATCTGGGTGGTTGTGTTTGTTAATATTGTTGCGCTAAATGTGGGTAAATGGATCCCAAATATTGGTGCAGCACTTAAATTAATTATTTTTGCTTTACTGATTTTTGGTGGGCTGTCTTATGGTCTAGAACACGGTATTGCTAATGAGTTTACGTTAGCAACTATGATCCCAAGCAGTGAAAATGGCGGTTGGAGTTTGCAGTATTTACCTGCAGTTGTTTACGGTATGTTAGGTTTTGAATTGGCGAGTGCCAGTAGTGCTGAAATGAAAAATCCACGTAAAGACCTTCCAAAGGCAGTATTTTCTTCAATTGCTGTAGTGGTTGGTGCTTATATTTTAGCAACGTCAGCAATTTTAGTTGCGCAACCAGCAGCAGATATCGATGTTGTTGATGGTTTGATGGATACGTTAGGTAAGTTCTTCGGTGGCAGCCCTATGGGTGATGCATTTGTTGTTGTACTTGGCATTGGTGCGTTATACACCTTCTTTTCGAATGCAGCTACATGGGCTATGGGAGCTAACCGTGCAGCGGCAGAAGCCGCCATTGATAAAGAATTGCCGGCATTATTTGCCGTTGAGTCTAAGCATGGTACGCCAGTTGGAGCCTCGGTACTATTAGGTTTAGCTGCTTCAGTATTGCTTATATTGTACGGACTTATGGCTGGAAATAATGAAGATTTATTCTGGTCATTGTTTGCTTTTAGCGGTGTTATATTCATGATTCCTTATGTAGCTATGTGTACTGCCTTTGTTAAAATTCGTCAGCAACATATTGGCACAGATGGAAAAATTGCCGATGATGGGTCTTTTAGATTTCCTGGTAATCCAACGTTTGTAAAAATGGTCGCTTACTTATGTGCCACTATTTTAGTGGTCACCATTGGTCTATTTATTTATGTTCCAGGTGAAGGTGTGGTATGGGAAGTGCTTTGGGGAGCATTAACTGTAATCGTTATTGGTGAAGCAGTTACTTTCTCAGGTGCTAAAAAAACTAAATTAGCAGTAAGCTAAATCTCAATATAAAAATATATTTTTTAAATACCAAGCAGCGATTCATTAGGGTCGCTGTTTTTTTATGCATAGTTTGTTATTCTTTAATAATTGCTGTGTAGGGGGAACTTATGAAGTTAGATACATTTAGTTTAGCTTTAATTGAACTTAGTCAAAGTGTAGGCACAGAAGTCTTTTATGCAAAACTTAAAGAGTTTTTAAATACTACTTTTGAGTTTGATGAACTCTTGGTACTAGAATTTAATAAAAGCGCCGATACAAAATTGCATTACCGATATGGTGTTGATGGCATAAACAATCGACTGCAGGGTGAAGACGCTTGGAAGTATTTAACACGATTATATGTGTTAGATCCCTATTATCGAATTTTTGCTGATAAAGATAAATTTGGTTTTTTTGCTTTAAATGAAATAGCGCCGGATGAGTTTGAAAATCTCTATCATTCATACTTTAATTTTCTTGAATTATCAGATGAAGTGGGTTTCTTATTCCCAATAGATCAGAATCATTGCTTACATATTGATTTATCAAAATTTGGTAGCGATAAAGAATTCTCCACAGCAGATAAAGAACGGTTTCAAGCCTTGTACGATCCCTTAAAAACTTTATGCAAACAGCATATTGAAACACTTGATGAAGCTTTAGAGACCATTGAAACTACGCAATCTAATGTCGAAGATGTATTACTTAACTTTGGTAAGAGCATCTTAACCAATAAAGAATACCAAGTTTGCCAATTGTTGCTGCAAGGCCACTCAACGAAGGCTATTGGCACCATAATGTCCATAGGTTATGAAACCGTAAAAATGCATAAAAAAAACATTTATGGTAAAACATTGTTATCGAGCCAGTCTGAATTATTAGCATTATTTATCAATATATTACAGCAAGATCCTTTGGATAAAGATGTCGATCATTTAGCTAATTATGTCAATGAACAATAATTCCTTTATTAGCTACCTTTTCGGGGGTATCTAAAAAACCTAATCAGGTTAACTTAGTACTATCTTACAAGTTGTGTGGGTTAGCCAATTTTTGTAAACAACTTTTACAAAAGCTTCCTATATTTTTATCCACACAAATTTAACCTCTCATCGGAGTTAGTACTGTGAATAATAAAGCTGAATTAGCGTTAAAAAATACCAAGTTCACCCCCTTTTGGTTAGATAATCCAAACCGTCCAGCGCCTGAAGATTCCCTCAAGTGTGATATTAAAACGGACCTACTTATTGTTGGTAGTGGCTTTACCGGGTTATGGACGGCTGTTCAAGCTAAAGAGCAAAATCCCGAACGTGACGTTATCGTTATTGAAGCAAACACTGCGGCAATAGGTGCTTCTGGCAGACCAGGCGCGATTCTTTCAACTTCACTAATGCATGGTATGGAAAACTCGAATCGCTTATTCGAAAATGAAATGGTTGAATTAGAGCGTTTAGGTAAAGAAAATATGGATCAATTTCGCCATACTATTGAGAAATATAATATAGATTGCGATGTTGAATGGACTGGCGAGCTAACAGTTGCCGTAGGAAAACACGGAATTGCCGATATAGAAGGCGAACATGAACTCTATGTTAAGTTTGGACATGACGCGCATTTACTCGGTAAAGACGAAATTCAAAAAGAAATTAACTCACCGTTATTTGAAGGTGGCTTGTGGTCAAAAAAACGCTCAGGCACTATTCACCCTGCAAAAATGGCATGGGGACTAAAGCGTGTAGCTAAAGAACTGGGTGTTATTTTTTACGAAAACACGCCCATGCTGAAAAGTAAATCCAAAGGTCAGCAAGTTTTAGTACTCACACCACATGGTAGTGTTCTGGCTAACAAGGTTGTTCTAGCAACTAATGCGTTTACCAAACATAAAAAGAAAATTAGTAGTAGAGTCGCGGCAATTCGCGACCGTATCGTGATGACAGAACCCTTAACTGACGAGCAGTTAGCTGAATTAGGTTGGAAGAATCGCCAGGGTATTTATGATACACGTACCCAACTTAACTATATGCGTTTAACTAAAGATAATCGTGTCTTATTTGGTGGCCGTTTGGGCTATTTTTATGATAATAATACCGACCCTGATTATGATAAAACTTCAGAGCCTTTTATTCGATTAGTCGAAGCACTTTATAAAACACTACCGGCATTAAAAGAAGTGAAGATTTCTCACGCATGGAGTGGGCCAATAGCGTTAACCACACGCATGGCTGTGCATTACCAATATTATCATGGCGGTAAAATGATTTATGCGGGTGGTTATTCTGGCTTTGGTGTTACCGCGAGTCGATTTGCTTCGCGTGTTGCGCTAGCTATTCTTGATGATGTGAATATCCCAGAGCGTAATTTAGCGTTTGCGAAAACAGTTCCAGATTGGATTCCGCCAGAGCCATTTCGCTGGATTGGCGCAAAAATCACTATGTATGCCTTAGATACCTGTGATGAAAAAGGTGGATGGAGAATCCCTTGGTTGAATATGGTTGATAAAATGGGCTTCCCATTGAAACCATAATTTTCATTGTATTTAATAAAGTAAATTATTTACCGAACAAACGACCTTAACTGGTCGTTTGTTCGTCTTTATTCCTGTCATATTTATCTGAGATATCAGAAAAGTAAAAAATTTTGTCGCCAAATGGAAATCGCAATGAAAAAATCTATAAAAACTCAACTCATTTTATCAATAATGACACTGTTAGTTGTTGCAACCGTATCACTACTAATCGTTTCTTCAATCTTTATTAATAAAACGTCAACAACCCTAACTGAGTATCTTGAGCCTAGAACAAAGGAAGCCAGTTTACTACCAATGTCTATTTTATCTGATGCAGAAAAAGCCAGAAATGAGGTGTTCTTCAAGCAGGTAATAAATGAAACCAAGCGATTCTCTAGTGATATCACCTTTTTAACAATGCAGTTTAGTGCGTTGTCTTTATCAGGCAACGATCTACGAAACGTATTGAATAAGTATGTCAAAGGAGCACTTGAGAGTAACCAGTCAGCGCTTGGTGTTTATGCTGTATTTCTACCTAATGAACTTGACGGTGCAGATAATGAAAATATAGGTGTTAAGGGAGTTGGCTCGAACGAGGCTGGCCGATTTGCTGTTTATTGGGCCTTTAATGAAGAAGGTAAGGCTGTAGAAGATGTTATGGCAGAAGAAATGCTTAATGATATTAGTCCTAATTCTGTTGGCCAACCTTATAACTCTTGGTTTACCTGTCCGATAGAAAAGAAGAAAGCTTGCTTATTAGAACCTTATAAAGACACTATAGATGGAAAAGAAGTATTACTAACTTCAGTTGCTATGCCTATTAAATTTGAGAATAAAATAGTTGGCGTGGTTGGTTTAGATATTGCGCTATCTGAGATCCAAAGCAAAGCCGAAGCGTTTGCGAATAAAATTGCAGTGGCACAAAGCCGAGTAATTATTGTATCTCAAGAAAAAGCAATTGTTGCTGACTCACAAAATCCAGCTAACCAAGGGGTCTTATTTTCAAAAGTAATAAATAATGGCAATTTAATTAATGGGTTTAATGAAAGTAATGGAAATTATACCTTAGTTACAAAAATTGATCTTGGCGGTTTAGCTCACTGGGATATTTATACTGAAATTCCTAAACAATATATTAAGGAGAATATAAATCAAACCATCAATGTTTTAGAACAAGGCGCCGAACAGCAATTAATCAGTGTTATTACTATAGGAATATTGGTCTTAGTTGTTGCGAGTATGGTGGTATTTCTCATGGCAAATAAGTTAACTGTTCCACTGAAAGAACTTGCCGAAGCATTAAAGAAAATAGCAAGTGGTGATGCGGACTTAACCCAACGTATTCAAATTCAATCAAATGATGAAACAGGACAGTTAGCTAGACATTTTAATCAATTTGTTGAACAACTTGCAGAAATTATTGGGCAATTTTCACAAGGGGTAAAAACAACTTTTACGGCCTCTGAAATAGCTAAAGAGCACTCTGTTGCGAGCAATGCCAAAATAGAAAACCAGCAATTGATGATAGCAATGGTCGCTACAGCAGCAGAAGAAATGGCTCAAACTTCTGCCGATGTGGCTCAAAATGCAGTACTAACAGCTGATGCAAGTACAGATGTTAAAACGGCTTCGATTGACGGTATTAGTAAATTAAATCTGACAGCAGAAACTATTGGTAAGCTTGCACAAAGAATGCAGGATACTAACCAACAAGTTGAGCATTTGGCTAAAAATAGTGACAACATTGTTAATGTACTTAATGTTATTAAATCTGTTGCGGAACAAACAAACTTACTAGCACTAAATGCTGCTATTGAAGCAGCTAGAGCAGGAGAACAAGGCAGAGGTTTCGCTGTTGTTGCTGATGAAGTTAGGGGGCTTGCAGCTAGAACCTCTAGTTCCGTTTCTGAAATTGAAACGGTAATTAATCAGTTACAAGTTATAACTAAAGAAGTGGTTAATACCATTAGCGAAAATGTTGCGATGACAGATGAATGCACACAGCAAGCGCATGAGACGCAAGTTATTTTTGAAGTGATTGAGCAGTCAATGAATGGTATGACTGATATGTCATCTAGTATTGCCTCGGCAGCAGAGCAACAAAGTCAAGTATCTATTGATATCAGTGGCACTTTACAAGAAATCCAATCGACAGCTGATGAGTTGGCTGTAAATGCTAAACACTCATTAGAGGCAAGTGATCAATTGTATCAATCGGGGCAAGACCAAGAAAAACTTATTGGTAGATTTAAATTTTAGTTATAGTCATCTAGTGCAAATGGGATTGTATAGCCCAATTAGATTTGATTGGGCGCAGCAATATAATTTCAACTACCACAGCATCTGAGCAATTGAATATTACTTCAAACATAGGAAAAGATGGAAACAAGAAAAGTGCGAGGCATTTGTACTGGTAATGAGTTGTTCAGGACAATGTGCTTCTGCATTGTCTAATAAGTTTCATCCATGCAGCGTTAATTATAAAATAAATACAGAAGAGATTTTTCTGTTTCAGAAGTAGAAATGCTTCCACCGTTAGTGTAATTGGTATTACCCCCTTCTGAGGGTTATTTTTAGAGTGAAGTTGCCTTATATTTTAAAATATAACTAAAACTAAAACTAAAAAGGGTAATACATGAATAAGTTTACATTATTAGCAAGTGCAATCGCTTTAACGACAATGGCTCCATTAGCATCAGCAGAGGTAAGTGTTACGGGTACCTTAACCAGTGATTATGTCTTTCGCGGCGTAAGCCAAACGGACAGTTCACCAGCGGCGCAAATTGGTTTAGATTATGCGCATGATAGTGGTTTTTATGCTGGAACGTGGGCATCAAATGTCGACTTTGGTGATGATGCAGATATAGAAATTGATTTCTTTGCTGGTTATTTTGCTGAGTTTAACGAATCACTTTCTTATGATATAACGTATAACTACTATACCTATACCGGTTATAGCAGTGCAGATGATTCAGATTACGGCGAGTTTATATTTAATGCCTATTATGATGCATTAACGCTGACGGTAGCGCATGCTCCTGATTATGTTAATTCTGGTGACAGTGCACAATACATTGGTGCAGCTTACGATATAGAACTACCACAAGAGTACGCTTTAACATTACAGGCGGGTTATACCTCAGGGGATGCATTCGATGACGCTGAATATATAGATTATAGTGCTACGGTTGCAAAAACTTTCTATGACTTTGATGTCACAGCAGCCGTTATCAATACCGATATTGATGATGCGGATAGCGCTGATTTACGTTTTGTTTTAGCTATATCACGTACATTCTAAACAGTAAATGAAGTTTGTAATATAAAGCAATTTAAGATCTAACTATAAGTGAAGTAATTTTTGAATAAAAAAAACGCGCTAACAAAAGAAAGCGCGTAAACATGAAACACTAAGGGAATAACATTACTATTTAGTAAGAGTAGTACTTTTAGATTAAGTTCATTTTTTATTTAATAATTCTTATTTTATAAGTAGAAATTAAATGAATGAACATGTTTGTGATAGTGCCAAACATGTTCATTCATCTTGGTAAAAGTTTCCTCGGCTCGACGACCCTATCTGAATAAGCATCAATTAATTATTTTCTGGTATACTCTACTACCAATATTTTACGGTAATGCTTTCAAATCAGCTTTTAAATAATCATTGAAAATATTGCCTTAACTAGATTTAATTAGTGGTTAGCAAAGAGAGTTCACTTGCGTTTTTTCAAATTTCCTTCAAAGAGCACCTTAGTTGTATTTCTTGTTTTCATGGGTGTCAGCATTACTAGTGCTGTCATTGGTTATTCTTCACGTATTGATATTGTTAATGCAGTATTTAATAATTACTTTGCAAAGCAGCAGAGTGAGGTAACTTGCCTTGAACTTGAGTTTAACGCAAATTTTGACCTGGTAATAAATACACTTTGCCTGAAAACATCTCTAGCAGTTATTGAAATAAAGAATGCTGAGGTAACTTGGCAACCTTCAACAGATATGTCATTAGCGATCCTGATCAGCGCAGTGAAAATTGACAATCTGAACGTGCAGGGTACTGCTGAAATATTGCCAACCAAAAGCGTAAATCAGTCATTAGTGAATGAACCTCCTTTTATTAATATTCCACAGCAAATCAATGAAGCAATGCTAGCAATAGCAAAAATAAACATCCCTGTACCGTTAACAATAAAGAATTTTACTTATTCACCCTTTTCTTCAGCTTTCTTAGCGCTTAACAACGAAACACAGGTCTATAGTGGCCACATCTCTGCTGACGAGGATGAAATTTCATTGGCGATGAGTAACGATCAAGTTACTGACTTTCTTTCGATAAAATTATTACCTGATGGTTCTGATTTTACTGCTGAAATTGAGGCAGATTTATCTCCAGTCAGACAATTTTTAGCAGCACATCAGATGGAATTATCCAATGGAAAGGCGATTCATCCAAATAACATTTTATTGGTTGAGGGAATATTGCATAGCCAGTTAAGCTGGCATAAAGAAATATTAAGCATCGATAATCAATTAAACAATTTATCGATTACTCCTTTAAGTAAACCCTCAATTTCAGGGAAGTCGGTAAGTGCTATTTCGTCAAATGGTACTTCAGCAAGCAAAGCCTTTAATATCAATGGTAATTTACAATGGCAAAGCCGTTTAACTGATAACCAATTACAGCTTGATATTGATCAAAAAGGTAAATTAGAGGTTAAGTACAGCCAGCAAATGTTAATTGAGCTGTTAGCAACAAAAAATATGTCTATACAACTCATTAACCTGCTAAAAGATAATGAGTTAAATGCAGTAACAGTTAAACCGCAAGGACGTTTGACTGTAGACTTTACTCAGGCTGAAGTTTTCATTTCACATATTCGTTTTAGTGGTGAAAACTTAGGCTTAGCTAAAAAGAATCAGGTCACTTTAAATAAACAAGATTTAAATGAAAATGTTATAAATAAACAACAGAAGCTTGATTTACATGATGTATCCTTGAGTTATGCTGCTAAAGATAATGAGCAGTCAAAATCAATTAATATTAAGTTAAATCAGGCAAATTATGCTATCGATGCAAAAATACAGCTAGCGAGTTTACATCAGGTAAGCAAGCAACCTTTAATAATTCGCGCTAAAGGG
>Ga0105359_10003868_pt1 | contig 12105 bp, 13 predicted proteins | sample GOMGulsemesocosm_6_FD_83659 | JGI IMG/M metagenome (GOLD analysis project Ga0105359, IMG submission 83659) | Methane-oxidizing microbial communities from mesocosms in the Gulf of Mexico - GOM8C Gulf of Mexico | ecosystem: Environmental > Aquatic > Marine > Cold seeps | place: Gulf of Mexico... | reverse complement strand
TTGTCCGATTCAAAACTTTGTACACCAATTGAAAGTCTTGATACACCGCCTTTAAAAAAACCAATAAATTTTTCTGCTTCAACTGTGCCAGGATTTGCTTCTAAGGTGATCTCAATATTCTCTTTATGCTTGAAACGTTTTAAAACTTGCGTTAATAAACTCTCTATCGCCGGTGCTGAAAATAAGCTCGGTGTTCCGCCACCAATGAAAATACTGTGTAGTGGACGATCGCTTAATGAGAACTTAGTAATATCGGAATCTAAATCTTCTATGAGCTGTTTTACATATTCTTGTTCAGGAATAGCTGATTTCAATGCGTGCGAGTTAAAATCACAATACGGGCACTTTTCTACACACCATGGAATATGAATGTAAAGCGATAGAGGAGGGGCTTTTAACACGATGACTTAACACCAAAATGTTGTACAAGTTTAGCCAATGCTTGACCACGGTGGCTTAAACTATTCTTCAAATCGCGAGCTAATTGCGCCGACGTTTTTTGGTGAGCTTCTTGCCAAAATACAGGGTCGTAACCAAAACCTTGTTCGCCAAGCTTTTCTCGAATAATACTGCCTTCCCAAACGCCGTGACAAATAATAGGCGTCGGATCATGTTCATGCTTCATATACACCAGTACACAATGAAAACGCGCAGTACGGTTTTCATCGGCAACATCTACCAAAGCGCTCAGTAGCTTGTCGGTATTATCATCATCACTTGGATCAGTGACGATATCACTGGCATAACGCGCAGAATAAACACCTGGGGCACCGTTGAGTGCGTCTACTTCCAAACCTGAATCATCAGCGATGGCCGGCAAGCCAGTAATTTTTGCCGCATGCCTGGCTTTAATGATTGCGTTTTCGACAAAGGTCGTACCGGTTTCATCGGCATCAGGTACGTTAAAATCACTTTGAGGCACTATTTCTAGCTGATGTTGAGCGAGTAAATCACTGAGCTCTTTTACTTTACCTTTATTACCGGTAGCTAAAACTATTTTGGACATGAATGGGCTGTAAACGGTGATGGAATAATGCGGTTAATGATACGGGAAAAAGACGGACAGCACTAGTGTAAGCAAGTTATAAGCACAACTGTTAGCTTGTTTTTCACGACACTATACTTGAGGATTTGTTGGGCGTTCATTGATAAAATAGCAGTAACTTGCGTAATACTCAGCGCTTAAATTAACGCTTAAATTAGCGGTAATTAGCGGTAATTAGCGGTAAAGCGCTGAGTATTAATAGTCGATTAATATAATGTTAATCAACATAAAATTTTTGCGAAAACTTTAAGGTTTGCTCGGTTTTACCATCGTTAATGGTTAAGGTGAAGTGCAGGGTTTCTTCATGGTTATAGCTAACTTGTGCTAAATAATAAATGGCGCTGCCTTCTTTTACTTCAGTAAATTCGAGATCTTTAAATTGGCCTAAATTATTTTTGGCTTGACCACTAATAGCAACCGTTTTAGCGGGCGTACCTGCTTTAGTGTTATCAAGTACCGAAATGTTCACTAAACCATTATAACGGCTACGCGTAATACCATACGCTTTCGCTATTTCTGGGGTGAAAAATGTTGATCCTATCGCCATATAATGAACGTTTAGCGAGCCCAGTTTTTTCATGTTTTCAGCGTTAGCGGTATTAACAAGAGCAAAGCTCAAACTAAGCATTAGTAATATGTTTAAAAAAGATGTTTTCATTTTGCGCTCCCAGCACAGTTTTACTGTGTATTATTGAGTATGGATATAGTCTGATTCTGAACCTAAGACATAAATGTGCGCTTTTATCACTTAGGTTCCCCTTAAATTATGGTCGCTTATAACGCCGCCCAATAAGGTAAAGAACTAGACAATAAAATATTAACCACATTCATGATTAAAAAGGCCACGATCATTGATAAATCTAAGCCACCTAAATTTGGCATAAAGCGTCTGATAGGATCTAAAAATGGTGTCGTTAATTGATGGAAAATAGCTAGAGTTGGATTATAACCTTGTACTACCCAGCTCATAATGGCCATGATGATCATAATAACAAACAGCATAAACCCCGCTTGCTTTAATAAGACTAATAAGCCGATATAAAAGGCGAGGGCGCCAAGAGATTCACCTGATAAGGCTGCCAAGGTAACAAATTTTAAGGTGGCGACCGCATAGGCGACCACAATGGTGGCTAAATCCATGCCGGCTAAACCGGGGATAATGCGGCGTAAAGGTACCACTAAAGGATTGCTTACCTTAACAATAAACTGACATAGCGGATTGTAAAAATCAGCCTTAACCCATTGTAACCATACTCTCATGATTAAAATCATTAACAGTGCATCAAAAACAAATCGTAATAAATAAATAATCGCTTCCATCAGTATTAACCTTCTTTAGCCATTGCTTCGGCACGAGCTATTGCCGCATTCATGGCATTAGTGACCATTGCATCAATACCATCGCTTCTAAATTGTTCTAGGGCAGCAAACGTAGTGCCGCCTTTTGAAGTAACATTTTCTCGTAAAGTGCTAATTGAAACATCATTTTGCGCGACCATTTGTGCAGCCCCTAACGCTGTTTGTGCCACTAACATTCTACTTTCTTGATCGTTAAATCCTAGCACTTTTGCTTGTTTTTCCATCGCTTCCATAAAAAGGAAAAAGTAAGCAGGAGCAGAGCCAGCAACGGCAATAATATCGTTAATTTTATCTTCAGTTGCCAGCCAAATCACTTTACCCACGGCCGACATTAAGTTATCGCTGGCTGCTTTTTGCAGTTCAGTGACTTGGGCAGAAGCGTATAAACCACTCATCCCTAGGCCTAATTGTGATGGCGTGTTCGGCATCACTCTCACTACAGGCGCAGGGGTGTTAAGGGCTTGTTGAATTTGCTCAACGGTAGTACCGGCCGCAACCGAAACAAAAAGTTTATTAGTCATATCAATATGCGTCGCTAACTGTTGGCAGACATCACAGATAAAATGAGGTTTAACGCTTAAGACAATGATATCTGCAAATTCAGCGGCTTCACTATTGCTTTGGGTTTGTTGAACACCAAATTCTTGAGCTAACTTTACTCTTTTTTCAGGAGACGGATTCGCGACCATAATATCACTCGCGGCAACATCTGATTTTACTAAACCTATAATAATAGCGCGTGCCATATTACCGGCACCGATAAATGCAATTTTTTTCATGAGTTTTTTAAGCGTAGCTTAGCTTACGCTATTCCTAATTTTATTAAGTTAACTGACGATAAGCTCAGGTTATGATGGCTTAGCGGCTCTTTGTCCAAAGATAGCGGTACCAATTCGCACCATAGTCGCCCCATTAGCGATGGCAATATCAAGATCGCTAGACATGCCCATGGAAAGTGTATCTACCGACGGATATTGGGATTGTAACTGGGTAAACAAGTGCTGCATTATTTGATAACACTCATTATCAGCATTTTTGGCCGGAATGGCCATTAATCCCCTTAGGGTGAGATTATCACAATTATCGACCACGTTGGCGAGTGAAAATACCTCACTTACTAACACTCCTGCTTTTGACGCTTCTTCGCTAATATTCACTTGTAAACAAATGTTTAGCGCTGTATCTTGACATTTATGTTGTGGGTTGGCTTGTGTTAATTGCTCACTCAGGTGATTATTTAATCGTTGGGCAACTTTTGCGCGGTCAACACTGTGAACCCACGAAAAATTTTCTGCAATTTGTTTGGTTTTATTCGATTGAATCGGACCAATAAAATGCCAGCAAATATCGGGTAAATGAGCAAGTTCAGCTATTTTTTCAAGTGCTTCTTGGCAGTAGTTTTCACCAAAGTTTTTCTGACCGGCAAGGTGAGCTTGTTCAATGGCAGTAGCGGGTTTAGTTTTACTCACGGCAAGCAAAGTTACGCTATTTTGCCTATCATTATCTAGACAAGCTTGACTAATTTGCCCATTAATTTTTTCAATGTTTTTTTGAATCTTACACATAGAATTTTAGCTAAGTAAGGTTAAGTCATTATTTTAACAGATAACACCGAGGTTTTTTATGGATATTACTGAACTACTTGCATTTAGTGTGCAACATGATGCATCAGATTTGCATTTATCAACAGGGACCCCACCGTCAATTCGCGTCGATGGTGATGTGCGTAAATTAAACATCCCAGCATTCGATGCTAAAGATGTTAATGCACTAGTTTACGATATTATGAATGATCGCCAGCGCAAAGAATATGAAGAAAACTTAGAGGTAGATTTCTCGTTTGAAGTGCCGAATTTAGCACGCTTCAGGGTCAATGCTTTTAATCAAAACCGTGGCCCTGCTGCGGTATTTCGTACTATTCCAAGTAAAATATTGTCGCTAGATGATTTAGGTTGCCCTGATATATTTCGAGATATCTCAGATACGCCGCGCGGTTTAGTGCTAGTAACTGGCCCAACCGGCTCGGGTAAATCAACGACGCTGGCGGCGATGGTCGATTACATCAACAATAATAAACACGATCATATTTTGACCATTGAAGACCCGATTGAATTTGTGCATGAAAATAAATCCTGTTTAATTAACCAACGTGAAGTTCATCGCGATACATTAAGTTTTGAAGCGGCATTACGCTCGGCATTACGTGAAGATCCTGATGTGATTCTTGTTGGTGAAATGCGTGATTTAGAAACCATTCGCTTAGCGATGACCGCAGCTGAAACCGGCCATTTAGTCTTTGGTACTTTACATACCACCTCGGCACCCAAAACCATTGACCGTATTATTGATGTCTTTCCAGGGGAAGAAAAATCGATGGTGCGTTCAATGCTATCTGAATCTTTACGAGCAGTAATTTCACAAACCTTAATCAAGAAAGTCGGCGGCGGTCGTGTTGCGTCCCACGAAATTATGATCGGAACCCCGGCTATTCGTAATTTAATTCGCGAAGATAAAATTGCGCAAATGTATAGTGCCATCCAAACAGGGATGTCGCACGGTATGCAAACCATGGATCAATGTTTACAAGGCTTAGTGAACCGCGGCATGATCACTAAGCAAGCGGCGATGGAAAAAGCGGTAGATAAAAACCAATTTAACAGTTATTAATTGATTTATTGATAAAAGGAAAGCGAATGAACTTTCATCAGTTATTAGAAAAAATGGTCAAAGCAGACGCATCAGATATGTTTGTGACGGCCAAATTACCGGTCAGTGCGAAAATTAATGGTGAATTACAGCCTATTATCGAACATGTCTTAACCGCACAAGAATCGTTAGGTTTAGTGCGCAATGCGATGACGGAAAAGCAGGTCCGTCAGTTTGATGAAGAAAAAGAATGTAATTTCGCTATTTCAATTGAACATATTGGTCGTTTTCGTATTTCTGCTTTTTGGCAGCGAGATATGGCGGGTATGGTTGTTCGTCGCATTGTTACCGAAATCCCTGATGCTGATGAGCTGGGGTTACCCTCGGTACTTAAAGACGTGGTGATGTCAAAGCGTGGTTTAGTGTTATTTGTTGGTGGTACCGGTACCGGTAAGTCAACTTCAATGGCCTCACTGATAGGTTATCGAAATCGTAACTCTCGAGGTCATATTTTAACCATTGAAGACCCGGTTGAATTTGTCCATGAACATGCGAAGAGTATGGTCACCCAGCGAGAGGTTGGTTTAGATACCGAGTCATTTGATGCCGCCTTGAAAAGCTCTTTACGTCAGGCGCCCGATGTTATTTTAATTGGTGAAATTCGTAACCAAGAGACGATGGAACATGCGTTAAGTTTTGCCGAAACCGGTCATTTATGTATTGCGACCTTACATGCCAATAACGCCAACCAAGCGATTGATCGTATTATGCATTTAGTACCGGCAGATCAGCACGGTAAATTGTTGTTTGATTTAGCGTTAAATTTACGCGGTATTATTGCCCAGCAGTTGGTACCAACTAAAGATGGCCATAGTCGTGTTGCCGCCATTGAAATTTTGTTGAACTCCCCATTGGTTGCTGAGCTGATCAAAAAAGGCGACGTTGGTAGTATTAAAGAGGTGATGCAAAAATCTAACGAATTGGGTATGAAAACGTTTGATCAGGCGTTATTTGATTTGTATCAACAGGCCTTAATTACCTATGCCGATGCTCTGCATCATGCTGATTCACCAAATGATTTACGTTTGATGATAAAACTGCGCAGTAATGACCAAGGCGGTACCGGTGGCTTAGCTGGTGTTACCTTAGATGGTTTTGATAAAACCGATGATTAGTTAACCAAATCCAATAAAAGTTAATGACAAACGGACCAAATGCTAGCCGCTAATATCATTATTTGGCTAGCGTTTTTTTATAGCGTAGCGCTAGTACCTTGAGTATATCTCGCCAAGTAATAATCCCTATCGGTTTATTCCCAGCATCCACTACCGGTAAACATGATAGATGGTTCTTATCAAATAATAGTACCGCTTTGGTGAGTGGTAAAACCGCTGTTGCTGTGGTTAACTCTCTTGCCATGATCTGATGCAATTTCTTTTGTAACAATGCCGTGTCTCGATGACTTTCTTGATTAGTACCCACCGTTGGACTTAAGTGTTTGTATAAGTCTCGGTCGGTAACTATACCTGCTAGGGTGTCGTCGTCATCAATGATTAACAGATGATGAATGCTATGTTGCTCAAAAATCGCTTTGGCTTTGCTTAATGGCGCATCCATTGACAGAGTGATTAAGGTTGTTGTCATTATCTTTTCAATGTTCATTAAGGTCTTCTTTTGGCCGGTTCACGTTAAGAAAATTGTCGCCATTTATACATTAGTATGTTTATATAACTCATCGGATCAGCGCGTGGCGGTAATGTTTAACTCGATGATAAACATAATAACGTTAGCTCACGTTTAAAAGCTAGCGTTTCAAAATAACAATAAAAATAAGGTCGTTCACGATGGCGAATAATCACTATACTGCAGCAGAAGATCAGCAACAAATAACGGCTATTAATGAAACGTTATCGTTGCAACAGCAAGCGTTTGCTCAACATCCTTATTTGGCGGCTAATGAACGCATCGCTGATCTACAAAAATTGAAACAGGCGTTATTGACGCAACAAGATGCTTTAGTGGCGGCATTGTCTCAAGATTTTGGCTGTCGGAGTGTTGATGACAGTAAAATGGGCGATTTAATGCCGACAATTATGGGCATTAACTACGCGATAAAGCACATTAAAAAATGGATGAAACCGGCTAAACGTCATGTTGGTCTTTTATTTCAACCGGCGAAAGCTTTTGTGATGTATCAACCATTAGGGGTTATCGGCATTATTACGCCATGGAATTACCCGTTGTTTTTGTCATTAGGGCCGTTAACGACGGCCTTGGCGGCGGGTAATAGAGCGATGATTAAAATGTCTGAGTTTACCCCTGCGAGCAATGAGATTATTAAACAAATCATTGCTAGTATCTTTCCTGCAGATAAAGTCGCGGTTATTACTGGCGGACCAGAGGTCGCGGCACACTTTTCTGCGCAAGGCTTTGATCATCTCTTATTTACCGGCTCAACACGGGTTGGCAAAATAGTGATGGCAGCGGCAGCAAAAAATTTGACCCCAGTCACCTTAGAGCTGGGCGGGAAATCGCCCACGATTATTGATGATAGCATTGGCATGGATGATGCGGTTGCTCGTTTTATTTTAGCCAAAACCTTAAACGCCGGACAAACCTGCGTCGCACCAGATTATATTCTTTGTCCAGAAAAGCGCTTGGACGAATTAAAGCAATCGTTAAGTAAGCAATTTACTAAAATGTATCCTAGTGTTGCCAATAACAATGATTATGGCAGCATCATTAACGAAGCACAGTTGCAACGATTAACCACCTGGTTAGCAGATGCTGAAACTAAAGGCGCAGTGATCACCCCTTTAAGCAACGATACCGTCGAGCAATGTTTGGCGTCAGGTAAAATACCCTTAACCCTAGTGAATAATGTCAGTGATAAGATGTTGCTAATGGAAGAAGAAATCTTCGGTCCACTATTGCCGATTGTGAGCTATAAAAACATTGAAGCCGCGATTAATTATGTTAATGCGAGACCAAGACCATTAGCGTTGTATTTATGTAGCCATAATAAAAATACTCAGCGATTGGTGTTGGAGCAAACTCATGCCGGTGGTGTTTGTTTAAATGACGCCGCTATGCAGGTAGTACAAGACGACATGCCTTTTGGCGGCATTGGGCCATCTGGCATGGGACATTATCATGGTCATGAAGGTTTTTTAACCTTTTCAAACGCAAAATCAGTGTTTAAAAAGGGTAGGGTGAATACTGCTCCCAACGCATTTCCGCCGTACAACAAGCTGATCCATCGCCTAATTTATAAGTTTTTCTTGAAGTAAGCTCACTAATCGCTAAAAAACACCGTTTAAGTGCAGAAACTTTCTGCACTTAAACGGTGTTTTTTTTTGCATGGTTTATCGGCAGTATCTATATATTGTATTGATATTATGGAGTTTTATCTTTGTAATAAAACTGTCACAAAAGTGTCTTATAATTTAACTAGTTAAAATTAACCGCTGTGCTTTAGTAATTGTAAAATAAATACGTTATTATCCGCATCGAAAAACAATAACTGGAAACTTATTTATGGCCAGAAATTCAATATTGGGTGTATTTGCAAAATCCCCGATTAAACCGTTAGAAAAACATATTCAATTGGTTGTTAAATGTAGCAACCAACTTATTCCTTTTTTTGCTGCCTGTACTGAGCAAAATTGGAGTGAAGCAGCTAAAATTCGTCGTAAGTTATCTAAGTATGAACAAGATGCTGATGTGCTTAAACGCCAATTACGTTTAGAACTTCCTGGTGGTTTGTTTATGCCAGTAGATCGTGCCGATTTACTTGAGCTGTTAACACAGCAAGATAAAATTGCCAATAAAGCCAAAGATATCGCTGGGCGTATTTTAGGTCGAAAACTAGTGATCCCCGCAAGTATACAAGTACAATTTCAAGCCTATTTGGTTCGTTGTATTGATGCTACTGAAAAAGCAGCTGAAGCTATCAATGAGTTAGATGACTTGTTAGAAATAGGATTTCGAGGTCGAGAAGTCGACTTGGTTGAGAAGATGATCAATCAATTGGATGCGATAGAAGATGATACCGATACAATGCAGATTGCGTTACGTAAAGAATTACTGGCTTTAGAGAGCGAGTTAAATCCTGTTGATGTAATGTTTTTGTATCAAATAATTGATTGGGTTGGTGATTTAGCCGATCTTGCCGAACGTGTTGGTGCACGTTTAGAAATACTTTTAGCTAGAAAATAGGGTTTAACTGATGGAAATTTTACTTAACTCAGGTTCGACCTTAGTTATTATTGCCGCTGTTGTTGGTTTATTTATGGCCTGGGGTATTGGTGCTAATGATGTCGCGAATGCGATGGGTACCTCGGTTGGCTCTAAAGCATTAACCATTAAGCAAGCCATTATTATTGCGATGGTGTTTGAGTTTGCCGGCGCCTATTTAGCGGGTGGTGAGGTTACTTCAACTATTCGGAAAGGTATTCTTGATGCCAGCTACTTTGTAGATTCTCCTGAGCTGTTAGTCTTCGGAATGATCTCAGCCTTATTTGCTGCTGCAACCTGGTTACTTATTGCGTCAGCGTTAGGCTGGCCGGTGTCTACTACTCACTCCATTGTTGGTGCCATTGTTGGTTTCGCTGCCATTGGCGTTAACGTGGATGCGGTAACGTGGTCGAAAGTTGGCGGTATTGTTGGTAGCTGGATTATTACTCCACTTATTTCAGGCGTTATTGCCTTTCTTATTTTTAATAGCGCGCAAAAACTAATTTTTGATACAAAAAAACCATTAGAGCAAGCAAAACGCTGGGTGCCTTTTTATATGTTCTTAGCTGGGTTTGTACTAGCGTTAGTAACCATTAAGAAAGGTCTTAAGCATCTTGATTTACACATTGGCACTACCGATGGATATATTTATGCTTTTGCTACAGCTGTTGTAGTCGCTTTGATTGGTAAGGTTTTTATTAGCCGTCTTAAATTTGATGAAACCGCAGAATTAAAAACCCATTATGCTAATGTTGAAAAAGTATTTGCGCTTTTAATGATAGTAACCGCGTGTTGTATGGCGTTTGCACATGGCTCAAATGATGTAGCGAATGCTATTGGCCCGCTAGCGGCGGTCGTAAGTATTGTTGATAATGGTGGCCAAATAGCGGCTAAATCAGCGATTGCCTGGTGGATCTTACCTTTGGGCGGTTTCGGTATTGTTGCCGGTCTTGCCATTTTTGGCCACAAGGTTATTGCGACCATAGGTCAAGGTATTACGCACTTAACCCCTAGTCGTGGTTTTGCTGCCGAATTAGCTGCCGCTTGTACTGTGGTTATTGCTTCAGGTGCCGGTTTACCTATCTCAACCACACAAACCTTAGTGGGTGCGGTGTTAGGTGTGGGTATGGCCAGAGGTATTGCGGCGATCAATTTAGGAGTAGTACGTAATATTGTTGTTTCTTGGGTAATTACCTTACCGATAGGCGCAGCCTTATCTATTATATTCTTCTGGATGATGAAAGGCATGTTCGCTTAAATCTTCAGCGTATACTAAAACACCGTTTTAGTTTTACTTAAAAAAGGTCGCCATTGGCGGCCTTTTTTATTGGCTATCTATTAGTTATGTATTAGCTTTGCACAGAGAGGTGCATTGGTTGTTTAACAGCCCATAGCAAGATTGTCGACTCGTTAATATTTGCAGTAGCACGTTGTATGAAATTGATGGGCTATACTCACTTGTATAGTCAAGCTACCTGCCAATTGCTGCTAAATAGTGTAGAATAGTACGTATTACTATTGTGTATAACGGTAAACGTAACACAAGCTCAACACGAAAATTATTTTGTGAGATAACATTGAAATGACCACACTTAGAAAAAAAAATGAATCCAATTTAGTCCATGCTTTTAAACTATTATTAAAAGAGCAATGTTATGGCTCACAAGGGCAACTTGCTACGGCATTGTCTGAGCAAGGTTTTGAAAACATGTCACAAGCGAAGATTTCTCGTTTGTTATCGAAATTAGGTGCGGTAAAAACCCGTAATGCTAATAATGAAATGATTTATATTTTGCCGGATGAGCTGGCGGTCCCTAAATCTAAACATGCGATTGAATCCGTAGTATTAAGTGTCAAGCATAATAATATGCAAATCATTTTAAAAACTGGTATTGGCGGCGCACCGCTTATTTCAAGAATGCTTGATAGTATGGGTGAAGCAGCGGGCATACTAGGAACCTTGGCAGGTGATGACACTATTTTTATTGCCCCGGTTGATGTCGCTCGTATTGAAGAAATAGCTCAATCGGTACGTGATTTGCTTGGTGTCAGAGTAAGTTAACTATAGGCTTTATTTTTAGCTGATGACCTTTTTACTTTTCCCCCTCGTTAAAAGGTCAGTAAACTTTATTGTGTTTATAATTTCCTGTATTAAAATTTATTGTGTGGTTTCAAACCACTAAAGTAATTGAATTTAGCTTGACATCCCCCTACTAACTTCCCTTTTATTTATTGAACTTTCTATCACTTAAAATACAGTTATCTTGGCCTTGAAGCCGCTAAAATCTGAAAAATTTGCTACAATAAGGTAGGTAGTAAATAAGATGATACGCTTATGGAATATGAATTTATACACGATGCAATAACCGGTGAAGCCAAGGCTCGCTTTTCTTTAGATCATGAAGTGGTAGGTCCATGGATTGAAGTAGAATTAGGGAATGATAGTACTAAACTAACTCAATTATTAACGGCAATAAATCAGGTTGAAAATGGCACTAAAACTGAAGTGATTATCGAGGGACATGAATACTGTGTCGCCATCACCAAAGATGATGTTGAGATCCAGACTAATGCCAGTTTAAATGGCGCTGAGCCACTTGCCCAAATGCTCACCGATGAGCATATCAATTTTGATACCTGTGAAAGCGCAGCTTGCGGTATCGATGATTTTCGCGCCTTATTACTTTCTTGGGCTCAATTTACCAATAACTTACCACATTAAGCTCATTACAGTGAAAATGACTTTATCGTCTTATGGGTGTTATGAATCTCGGTATGTTGCAATAAAGGTAATTGATACCATCACAAAAGCAGTAGAG
>Ga0105359_10003863_pt1 | contig 12106 bp, 8 predicted proteins | sample GOMGulsemesocosm_6_FD_83659 | JGI IMG/M metagenome (GOLD analysis project Ga0105359, IMG submission 83659) | Methane-oxidizing microbial communities from mesocosms in the Gulf of Mexico - GOM8C Gulf of Mexico | ecosystem: Environmental > Aquatic > Marine > Cold seeps | place: Gulf of Mexico... | reverse complement strand
AAGTGATTTTAAAAAAATTCCAAATGGAAATGATCCTTAGGATCCCCGGACATATTTCACTAAATAACGTCGATCTATGGCTACAAGATGAAGCACGATTCGGTCAACAAAATACAACCACCACCTTATTCACCTGAGCTTAATCCAATCGAACAGGTATGGAGTTGGCTTCGCCAGCATAGATTGGCGAACAGATGCTTTACTGGTTATGACTCAATTGTTGATGCAGTAAGTGGTGCTTGGAATGATTTTGTTAGTGATGCTGAGAGAGTGATAAAAATGTGCTCGAGAGACTGGATAAATATGACCAGATAATTAGGCGGATTGGTATAGCAGCCATGACCTCGCCAATAGCAACAACCAACTAATGCTCGTCGTAAACCGCTTTAAACTCAATTAGTGTTTAGTCCTAATCGCTTTACCATAAAGCTAGTAAGCAATGGTAAAGCGCACCCTTTTTAGGTATAATCGCCTGGCTATGGAAATTACTCAGCATAAAATAACCATATCTATCTGCCCATCACGGAACTATAACTGCAAGATTGACACAAATAGCGCCTAAATATCTTAGGTAACACACAACGCTAAAGGAATGAACTATCGTGAATTTTTTATCTACTTTTAAAGGCCGTATAACATCTGTTGTTATCCTGCTTTTAATCTGTACTTTAACCATTTCTAATTATCTTTCTTACACTCAACTTTCAGGTACTATGGCTGATGACATAGATAAGTTTTCAAACTTGAAAGTTTCGAGCACTTCTAAAGAGATCGATACTTGGTTTCAATCAATCAAAAAAGCATTAGTTAAAACAGCACCTGCTTTTGCAACACCACGTGATGATGAATCAATCCACATGATGGTTAAACAAATTACTGCTGCGACGAATGCTACAGATGTAGTCGTTGGCTTTGAAGATGGCCGCTCATATGGCGCAGCCAGCGGCAAACGCGATTTATCTAGCTATGATCCACGTAGTCGCGGTTGGTATCAAGAAGCCAAAGCGAAACGCGCAATTATCGTTACAGACATGTATAAAGATGCGTTGACTAAACAGCTGTTAGTGAGTGTTGCTGAACCTTTTTACAACAACGGTCAATTTGCCGGTGTGTTATTGGCCGATATTGAATTAGGCGCTCTGAATGACATAATCAAAGCATCACAATTCGACAATGCATTAAGTAGCTTACTAGACGGTTCTGGCGTATTTATCGCTTCAACACACGGTATTAGTAACTTAGGAAAATCAAAGCTTGCTGATAAAGCGGAATTTGCAGAGCTACAGCGCTCAATACTAAACAAAGGTAACGGTACGCTGGAACATAAAGCTTACGGCTTAGATAAGATCAGTTATTTTGAACGTATCGAACTAAGCGATAAAATGAGCTGGTATCTACTGGTTACAATCGATAAAAAAGCCCAGTTTGCAGAAGTTAATGAAGATTTGGAAAATTCACTATTTACCGCGCTAGGACTAATTATCTTGGCTTCTATCATTGTACTGTTTGCGCTTAACCGCCTATATACGCCAATTTTAGCGCTAAAAGCAACTGTTCAAGATCTAGCGAACGGCAATGCCGATCTAACTCAGCGTTTGAAAGTGAACGGTGAAGATGACCTTGCACAAATCGCATTATCAGTTAATCAGTTTGTATCAAACCTACAATCAATCATGTTAGAAATCTCAGGTTCAACAGAGCATATTTCTGAAGGAATTGAACAACTGAAATCTCAGAATGAGCACAATAACTCTGTGTTAGGCGAGCATGCTAGCGAAACCGATCAAGTTGTTGTAGCTGTGACAGAAATGAGTTCTACAGCAGACAGTGTTGCACAACATGCGGCACAATCTGCAACCTTTACTCAGCAATCAGCAGATGAAGCAAACCTTTCTAAAAATGTGGTGGCAGAAGCGGTTAGCGGTGTTGCTGACCTTGTTTGTGAAGTTGAGTCGATGGCGTTAAACATTCAAACAATGAACGAAGACACTCATAAAATCAGTACTGTATTGAGTGTGATTGGTGAGATTGCCGACCAGACCAACCTGCTTGCGTTAAATGCTGCAATTGAAGCAGCACGAGCTGGTGAACAGGGTCGTGGTTTTGCCGTCGTTGCCGATGAAGTACGAACTCTTGCAGCGCGTACGCAACAAAGTACCTCTGAAATCAACGAAATGCTTGATCGTTTACGTAACGGCGCTGCGACAGTTGTTAAAGCAATGGACATCACTAAGTCTAGCTGTCAACAGACTGCAGATACCACATCTAGTGTGAGTGATAATCTTGATACGATGACTTCATCAGTAATGCAAATAAATGATTTAGGCATTCAAATTGCGACAGCTGCTGAAGAGCAGAGTTCTGTAACTGAAGAAATTAATCGCAACATGACTACGATTCAAAGCATGGTTCGCCAATTAACAGAAAATGGCGATAAGGCGATGGATAGCACTCATAACTTATCAGCATCAAATGAGCAGCTAGTGGCTATTGTTGGTCAGTTTAAACTGAACTAAACACATCTCTTTCAAGTAATAACTTCGAATAAAAATATACAACATGTAACTGGATTAATGCTTAGATTATTTATTGCTGTTTACTATATGATACCAGTATCAAACCTATTATTTGAATAAAAACCCATGGCAAACTTTAATACCCACCTAAATGTCGCAGTATTACTAACGGGGATTTCTTCCGCAAGTTTGGTCGCAGCTGGTCATATAGAACTTAACGCTGCCATTTGGCTTTGGTTTCTGGGCACCATTGGCGGGCTTTTACCTGACATCGATTCAGATAATTCAACATCGCTAGATACTATATTTAACATCTTCTCCTTCGCGACTATTTTGATCATAATGCGTTATATAACCAGTCATAATGTGGGAGATCTAAGTCTTGTAAAAGTCATCACTATACCTGTGTTAGTTTATAGTTTTATGAAACACGTGCTTAGATCTTTGTTTGAACGCATGACCGTACACAGAGGCAGTTGCCACTCTTTACTCTTTCTTGCCTTATCAGGATTAGTTACTACACAAGTGATATCCAGTGCTGACAGTGCCAACACAGATCATGCTGATATGATCGCATGGTTGTCTGGTGGGTTTATCTTTTTAGGTGGGTTGATACATTTGATATTGGACGAAGTCTACAGCGTTGACCTGAGAAATATTAAGATCAAGCACTCATTTGGTACAGCCCTAAAAATCGCTAGCCTTGATAGTAAGCTATTGACCCTCAGCTTTATTTTAGCTACCTCGGCACTTTGCATTACCACGCCAAAAATAGAACATACACTCGAAAAACTGAGTAATTGGTCGATGTTTATCTTATTTTAAAATGTCTATTCTGCAATTGAATAATTTTTCTCTACAGTCTCGAACATTGGACTCGCATTAACACGATCAATATCTAAAAAACAAATAAATAAAATCCAAGTCTATACAAACTTGGATTTTATTTGCTCAACACTACGCAGCAACTCTGATCACATTTGGATATCTGCAATTGCCGCAGCAAACACATCAATCACTACATCAACTTGTTCAGCGTTAATGATAAGTGGCGGTAGGAAACGAATTGTTGAACCAAAACGACCGCCCACTTCGATAATCAAACCACGTTTAAGCGCTGCTTGTTGGATTTCTAAAGCACGAACACCATCTTGCGGTAAATTACCTAAGCTATCACGCGTGCCATTAACATCAACGATTTCAACACCCAGCATTAAACCACGACCGCGCACATCACCAATCAAATCTGTGTCAATATTCTCAAAGCCCGCTTTTAAACGCTCACCCATGGCTGCAGCGTTTTCGTAAAGCTTGCCTTCACGGAGATGACGCATCACCACCATGCCAGAAGCCATAGCCAGTTGATTACCACGGAATGTACCCGCATGTGCACCTTTAGTCCATTTATCAAAATCACTATGATAAATAACCGCCGCCATTGGCTGACCGCCACCTAACGCTTTAGAAACTAAGATAACATCAGGTTCGATATCTGCATGTTCAAAAGCAAAGATCTTGCCACTGCGACCCATACCTGCCTGAATCTCATCAATCATCAGCAAAATACCGTGACGTTTAGTGATATCACGTAGGCCTTGTAACCATTCGATATCTGCCGGTAACGAACCCGCTTCACCTTGAATAGCTTCAACTATAATCGCCGCAGGTTTAGCAATACCTGATTCTGGATCCGTCAACATGTTTTCTAGCTGATGTAAACTGGCTTTAACACCGTTAGCACCGATGCCATATGGGCAACGTGGTGCATAAGGGAAAGGCATAATGTGAGTATCGGCACCGGTCATACTGATAGCAGACTTCGCGCCCATGTTTCCCATTAATGCCAAAGCACCTTGGGTCATACCGTGATAAGCGCCAGCAAATGCGAGAACAGAACGGCGACCGGTAGCAATCTTAGCCAGTTTCATCGCGGCTTCAACCGCATCTGAGCCACACGGACTGCACATTTGAATACGTGCGTCAGCCGCCATATTACCCGGCAATAGAGCCAACAACTCAGTCATAAACTGATCTTTTAACGGCGTGGTTAAATCCAAAGTTTGCGTTGGCACACCAGATTCAATCGCATCAATTAATGCCGCAGAGATATCTGGGTGATTATGGCCTAACGCTAAAGTACCCGCTGCAGCAAGGCAATCGATGAATACTTGTTGCTCGGTATCTTCGACAAATACACCTTGGCCACGTTTAAGGGCCAATGGTAAACGACGTGGATAGCTGCGCGCATTTGATTCACGCTCAGACTGACGTTGTAAATAGTCGTTATTGGCTAATACACGTTCCGGTTGCGATAAAAATGTCGCTAAATCTAAAGAGACAGGAGCACTGCCAATCACGCTGTTATTCGCAGCTTGAATTGGTGTGTTTGCATTATTGATGTCTGCGTTAGCGGCGCCATCTAAATCTGTGCAAGGCGTTAAAATTTCGCTCATAACAAGGTTCTCTATTCGTTCTTAACTATTACTAAACTAGGCCTAACGTCAGCGCCTAACTACATCGCCTAAATGTGGCCAAGGGTTGCTTTGAAATCGGCATAACCAAATTGGTTAAGCGTTTCAATATCACCATTAGTGCGTTTAAAATGGATACTCGGCATTTTTAAACCGTTGAACCAATTCAATTTCACCATGGTGTAACCCGCGGAGTCTTTAACCGTAATACGGTCGCCCACCTGTAAAGGCTGTTTAAAGTTAGCTTCACCAAACACATCACCAGCTAGACATGAGCAGCTGCCGATAATATAAGGATGAGCGCCCGCTTCATTAGCCTCTGCAAAACTTGCAGGCTCGTTATAGATCAAAGTATCTAAACGGTGCGCTTCAGTCGCGCTATCAACAATGGCGGTTTTCTTATCGTTTTCAACAATGTCGAGCACTGATACAACTAAATCTGTGGTATCCGTAATAACAGCTTCGCCCGGTTCAAGATATAACTGAACTTGGTGTTTCTCTGCGAATTGGCGCAGTGTTTCCGCTAAGTCATCAACCGGATATTCAGGAGCGGTAAAAAATAACCCGCCACCCAAGCTTACCCAAGATACTTGATCAAGGTGTTCGCCAAACTGTGCCGAGATGCAGTTTAAGATATGTTTATAAGCTTGATAGTCCTTGTTTTCACAATTCATGTGGAACATTAAACCATCAAGCTGTTTGACTATTTCAGCAGTTAAATCTTTATGCATAACCCCTAAGCGTGAAAATGCACGCGCAGGATCAGCCAAGTCTTGACCGGCATAACTGATCTCAGGATTAACGCGTAAACCGACTGAGTTATGCGTCGTCAATAAAGACTTCATGCGCTCGAACTGACTTACCGAGTTGAAGATAACTTTATCAGCAATATCACGCACAGCTATTACATCATCAGCGCTGTAACCCACGCTATAAGCGTGCGTTTCACCCGGAAATGTTTCATGCCCGAGTTGCACTTCATAAGGGCCACTGCTCGTTGTGCCATCAAGATATTTACTGATGGTGCCGAACGTGCCCCAGGTTGAAAAGCATTTCAGTGCTAAAACCAGTTTCACGCCGGATTGCTGTTTTAATGTTTTACAGATCTCTAAATTACGGATCAGCTTATTTTCATCAATCAAGAAATACGGTGTTTTTAATGCTGCTTCAACCACACTTGTGTTAACCACAGCTGTCATTATTTAGTTTCCGCAGCTGTTTTTGCATCAGCAATAACATTGATATTTGCTTTAACGCTAGTATCAACTTCCATTACTTCCCAGCTCAGGCCAATACGTGGCATAAGATCTAAGAAATCATCAGGGTTTAGCTGCTCAACGTTAAACAGACCTGTTTCACTCCATTTGTTTTGGAAGTAAAGCAGCGCTGCTGTAATAGCTGGAACGCCCGTTGTGTATGAAATCGCTTGATGTTCAACTTCTTGATACGCTTCAGCATGGTCGCAAATGTTATAAACAAATACGCTACGCGCCTTACCGTCTTTTTTACCTTGTACCCAAGTACCGATACAGGTTTTGCCTGTATAACCTGGAGCAAGTGATGTTGGATCTGGTAAGATCGCCTTTAGTACTTTTAACGGCTCAACAGTAATACCGTCTGACGTCGTTACTGGTACTTGGCTCAGTAAACCAATATCGCGCATTACGTTGAAGTAGTTCAGGTAGCTATCGCCAAAGCCCATCCAGAATTCAATACGTTTAGCAGGTAAGTATTCCGCCATTGAACGCACTTCATCGTGCGCCATAGAGTAGACTTTTTGCTTACCAACCACTGGAAAATCAAATTCCATCATGCGGCTGTGGCAAGGTACTTGATGCCAATTCTTATCTTCGTAGTAGAAAGAATCACCTTGAATTTCAAGCATGTTTGTTTCTGGGTCGAAGTTAGTCGCAAATTTACGGCCGTGATCACCGGCGTTAACATCCATTACATCAATGCTGTCGATTTCATCAAATAAATGTTTATGTGCATATGTTGCAAATACACTTACAACACCTGGATCAAAACCAGTACCTAAGATGCCGGTAATGCCCGCTTTTTCGAAATCTTCACGTAATGCCCATTGTGGATCATACGCTTCAGGCACTTGCTGACCTTCACTGCATAGGTCTGTCGCAACAGATGTATCAAGATATGCCGTCTTAGTCGCAACACAGGCTTTCATGATGCCAACGTTAACCCACGGTGGTCCCGCATTAATAACAAGATCCGGTTGCACTTCTTCAATTAAAGCAACCAGTGCTTCATGGCTGTCTGCATTCACTTCACGAGAAACCAATGCTTTACTTTTATCTTTCAAATTATCGCGTTTTGCTACGCTAGCAATGATCTTGTCACACTTAGCAACAGTACGAGAAGCAATAGTAATATCGCCAAATACATCGTTGTTTTGCGCGCATTTATGAGCAATAACCCAACCAACACCACCAGCACCAATTTGTAATACAGACATAAAAATTCCTTAAAAATAAAATTCAAAAGCGGTCTTTCTGTAAACCACTCTTTATTAATTAATCACATCGTTGCGATGCGCTCTTAAATATCAATTCGAACACCCAAACTTCGCAATCCAAATGATAGTCGGTGTTAAACAGTTTTAATCAAACACATAACTTTGCTTTGCCGCAAAACCAGTGATATCGCTAAATAATTTTTCAAAATCAGCTAATTGTAAACACGGGTTTAGAATGGTTAATTTTAAGCATGTGCCACCGTTGATCTTGGTTTCACCCAATACAGCAACCCCCGCCGTTAATAAGTCCAGACGTAAGCGTTGGTTGATCATGCTTAAATCTGCATTTTCAGCATGATTAAAACGGAACAAGACTGTGCTTAATTGCGGCTGCGCAAGTAACTCTAACTTATCTGTCTTACGAACCAATGCCGCCACATCTTGAGTTAAGCGAATAAGGTGGTCATACATAGCACCGTATTTATCTGTGCCTAGCGCTTGCATTGACATCAACAGTTTCAACGCATCAAAACGTTTAGTCGTTGCAATCGATTTATCGACTAGGTTTGGCAGTTCATCGGTTTCACGATTTAAGTAATCGGCATGATGCAATAAGTACTTAAAGTTGCTGTTATCGCGAATTAATAGTGCACCGCAACTGATTGGCTGAAAGAACAGTTTGTGAAAGTCAGTACTGATCGAATCAGCAAGCTCAATACCCGCTAAACGCCCTTTATGTGAACTTAAGATCAATGCACCGCCATAAGCGCCATCAACATGGAACCAAAGATGCTGCTGCTGAGCAATTTTGGCAATGGCTTGCAAGTCATCAATGGCGCCTAAATCTGTCGTTCCCGCAGTACCAACAACACAGAACGGCAATAAATCTTGGCTTTGTAATTCGAGAATTGTGTCATTTAAAGCGGTTATATCTAAGCAACCATTTTCATCTGTCGCTACAGTCACAACAGCGCGTTCACCCAGTCCCATTAATGAAGCTGATTTCTGTACGGTGAAATGACTAGTTTGCGAACATAAGATACGTAACTTTTTCGCATAACTTGGTAAGCCGTCTTTTTGTACGCTCTCGCCCGACATTTGTTCAACAGCGCGATCACGTGCTAGTAATAAGCCCATCAAATTACTTTGCGTGCCGCCACTGGTGAATACACCATCAGCGAGTTCATGGCCGCCATTCACAGCATAACCAAATAACTCACATAACCAATCCGTCATCTTCTGCTCAACATAAGTCGCTGAAGAGGCTTGATCCCATGAATCCATAGATTGATTCAATGCTGAAATAATTGACTCAGCAGCTAATGCTGGGATTAATGGCGGCGTATGCAGATGCGCAATACAGTTTGGGTGTTGCACTATGATTGAATTTTTCGCCACAACATCGATATTTTTATCAATAACCTGCTGTAACGACCCCATCGCCGTAGGATTAATCGCCATGTCGGCAATCTGCTGTTTTAATAGCGCAGGTTCCATGCCTGAATACGGTTTATCAATATCATGAAACATCGCAGCTAATGCCGCCGTGGTATGATTGATCGCTGTTGCGTAGTTTGATACTAAATCATCTTGCACATGCATAAAATCAGCATGCCAAGCAGGTTTATTACTCATTTTAGAATTGGTTTTTGTCATGATTAATTCAAGCTAAAAGTTAAGGGCTGTAAAAACTAAAATTTATGGATAAATTTTTTGCACAAATACAACAATCACCAATACAAAAGACCACCAATATGAGTTGCTGAATAGAAGTACGGTTGTCATATAACAAATTGAAATTTATGGATAAATTCTAATAATTAAAATACAAAGTGACGGTACGCCACAATCTCTGCAAAGGCTGCAGATCAAAAATAGGGTAAGGAAATCTGAAATGTATGATTAATGCACTCTAGCACGATAGTGAACACCTAATTAACATTGAAATGAATGATTAAAAATAAGAGCGCAAATGTAATTTAAAACCAAATCAGATGCAAGTCTTTATATTGCCAATAATAATATTTTTATAGCGTCAGTATAGTTTATGCCAGTCGACATCACTGTTCAGCTGTTGAGTTCAATACATAAAAATTAACTACGATCAACATTTGTAGCGTTAACCGTTTGTTTGATGCAGGAAACAAACCAACCGATAATGCTATAGTCATACTTAAATTAGGTTTATTGACCACCTACAAATAAATAAAAACCTACCAATCTCAGTATTAAAGTGAAAAACGCTACATTACAGCTTGCAAAGTATCGGTGTTTTAATCTAAGGTCAGTCCTTAAGTCGCAATCAAGCCAGCGTTATGGCGCAGTAGATATTACTTACACCAGCATGTATAACTCAGCGGTATTGAGGGACAATCAATGATTTAAAAAACCAAGGCCCTTTAGCCGCAATTACTCGCGCAGCATTTAAAGTTCGCGGTCATGACGTCAATATATTGTTCATGCCATGGAAACGTGCATTAAAGGAGGTTGAATACGGCCGTTTTGATATGGTATTGGGTGCATTCGATACCGAAGAACGTCGTAGACACTTCTTCTATACCGAACAGGTATATTCTGTCGATGAGTATGTCATCGGTCTTACATCTGTAGGCATCAGCTCATTTAAAAACACCCTCAATAAAAGCAGCAATAGTATTTATAACCTTGTTTCTCGCAGGGTGAGTGATTCCGCGCAGATCTTAACTGATTTCAAGTTAGGTATGCGTACCATCAAAGAAAACGGCACTTATGATGCCATCATTGCGGACTCCGATTTTGAGACAAAACCGTTTTTAAACGCGGCTAACTTAGACAAGCTGTTTAGTTCTTGAGTTTCATCGACAGCAGCTTCAGGTTTAGCTTTGAATGTCTGCCAGCCTACGTAAATCAAATACGCCGCACCTAAGTATTTAATAATCGAAAATAGCACGACTGAATTAGCAATAATCACAGCTAAACCAGCAATTGAATAAGCCACATGCACCCAAATCGGTGCCAGTCTCAATTAATAGGATAAAATTGCACTGCAATAAATTAATGATGAATGTCTAAACGCTTTATTAAGCGATAGAAATTACTGCGATTAACCCCAAGCTCTCTTGCTGCTTGAGCTAAGTTACCATCATTTTGATTAATAACTTGTTGGATTAATTCAGTTTGAAAATCATCAATTGCCGATTTTAACGACTCAACTTTATCCGGCAGTACAAATACATTGCCTTGCGGTACAACTTGGCTGGTGAGCATATCACCTATAGCGGTTTGATTGACGTTTTCAACAGTACCAAAATTATCACTATGTCCTGTCGAGCTGATATCAAAGTGACTTATATTCAGTTCTACTGCACGCTGATTACGCCCTTGTTCAGAAATAGCCTTCAATGCAGCGCGGCTTAACACATGCTCAAGTTCACGCACATTACCCGGCCAAGGGTAATTTAGTAGCGTCGCCTTCGCGCTATCACCTAATCGCAGACCTTGTACACCTAGACGCTTCTGATTTATTTCCATGAAATAACCAGCAAGTTGTAAAATATCGCGTCCACGCTCTCGCAATGAAGGCACTTTAATTGGATAAACACTCAAACGATGATAAAGGTCAGAGCGAAAACGCCCTTCAGCTACTTCACGTTGTAAATTCCGGTTAGTCGCAGCAACGACTCGAACATTACTTTGAATGAACTTGTCTGTACCTACTCGCTGAATTTCGCCATTTTGTAAACTGCGTAATATCTTTGCTTGGATAAGTAATGGCAACTCACCAATTTCATCAAGAAATAAAGTACCGCCATTAGCAATTTCAAATTTGCCCGCGCGATCGTTAACAGCACCAGTAAAGGCGCCTTTAACATGACCAAATAATTCACTCTCCGCAATACTTTCGGGCAGCGCTGCACAGTTAACGTAGACCAACGGACCTTTGGCAATGTTTGATGATGTATGGATCTTACGCGCCACCAACTCTTTACCAACACCGGTTTCACCTTCAACTAATACGGTAAGGTGCGACTGAGCAACGATACTGATTTCATTTCTTAGTTTCTCCATTACGCCACTACTGCCGATAATGTCGGATTTACTGCCGTCTGAAGCGAGGGTTTGGTTCACGAGTTGCTGTTGTTTATTAAGATCGGTAATAGCTTGAATACTTTCAGCAGCCTTTACTGTTGCTTCCGTTAAGCTGATAAAAGTACGCAGCATCTTCATGTCGATACGATCAAACGTGCCCGGTTCCATCGCATCGAGAGTTAAAACGCCCCATGCATGACCATCAATATTAATCGAGATGCCCATGCAATCGTGCACATGGAAATCATCACTTGGTACATCGACTAAGCCATCGTATGGATCGGGTAAACCCGAATCTGACGCAAAACGCATCGGCTGTGGATCATCCAAAATCATCGCTAAGCGCGGATGCTCTGTTACATCAAATCTACGCCCAAAAGTGTCATCACTTAAACCGTAAATAGCTAATGGTTTTAAAACACCCGCATCCAACTGCAAAACAGCCGCCGCATCGAAGGGAAATATACGGTGCATAGTTAATAACAAACGTTCGTATCGCTGCGGTGCAGGTAAGTCTTTTGGTAGATCTGCAACGATAGATGTGATGCCTTCGTTAAAGGCCATTTCTGATGTCATTT
>Ga0105359_10003860_pt1 | contig 12109 bp, 9 predicted proteins | sample GOMGulsemesocosm_6_FD_83659 | JGI IMG/M metagenome (GOLD analysis project Ga0105359, IMG submission 83659) | Methane-oxidizing microbial communities from mesocosms in the Gulf of Mexico - GOM8C Gulf of Mexico | ecosystem: Environmental > Aquatic > Marine > Cold seeps | place: Gulf of Mexico... | reverse complement strand
GGCCATGGCGCAAGCTTACCGAGAAACGCTGCAGTGTGAAAAATTGCGTGAAGAAGTATTTGCCGGGCGTAAAACGCCGCTGATATTTGGTGAACCCGAACAGTGGATGGCTCTTTGTCTTGAGGCATTAGGCCTGTATGGCAAAGGCATGATAGAACAAGCTAAAGCACTGCGTGAACAAGCTTACGAATTGCTGGAAGCTAGGTCGGGAGTTATCAATGATGAAGACTTTACGTGGATCTGCGATGCGGATAGCCGTATCGGCCCCTTTTTAGAAGCGGTGATTAACGGCAATTACTACTGGGTGCCTTTTACTCAAATACAGCAGCTCAAGCTTGATCCCCCTGAAGATCTTAGGGATTTTGTCTGGACCCCGGCACAGTTTACCTGGGTAAACGGCGGACAGGCGGTCGCTTTTATTCCCACGCGCTACAATCCTTTAAATAGCCAAGATTCACAATTATTGCTGGCTAAAAAAACCCTTTGGCAAGAGCATGGTGCCAATGAGTATTTTGGTCAGGGACAGCGGTTATTAACCACGGATAATAACGATTATGCACTATTAGATGTTAGAGAATTGACGTTTAACTAGTGTGTATACTGCAGGTAATGCGGTGATGGTAGCCTAGTTGGTGGTTGTCAGTGGGTATTTATTGGGTGCCGTACTAGAGCATCCGCTTGACTCAGCAAGAAACTCATCCAAAACAAGTAGCAAGCCGGCGCAAGAGTGATTAGCAGCAATATTTGAGTTAGCTTACCTATTTTGTCATAGCGGCAGTTTTAAGGAATTTGTGAATGGCGGGATTATTACAACAAGATAGGTTACAACCGTCGTTGCTCGATAGGTTGACTGACGATAGTGCACGTCGTAAAAAAGCGCTCTATCCATCGACCAATCCGCTGTGGCAGACCAACAGTGATGAAGAGGTTATTGCAAAACCGGAAGCCGCCGACAAACTTATCGTTACCTCGCGCACGCTTAAAGAATACATAAAACGTGATTTAGCTTGGCTGTTAAATACCGGTAATTTGGCGGATGTTGACGATTTAACGGATTACCCATTAACCAGTGCTTCTGTGCTCAATTACGGCATGCCCGATTTAACCGGTGTATTAGTAGCAAATACCAATGTGCAGGCGCTACAAAAGCAAATACGTAAAATTATCCTCAATTATGAACCGCGCATTATGGCTAAAACTTTAAAGGTGAGAGTGTCCAAATCTGATCAAATGACCCAAAACGCGCTGGTATTTGAAATTGAGTGTGATATTTGGGGCCAGCCTGCGCCAGAGTATCTCTATTTAAATTCAGAGCTAAATTTAGAATCCGGGCTCTTTAAATTTAACGACGCGAAAACAGGGCAATAACATGGATCCGTTACTGCTGAAGTACTATGAGCGAGAATTGCAGTTTGTCAAAGAAATGGGCGGCGAATATGCAGAAGAGTACCCTAAAATTGCCAGCCGTTTAGGGATTGATTCCGTTGAAACCTCTGATCCCTATGTCGAGCGTTTATACGAAGGCTTTGCGTTTTTGGCGGCCAGAGTGCAATTACGCATTGACGCGCAGTACCCAAAGCTGACGCAAAATCTAATGAATATGGTCTATCCGCAGTTTTTGACCCCCACCCCCTCAATGGCGATAGTGCAGTTTACTGCAACCGCTCAAGCAAGTCTGGAAGCGGGGGTAGAGTTAGAGCGAGGTGTGGTATTAAAAGCGCAACTCAAAGAAGGAGAACAAACCTCCTGTAAGTACAAAACAGCGCAGGCTGTCACGCTGTGGCCCATTAAGTTGGCACAAGTGGAATACTTTACCAATGTGGGCAGCTTGAGCAAAATACCACAACTTGAAAACCTAAAAATAAAAGCGGGGCTGCGTTTAACGATAGAGTCGTTGAATGAGTTGCCGCTCAACGAAATTTTACTCGATCAGCTGGATGTGCATTTTTCAGGTCACGGTCCTCAAGCGGTAAGACTATATGAGCAGTTGTTTGCCAATACTTGTGCAATCGTACTGCGATCAGTAGAGCCCTCGCAAAAATTTGTGCAAGTGTTGAGTCCTGACCACTTACAGCCGCTAGGCTTTGATGATGATCACAGTTTACTGCCGGATGATGATCGTACTTTTAGTGGCTATCGTTTGCTGCGTGAGTACTTTGCCTACCCAAGTCGATTTCTGTTTGCTCGCTTTACGCAATTACGCAGTGCTTTACAGCGCTCCAAAGGCACTAAATTAGAGCTGATGGTATTGTTTGACTATTGTGATATAGAGTTAGAAAACAGAGTAAATCGCGACGATTTAGCACTGTTTTGTAGCCCCGCGATTAATTTGTTTTCCAAGCGCGCGGACAGAATTCATCTGAACACCGCACAAGAGAGCTTTCACGTGGTCGCTGATCGCACTAGACCTATGGATTTTGAAGTATTCCAGGTAGATGCTGTCAACGGCTATGCGAGTAACAGTGATGAAAAGCAAAAGTTTATGCCTTTTTATAGCTGCAATGATTTAACTGATTTAGAAAATCAACAGGCGTATTTTAGCGTTAACCGCGAGCGCCGACTGATCTCCCAAAGACAGCGAAAACAGGGCATGCGCACCAATTATATCGGCAGTGAAAGCTATGTCTCGCTGGTCGATGCCAGCGAAGCACCTTACAACGGTGAGATAAAGCAGTTGGAAGTGACGACTTTATGTACCAACCGAGATCTTCCTTTAAAAATGCCAATAGGCAAACATAGCTCTGATTTTTCGTTGGATATTAGTGCGCCAGTTGCCTCGGTTTGCTGTTTAAAAAATCCCACCAAGCCAAGGCCTTCACTGTCTTACAGTAGTGGCGAAACTGCCTGGCGATTAATCAACCACCTCTCGCTTAATTACTTATCTTTGAAAAATTCAGAGCAGGGGAAAGGGGCGGCGGCAATGCGCCAATTACTGTCACTGTACGGCGATCCCAACGATGCGGCGATTGGTAAACAAATAGAGGGATTGCGCTCTATTGACGCCATACAAGTGACGAGGCGCTTGCCAATGTCCGGGCCCATTGCCTTTGGTCGGGGTTTGCAGATAACGGTTGTTTTTGATGAGAGCGCTTTTGTGGGCACGGGAGTCTTTTTATTGGGGGCGGTTTTAGATCAGTTTTTTGCCCGTTACGTCTCTATTAACTCTTTTACTATTACCGTCATAAAATCTGAAGAACGCGGAGAAATAAAAACATGGCCAATGAGAATAGGGCGGCGGCAAATCGTTTAGCGCTCTATCAAGCGCTGGCTAAAAAACCTTATAGCTATGGTTTTTATGCCGCTTTACGGCGTATTGAAAACGCTAATTTGGATAAGTCAAAAATAGGTCGATCAAGCAAACCTAGTGATGATGCGGTGCGCTTAGGGCAAGAGCCGTCGATGGCCTTTGCGCCCTCGACATTGGCCTCTTTTAATAAAGTCGCCGCCAGTCCTGAGCGTTTAAGCGTGCTGTTTTTTGGTGTATTTGGCCCCAATGGGCCGCTACCCTTACATTTAACAGAATATGCTAGAGAGCGGGCGCGCAATCATCAGGATGATAGTTTTAGTCATTTTGCAGATGTTTTTCATCACCGTTTGTTATCGCTGTTTTATCGGGTGTGGGCAGATGCGGAACCGACCGTGAACTTTGACCGACCCAAAATGGATCAATTTTCACGCAAGATAGCGAGTTTTATTGGCTTAGGTACCAGCACCTTGCGCAATGGTGATGCCATGCCCGATTACGCCAAGATGCATTTTAGCGCTCGCTTTGCCCAGCAAAATAAAAATGCAGAAGGACTGTTGGCGACGTTAAAACATTACTTTTTAATGCCGGCAGCACTAGAGCAATATATTGGCAATTGGCTGGTCATCCCCAGTGATGACTGCCTGCGCTTGGGAGAATCAAAGCTCAGTGGTTGTCTCGGAGTGAACAGCACGCTGGGGGAGAAAGTATGGGAGTGTCAAAATAAATTCAGGCTCAGTTTTGGCCCGCTTAATTTGGCTGACTATCAGCGGCTGCTACCCGGTGGAGCTAGCTTATTAACTTTGATTGCGATTGTGCGTAACTATGTGGGTGATGAATTTGACTGGGATGTACAGTTAAAACTGCACTCAGATCAAGTAAAACCCGCATGTTTGGGGGTGTTTGGACAGCTGGGTTGGACCACTTGGATGGCTGAAAAATCCCCGGATGAAGATTTCGATCAATTGTATTTAAACCCGTTGCAAGAACTCATTTAGCACTAAGACTTGTAAATTATAGTCATTCGAAAAAGGAGAATTTCGATGTCAGAGATCAGTCGTACAGCACTCTTTGGGAAACTCAATAAAGTCGCTTATAAAGCCATTGAAGGCGCGACGGTATTTTGCAAAATGCGGGGTAACCCCTACGTTGAAATTGTGCATTGGTTGCATCAAATTCTGCAGCAACAGAATTCTGATTTACATTGTATTATTAAACATTTTGAGCTTAATCCGCACACCTTGACCAATGACATACTGGAAGCTTTAGACGCACTGCCTAGAGGGTCAACCTCCATTTCTGATTTATCAATTAGTGTCGAAGATAGTGTAGAGCGCGCGTGGGTTTACGGTAGTTTGTTATTTTCAGAATCCCAAGTACGTACTGGTCATTTGGTTATCGGGATGATTAAAACCCGCGCATTAATGCGTAATTTACAGGGTATTTCCGACGAGTTTTCTAAAATCAAATACGATGAGTTAAGCGATAACTTTGCCAGTATCGTGCAGACTTCTCCAGAGGGTGGGCTGAAGGCAACGGATGGTTTTAGCGGCCAGCCCGGTGAAGCGTCCGCCGCTATGGCTCCGGCGCAAATGGGCAAAAATGAAGCGTTGCAGCAGTATACCCAAGACCTGACAGAAGCGGCGCGCAGCGGTGATATGGACCCAATTGTCGGGCGCGATGATGAAATCCGTCAACTGGTGGATATTTTGATGCGACGCCGCCAAAACAATCCAATCCTGACCGGAGAGGCAGGCGTTGGTAAAACGGCGGTGGTTGAAGGCTTCGCCCAGAAAATTGCCGCCGGCGATGTCCCCCCCCCGCTACAAGATGTTGAACTCAGAGTGCTGGATGTCGGGCTATTGCAAGCTGGCGCGAGTATGAAAGGCGAGTTTGAAGAGCGACTTAAGCAAGTGATCGAAGAAGTGCAAGCCTCAGAGAAACCGATCATTCTCTTTATTGATGAAGCACATACCTTAGTCGGTGCCGGGGGGGCAGCGGGCACTGGCGATGCGGCGAATCTGTTAAAGCCTGCGCTAGCGCGTGGCACGTTGCGGACTGTGGCAGCCACCACTTGGGCTGAGTACAAAAAATATATTGAAAAAGATCCGGCGCTAACGCGCCGCTTTCAAGTAGTACAAGTGCTTGAGCCCAATGAAGAAAAAGCGATTTTAATGATGCGCGGTTTAGCCAGTACCTTAGAGCAACACCACAGCATTCAATTGCTCGATGAAGCGCTTGAGGCAGCCGTGAAGCTCTCGCATCGGTACATCCCTGCCAGACAATTGCCTGATAAAGCAGTGAGTTTATTAGATACCGCTTGTGCCAGAGTGGCGATTAGTCAAAGTGCGGTACCTGCGGCTGTAGAAGATAGCCGCCGCAGAATAGAAGCGCTAGAAGTTGAGCGTAAAATTATCGCCAAAGAGGCCGCAGTTGGGGTGGATGTTCAGGACCGCGGACAAGTCGCAAACGATAAGTTAACCCAGGAGCAGAGCAGGCTTGATGAGTTGGAAGAGCGATGGGCAAAAGAGCAAGCTTTGGTTGACCAGCTGTTGCAGATGCGTGCCAAATTACGCGGAGATAGTGAACCTGTTGAAGGCACTGACAGTGAGCTAGAGCAAGCGGCTAGCGAATTGGAGGAGACCAAACAGAGCGAAGCAATGGCCAGTGAGGCGCTCAGTGATGAACAGCGAGGGGCATTATTAACCCAGCTGCAGCAAGTGCAGTTATCACTAGCGCAAGTGCAGGGCGAGACTCCACTTATCTTAGCGACGGTAGATGAGCAGGCAATTGCATCCGTAGTGCAGGATTGGACCGGTATCCCCGTGGGTAAAATGGTTAAAGACGAAATAGCCACAGTGCTAAATCTCGCCGATAATTTGGAGCGGCGAATTATTGGTCAGCGACACGCTCTAGATATGATTGCCAAACGGGTGCAGACATCTCGTGCCGGGCTGGATAACCCCAGCAAACCTATCGGAGTGTTTATGCTGGCGGGTACCTCGGGTGTCGGTAAGACAGAGACCGCGCTGGCTTTGGCTGAGTCGCTGTACGGTGGTGAGCAAAATATTATTACCATCAATATGAGCGAGTACCAAGAGGCGCATACTGTCTCTAGCTTAAAAGGAGCGCCACCGGGTTATGTCGGTTACGGAGAGGGCGGTGTGTTGACCGAGGCGGTCAGACGAAGACCCTACAGCGTGGTGTTGTTAGATGAAGTGGAAAAAGCGCACCCTGATGTGCATGAAATATTTTTCCAAGTGTTTGATAAAGGTTGGATGGAAGATGGCGAGGGCCGTGTGATCGACTTTAAGAATACACTGATCATTTTAACCACCAACGCCGGTACCGACTTGATTACTAACTTGTGTAAAGATCCAGAGTTAATGCCAAGTCCTGATGGTATTGCCAAAGCGCTGCGTACGCCATTGTTAGAAGTATTTCCTCCCGCTCTGTTAGGGCGTTTAGTCACTATCCCGTTTTATCCATTGAGTGATGAAATGGTGGCGGCGATCACCAAGCTACAGCTGGCGCGCATTGCTACAAGAGTCGAAGAAAATCACGCTATCCCCTTTAGTTATGACGATGAAGTGGTGCAACTTATCGCCCAGCGCTGTACGGAACTTGAGTCAGGTGGACGCATGATCGATGCCATTTTGACCAACAGTATCTTACCGCAAATAAGTCAGGAGTTTTTAAGCCGGATGATGGAGGGTACGCAAATCAGCAAAGTACACTTACAAGTGAGTGACAATGAGTTTAGCTATCAGTTTGACTAAATCACTGCAGATCGGGGGCTCTCATGGCGCTTAATAGACAAATTTCAATAACCACACCACTGGGGGATGAAGAGCTGATGCTCGTGAGTATGAGTGGCCGTGAGAAACTAGGGCGCTTATTTCAGTACGATTTAACGCTCTATAGCCCGAGTGAGGAGATCAATGCCAACGATTTACTGGGCAAAAATGTCACGGTCAATTTAGAACTTGCCGATGGTGAATATCGTTATTTCAACGGCTTTATCTCGCATTTTTCGCAAGTGGATCGCAATAAAGGCGGCTATGCGGTTTATCAAGCGCAGCTACATCCTTGGTTTTGGTTTTTAACCCTGACCAGCGATTGTCGTATATTTCAAAAAATAACGGTGCCCGATATCATCAAAGATGTCTTTGGCGATAACGGTTTTAGCGACTTTGAAATGAGTATTACCGGCAGTTATAGCGAGCTTGAGTACTGTGTACAGTACCGTGAAACTGACTTCAATTTCCTCAGCCGACTGATGGAGCAAGAGGGAATTTACTACTACTTCAAGCACACTGACGGCCAGCATGTTTTGGTGATAGTCGACAGTGTAACGACCCACCCAATGATAGAGGGAGAGACTGATCTACCCTATCACCTATCGGGCGTTGAGCAAACAGTAGAGCAAGAGCACGTATCCGACTGGCAGCAGGATTATCAAATTAAGTCGGGTACTTATGCGAGTGCGGATTATAACTTTGAGACACCGCAAAATAAGTTGTTAGTCAACCGCATCATTGAGCGAGAACACACTGCGGCCGGCGCTGAAATATTTGACTACCCGGGTGAGTACGAAGTAGACGCACAGGGAGAGCAATACGCACTCAATCGCATCGAAGAGCTACAGGTAGGTTTTGAGTTACAAAATGCCAACTGTGACGTCCGCTCGATGATCACCGGCTGTCTGTTTAATTTAAAAGAGCATCCGCGTGAAGATCAAAATCGCGAGTATTTAGCCATCGCCACCCGCTATGAAATGGTCTGCAACGCTTATTCAAGTGGCAGCGAGTCTGAAGCGGATAGCTATCGCTGTCACTTTACCGCGCTGAGCACCGCAAGCGCCTTTCGCACTGAATGTAGCAGTGAAAAACCGATGATAAGGGGCTCGCAAACTGCCGTGGTGGTAGGCCCTGCCGGTGAGGAGATATATCCGGATGAATACGGGCGGGTAAAAGTGCAATTCCACTGGGATCGATATGGCAAGAATGACGAGAGCAGTTCTTGCTGGGTCCGGGTACAACAGTTTTGGGCGGGGCCTGAGTGGGGGTCACAATTTATTCCGCGCATCGGTCACGAAGTGATTGTCGAGTTTTTAGAGGGAGACCCGGATCGACCGATTATTACCGGGCGGGTCTACAACGCTGACAATATGCCGACCTACAGCTTACCCGACAATAAAACCCAGAGCGGTATCAAATCGCGCAGTTCCATGGGCGGCAGCGCTTCTAATTTTAATGAAATGCGCATGGAAGATAAAAAAGGCAGTGAGGAGTTGTACTTTCAAGCGGAGAAAGATGAAAACATCCTAGTGAAAAACAATAAAACCGAAGATGTCTGGGTCGATGAAACAGTGCATATCGGCAATGATCAAACGCTCACCGTGGATCACGATCAAACCTCGACCATCAAAAATGATCAGACTGAGGATGTGCTTAATAATCGCACCGAAAGTGTCGGTGTCAATGAGACGTTAACGGTGGGTGCTAATCGCAGTCGCAGTGTCGGGGCTAACGAAGATGTCAGTGTGGGAGCCAGTCGTACCCATACCATTGCCGCCAATGAAAAAATAAACGTAGGTGCCGCACAAAATATTTTAATAGGCGCGATGCAAAGCACCAAAGTTGGTGCTGCGCAAAGTGTAGAAGTTGGCAAGGCTCAATCTTTAAAAGTTGGCGCGAGCCAAAGTAACGAGATAGCCAAAGATCAGGAGTCAACAATAGGCGCCAATCGCAGTGCGAATGTGGCTGAAGATGACAGTTTAACGGTGGGCAAAAAACTGGTGATAGAAGCGGGTGATGCCGTGACGATCAAATGCGGAAAGTCGGAAATATCGATGAAAAAAGACGGCACTATCAGCATCAAAGGCAAAGATATAAGCTTTACTGCCAGCGGCAAAATTAACGCAAAAGCCGGTGCTAACATCATCATGAAAGGCACAAAAATCTTACAAAATTAAGCGCGTTACACATCGGGCGAAGGAGAGCTATATGTCAGAGCTAATAGACACAAAAGAGCAGGGGGAACAGCCACAAAATAGCAGACCCTCAACAGTTGCTGGGTTGTCAGATGTGGTGATCGGAGTATTGGCGGGTATCGATAACAATGGCATACCGCTGGTGGTTTTCCCGCTCAGTCATAGCGAGATAGGCCTGCCCGCGCGCGCCACCGTGTTATTAACCAGCGCGGATATCGGTCGTGAAGTGGCGTTGTTGTTTGAGTCAGGTAATCCTGACAGGCCACTGATTATTGGCCGTATTCAGGGTAGAGCGGTGCACGAGCCAGAGTCATCCCAGTCCTTAGCGGTAAAAGTAGATGGTGAGTCAGTGACATTGTCGGCCAAGAAAGACATCACGCTAAAGTGCGGAAAAGCCAGTATTACTCTGACAAAAGCCGGTAAGATATTGATTCGAGGTAGCTATCTGCTGAGTCGTTCAAGTGGTGCCAACCGCATTAAAGGCGGTTCAGTGCAACTGAATTAATCACTAGCCATACTCAAGGATTGCATAGAAATGGAATTTTTCAATGCCACCAACATGCTTGCCAGCTATACCATGGGCATGGATAAAACCGGTACTGAGAGCATTGTAGTCGTGGTTAAAGGTACCTTTAATTTACCGGTTGACGGCACGCTGCCAGTACTTTGCGAGACACAAATACCGTTTGTTGAAGCTGACCAATTTAGTGGTGAGGCGGGTTATTGCGCAGTCACTTATGAATCCGAGTACGCGCCTTTTAAGCACCGCTGTGATGTGCTGGTTAACGGTTCTGCCTGTGCCCCAGCAGGTAGCCAAGTCAGCTCACTTGAAGTGGGGATAAAAATAGCCAGCATTACTAAAACTATTGATGTTATCGGCAATAGATTCTGGTTTACAGGGACCGGCGGTATCGGTGTCACTAGCCCTCAGCCATTTGCCAAAATGCCAATCGATTACAATGTTGCCTTTGGCGGCATTGACGATTTCCATCCCGAGCCTGACAAACGTGATGCATATATGGCCAATCCCTTTGGCAAAGGTTTTCACCGTCAGTTGCAGAATGAGCTGGTGCACAATACACCACTGCCAAACACTCAAGAGCGCGGTGTTACTGTTAGCTATCCTGACAAAGAGTATCGCCCGGTCGCTTTTGGCCCCATAGGTCGCGCTTGGCCCGAGCGCGCTCAATATGCGGGCACTTATGATCAAGCTTGGATTGACGATGTCTTTCCTTTTTTGCCTGCTGATTTCGATGAACGCTATTTTCAAGCGGCACCTGCTGATCAGCAGTGTGATTATTTACAAGGGGGAGAGTTAGTCCAGTTACTCAACTTTACCGAGCAGGGACGCACCAGCTTTAATATTCCTAAGATTGAAGTACCTGTAGTGTATTTTTGTTCCCAAGCTGAAGATCAGCACGACAATGCGGTGATAGATACATTAATCATAGAGCCGGATAAAGGTACCTTCAGTCTAATATGGCGCAGCAGTTTAGCCCTTAAAAAATCTATTTTTGAAGTGCCGCAAATCTTAGTCGGTAAAAAAACTAAAGCTTGGTGGCGCGCGCGAGCACAAGGTAAAACCTATTACCCATCCCTTGCGCATATTCCTAGAGAGCAGGCGGGTGTGAATGAGTAATCAAGCAATCGCCATCACCGCCACCGGAATGGTCACAGGGGTCGGTTTTGATACTAGTAGCAGTTGCGCGGCAATTCGCGCAACCATTGATAACTTTCAGGAAACCGGTTTTATGGATACCGCTGGTGAGTATATCCAAGGCTGTGAAGTGCCGTTGCAGCAAACTTGGCAAGGTAGCCAAAAACTCGCCAAGATGCTAGCGATGGCGCTGACTGAATGCGCCCAAGAGGCGGCTGTCGAATTATCGCAAGTGCCCATTATTATTTGTCTGGCAGAAAAAGAGCGGCCCGGGCGGGAGCAGAATTTAGCCAGTAAAGTCTTCTTTGAAACACAGACAGAGCTGGGTATTCAGTTCCACGGGGACAGTACTTTTGTCGAGCACGGTAGAGTGGGTGCTTTAGTCGCGATGAGACAGGCCCGCACTATGCTCTACGAGACAGCTGTAGAACAAGTGATTGTGGCGGCGGTGGATAGTTTATTGACAGCACCAGCGCTGCGTTACTACGAGGACCAGCAACGTTTGCTGACCAGTGTTAATTCCAATGGTTTTATTCCCGCAGAGGGGGCTAGTGCACTGTTGTTGAGTGCGCCTAGCGCGACCGGAGACAAGCAACTGCTGTGTGCAGGTTTTGGGTTTGCAGTCGAGAGCGCCACCATAGAATCTGAGCTACCTTTAAGAGCTGATGGCTTAGTCGCGGCGATAAAAGAGGCGTTAGTGGAGGCAAACACCAGCATGCAGGAACTCGATTTGCGCATCGTCGATGTCTCTGGTGAGCACTATTGGTTTAAAGAGAGCACTTTGGCACTGCAGAGAACCTTGCACAACCCGAAACAGCAATTTGATATATGGCACCCCGCCGATTGTGTTGGTGAAATGGGGGCAGCCATTGGCCCGGCAATTTTTATCTATGCCAAACACGCCTGTGACAATGGCTACAGTGAAGGGCACAACATGCTCTGTCACTTCAGTAATATCGATGGCAAGCGCGGCGCGGCTATCGTCACTTATCAGCAACACGGGAGTGCCTAATGGCTAATAAAGTATTTGGCTATTTTCGTGAAATATCTGGTAAGGCAGCCATTGCTAAAACCATTTTCGACTTTGCGAATGTCTGTTTTACGTCGCCCGATAAAGTGCCGTCGATAGTCGGCAAGAATCAGCGAAAAAGGAGTGCCTAATGGCCAATAAAGTCTTTGCCAATTCCCGTGAAATATCTTGTAAGGCAGCCAT
>Ga0105359_10003857_pt1 | contig 12113 bp, 9 predicted proteins | sample GOMGulsemesocosm_6_FD_83659 | JGI IMG/M metagenome (GOLD analysis project Ga0105359, IMG submission 83659) | Methane-oxidizing microbial communities from mesocosms in the Gulf of Mexico - GOM8C Gulf of Mexico | ecosystem: Environmental > Aquatic > Marine > Cold seeps | place: Gulf of Mexico... | reverse complement strand
CGCCGCTACCGTAGACACTATTAAAAACCATAAATCAGTATATTTAATGGCTGTAGGTGGTGCGGCTTACTTAGTATCAAAAGCGGTCAAAAAAGCAAAAGTTGTAGCATTTGCTGATATGGGGATGGAAGCCATTTATGAGTTTGAAGTTGAAGACATGCCAGTAACTGTAGCTGTTGACAGTAATGGCGAGTCAGCTCATGTAACGGGCCCTGCAATTTGGCAAAAGAAAATAGAAGTTATGGATGCCGCAAAATAAACGAAGTAGCTCTATTAAAAACTAAATCGTTTAATTGCTAAATAGTTAAAATTTTAAGTAAAACAAAGCGTTCAATTGAGCGCTAACGGATTTATATTATGAATATAATAAAAAAATTATCAATCGCGGTGTCTTACTTGTTTTTCCTACAAACAAGTTTTGCGCAAGATAATCAAAATGTTTTAACGGTTGATGTATTGAGTCAGTTAAATCAAATTCAAACCATGGTGGTTTCACCTGATGGTACGAGTTTGGTTTATAATCTTAAAAAAGGTATGAAATCGGCGGATAACCATTTATATATCAAAGACATTATTTCTGGAAATGTACGTCAATTAACCAGTCATAATAAAGCTGAAAGCAACGTTAAATATTCAGCGGATGGAAAAAGTCTTTATTTTTTATCAAGCCGTAGTGGTAGTTCACAGGTATGGCAACTATCACTTAGTGGCGGTGAAGCACAACAAGTTACGGACTTACCACTTGAAATTAATGGCTTTGTTGTCGCAAATGACGAGAAATCTTTTGCGCTAGAAATTACGGTAAAGCCGGGCTGTACTGATTTTTCATGCACCTTATCGGCACAAAAACAAGATGAAAATAATAAGCATAATGTGCGTATATATGATCAATTGATGGTACGTCATTGGGATACTTGGAATACAGCTTACAAAAATCATCTGTTTCTTGCCAAAAAAGTCACAGCACAGCCCATAAAATCAGCGACAGATATTATTCCAAATTGGTTTGCTGATATTGCAGGTATTGATCAGGTGAGTTTTAGCCCAAATGCTAAAAGTCTTGTTTTTTCAGCAAAAGCGCCAAGTAAAGATCAAGCATGGACAACTAACTATGATTTATTTGAAGTTAACTTAACTACCAATGAATTAACCAATATTACCGTAGAAAATAAAGCCTGGGATGCAAATCCAGTTTATTCAAATAATGGGCGTTATTTAGCTTATTTAGCCATGACCACCCCTGGCTATGAATCAGATAAATTTGGCATAAAAGTACGAGACAATACCACGGGTAAAACAAGAACAATTGCCAATCAATGGGATCGTTCAGTAAGTGAACTGGTTTTTGCTGATGATAATCGCACCTTGTATGTGACCGCACAAGATGTAGGCCAAAAGAGTATTTTTGAAATTAATCCAGAATTTGGTGATGTTCGTTCGGTTTATAATACGGGAACTAGTGCCAACCTGACTGTTGTTGACGACAAAATATACTTTACTCGGCACAGTTTAAACACCCCAAAAGATATTTTTGTCATTAATCGAGACAGTTATGGTATTAAACAATTAACCGAAGTGAATAAAGACAAGCTTGCTAACATCACCATGGCTGAATATGAACAATTTAGCTTTAAAGGATGGCAAGAAGAAGAGGTTTTTGGTTATTGGTTAAAGCCTGCAAATTATCAACAAGGACAAACATATCCAATTGCTTTTTTAGTTCATGGGGGTCCGCAGGGGAGTTTTGGGAATATGTTCCATTATCGTTGGAATGCACAGTTATGGGCGGCACAAGGATATGGCGTTGTAATGATAGATTTTCATGGCTCCACCGGTTACGGTAAAAAATTTACCGACTCAATTGCCGGTGATTGGGGTGGAAAACCACTGGAAGACTTACAAAAAGGTCTTGCTCATATAGTTAAAGCCGAGCCGTGGTTGGATGCTGATAATGCGTGTGCATTAGGCGCCTCTTATGGTGGTTACATGATGAACTGGATTGAAGGTCATTGGTCTGATGGTTTTAAATGTATCGTTAACCACGCTGGTCTTTATGATATGCCAAGTTTTTATACATCTACTGAAGAGTTATGGTTTCCTGAGCATGACTTGGGTGGGCCTGTTTGGCAAGGTAGTGACGATTACAGCAAATTTAACCCGTCCGCTTTTGTTAATAACTGGAAAATACCGATGTTAGTGATTCAAGGGGAGTTAGATTATCGTGTGCCTTATGCACAAAGCTTGGGAGCATTTACGAGCTTACAACGAAAAGGTATTGATAGTCGTTTAGTTATGTTTCCTAATGAAGACCATCATATTCGTGATCCTCATAACCTTAAAGTTTGGTACCAAGAAGTTTTTACCTGGTTAGCTAAATATAGCAAGTCACCCATGGGTAATATCGATAAAATTAATGTTTCCAGTGATAGTGATTAATCACTAAGTTATGTTAACTCAATGACTAATAAATGCCTTTTATTTAATGATAAAAGGCTTTTTTTTGGCTATCTTCTTAATTAAGATAGTTTACAAGCCTTAAATTCTTGTCTATAAATTAACGTATTCGTTTTGGCTTTTTTGTTAAATTTTTAAGCAAGGAATTTATGTCAGATAATAATTCACGTTTAGTTACCATAATATATTATAACGATTTATCTTTAGAGTTAATGTACGAAGTATGCACCTTTCCACAAAGTATAAATGGTCGAGTGATTATTCCTGAAAACTTTAAGCAGCAAAAGTCGATTGTGGCAGTTTGTAATGGTGAAGTTGAAATATTAAATAAAATCGGTGATCGTGCTGATGATGACAGTAATATTGATATCGCTTAAATAGCATTGCTCTTAGTACTCACCAATGTCAGTAGTAAAAAAGTTAAGATAATAGTTAACCTAGAAGCGCAATCATGTTTTAATAACTGTTTATACTTACAGTGCATGGTTTAAATATGCCTTTTTTAGAAAACCTTTCCTTTACGCCTATCGAAACCATTTTTTTTATTTCCTTTATTTTCATCTTTATTATGATCATTTTTTTATGGTTACAAATATGCCAACTTGTGAAAAGCAGTAACGAGAAAAATGAAGTTACCTCGCGAACATTAGAACGAGTGACTCTATCTAATGAAATGTTTGAAAAATATCAGCAACAATTAAGTTTTACTCATCAACAATTTTCTAACCAACAAGCTGAATTAAAAACGCATTTTGAACAGCAAGTTTCTGATCTTAAAATGAAGCTATTACGTCAAAACTCTGAATATAATGAAAAACAAAATTTTAATGCGAGTGAAAGTCAGCAACAAGTACTCAAAAAACTTAATGAACATCAGTTAAAATTTAATGAAAATCAAACAAAAGCGATTGACCAATTAATTGAACATTTAAATAAAGCCGCTTTGAATAACCGTGATGAACTTGCCAAAACCATGTTGCAATCTAGTGAACAAATGGCTAAACGTATTGATGAGTTAACACAATCTACAGATAATCGTTTAAAAGATATCAGTGGCCAGGTTGAAAAACGTTTAGCGGAAGGATTTGAAAAAACTACAAAAACCTTTAATGATATTCTTACAAGGTTGGCATTGATTGATGATGCTCAGAAAAAAATAACCGAGCTATCAACAAATGTTGTGAGTTTACAGGAAGTGCTTGCTGATAAGCGTTCACGAGGCGCTTTTGGTGAAGTGCAATTAACAGCACTTATACGAAATGTATTACCTGAACAGCACTTTTCTTTACAACACACCTTATCTAATGGAAAAATTGCGGATTGTATTTTGTTTTTACCATCGCCAACAGGTAACGTGGTGATCGACTCTAAATTTCCTTTAGAAAGCTATAAAAAGATGGCCGACAATCAATTAGGTGAATTGGATCGAAAAGCAGCGGAACGACAATTTAAAGTAGATATAAAGAAACATATTAATGACATTAGTGATAAGTATCTGATCGATAAAGAGACCGCAGATGGCGCTATTATGTTTATTCCTGCAGAAGCTATATTTGCCGAGATTCATGCTCATCAAAGCGATTTAGTTGATTACGCTAATAAGAAAAGAGTTTGGTTGGCTTCGCCGACGACGTTAATGGCAATTTTAACAACGTCACGTTCAGTATTAAAAGATGAAGAAACACGTAAACAAATTCATGTGATTCAAGCTCATTTATCGCAATTGGCTGGAGATTTTAATCGCTTTCGTGATCGCTTTAATAATTTAGCAAAACATATTGATCAAGCCGCTAGTGACGTTAAGAAAATTCATACCTCAGCGGATAAAATATCAAATCGTTTTGAAAAAATTGAACAGGTTGAATTACAGCCTGAAGAAAATAGCGCTATTGAATTAACTGAATAATTTTTATGAATAGTTGTAGGGGATAATGTGTTAAATGTTGTAAAGGGCCTCAAAAGTACTGTTTTTAGCCTGATTGTTATCGCCAGCGTTTTTTATGGCATTCTTGAAACAAAAGCCTTTTGGCAACCAAAGCTAGATGTTATTGAACAAGCACTTTATGGTTTGCTTGTCATTACTTTCATTTTTTCTGCTCAGTTTAGTCGCAGTCGTTTCTCATTTTTGTGTGGCATTTGGGCGCTATACTACTTGAGTATCTCTAATGAGTTGATGTGGTCTACTTGGCTATCGCTACATCCTCAATGGCTATTTCTATGTGGTCTCTTTATTGTATCTTTTTTATCACTTGTCAAAGACCGTGGCGTTATTTCAATACATAGTGTTGGTCGTGTGATTTCAATAGGTTTGTGTGGCTTTGCCGCTTATGCATGGCAACTAATGAGTGCTTGGTTGATTGAGATACTTCAAGCAAAGCAAATATCGACTGGTTTGGAAGAACATCTAATCCTTGTATTTCCGATGGTCATAATGGGCATGTTGTTATTGTGGCGTAGCGTAACCACTAATAGCCAGTTGGTTATAGCTCTTTTTATGAGTTATTTAGTGTGGTGCTTAGCTTATTATCAATGGCTAATGCTTCCTTGGAATATTTCCTTAACAGTTTTAGCTAGTTATTACTTTTTGGTCGTTATTATCGACTCTTATTTTTTAGCTTATCGTGATGAACTGACGGCTCTACCTTCGCGTAGGGCGCTTAACCAGCTATCGCTATCGTTAGGACGAAAATATACTCTTGCTATGCTTGATATAGATCATTTCAAAAAATTCAATGATACCTACGGGCATGATATTGGTGATCAAGTGTTAAAGTTAGTCGCCAGTAAATTAGCATTAGTAAAGAATGGTGGCAAAGTTTTCCGCTATGGCGGTGAGGAATTCACTGTTGTTTTTTCCAGAAAAGGGAAAGAACAGACATTGGATGAGCTTGAACGACTGCGTCAGGATATTGCTGACTATAAAATTGTCATTAGACATCCACAAAGAGCAACCAAACAAGCCAGAACAACTCAAAAAAACGGAGACTTGAAAACTGTAGGTGTCACTATTTCTATCGGTGTTGCAGAGCGACAGAGCAAACAGAACTTTACGCAAACATTAAAAGTTGCTGATCAGGCTTTATATCGTGCAAAGAAAAAAGGACGTAATAACGTCAGTATTTAATCATCATGACCGTATTTATTATCATTGGATGCATAAATACGGTTTGATATCATTGAAATACTGCGCAATAAATGAAAGAACGTCCTGTTAATTTAAAAAAGCAACATTTACAAAGACCACACTTAATAGTACGGGACAGACGTAGCGTAAGTAATTACCCCATAATGGCAGCCATTTACTACCTTTTTGTAAGCTGACATCTCTTAATTGATTACCACGCTTCCATAACCAGCCAACAACAATAAAGTAAAATAAGCAGCTTAATGGTTGTAATATCGTTGTTAATAGACGAATAACTAAACCGAAGAGGCTATCGAAAAAGGCTATAAGAATCATGCTGGCAATAAGTACAATAAATGATACCCACCAAGTTGCTTTTCCACGACTATAGGATTTATCTTCAACCAAATAAGCAACTGGGACTTCAATTGATGAAATTGTTGAGGTTAATGCCGCAATGGAAAGCAGCATAAAAAAGCCACTGGCGACATATAAGCCCGCACTACCCATAGAATTAAAAAGTTGTGGTAAAATATTAAAAATTAATTGTCCTTCACCAATTAACTGATTATTTTTAAATACTTCTACACCAGCCTCTTGTGCAACAAATATTGCGGGAATGATCAATAAACCGGCCATAAAAGCAATACAAGTATCAAGTGCCGTTATTGATAGTACCAATTTTCCAATACCTTTGCCTTTTTCCATATAAGAGCCATAAACCATCATGCCACCCACACCAATAGAAAGAGAGAAAAAGGCTTGGCCCATTGCTGAAATAATCAATTTAGGATTAGTTACTTGTGAAAAATCAGGAATAAGATATAGAGCTAAGCCTTTTTCCGCACCGGGCTGCCCCAAAATATAAATGATTAATGCAATTAACATAATCAATAATAGCGGCATTAAACGCGCTGACCATTTTTCAATACCAGCGTTCACTCCCTGGTGAATAATTGCAGCACCTAATAAAACAAAAATAGGTGTGAATACCAAGTTTCTAGATGTACTTGAGGTTGATAGCCATTGCGATATGTCGACTAAACCAATGAGTTCCGCAAGGGGAGAAAGTGCATGTGCAAACATCCACCCCGCCACTATGGTGTAAAAGCTCAGCATCATGATAGCGCCACTCATGCCAACTAAACCACCGTACTTCCCAAGTTTTGCCGACTTCTCCTGACAAACACCTTGTAATGCACCTATTGGGTTTTTTTGTGTTTGATTACCTATATACATCTCTGCATAAAGTGCCGGTAATGCCAATAATAGTGTCACAATGAGATATACAAATAAGAAGGCACCGCCGCCATTATTTGCAGCCTGAGTTGGAAAACCCCAAATATTACCTAGACCAATTGCTGAGCCTGCGGCTGCTAATACAAAACCAATACGTGAATGAAACGAGTCTCTTGTTTTCATGAATAATACGTGTTCTTATTTTTATTTGCAGATGAGCTTACCTAGTTCATATCACTTAGCAAAGCCTTTTTACTAAATTGTTAATATAGGTTTTTTGTTTTTTGTAAACATTATGGCTAGGTTAAGTTAATAACTTCTTGGAATTAAAGTTATTGACCCAATATAAAGCCCATTGTTTTCTCTTTTAAACTCTTTATGTTTTTTAATTCTTTATATAAAAGCGATAAGCTATATGTTGCAATTTAAAATTATTCCGGTACCGCCATTTCAACAAAACTGCACGCTCTTCTGGTGTGATGAAACCATGCAAGCTGCTGTCGTTGATCCCGGTGGCGATATTGAGCTTATAAGTGCGGCAATTGAAAGTTCAGGAGTGACATTAACTAAAGTTTTACTTACCCATGCTCATATTGATCATGCGGGGGCAACTCACGCGATAGCAAAAAAGTATAATGTTGTTATTGAAGGGCCTCACCAAGAAGACAAATTTTGGATTGATTTAATTCCAGAGCAAAAAGAGCATTTTGGTTTTCAAGATGCTGAACATTTTGAGACTGACCGTTGGTTAGCCCACAACGATATTGTGTCATTTGGTAATATTGAACTTGAAGTCTATTTTTGTCCGGGTCATACACCAGGTCATGTAGTCTTTTTTCATCGAACATCTAAATTGGCTCAGGTGGGCGACGTGTTATTTAAAGGTTCTATTGGTCGAACAGACTTTCCGCGTGGAGATCATGCAAGGTTAATTAAGTCTATAAAAGAAAATTTATTTCCATTAGGCGATGATGTACGTTTTATACCGGGTCATGGACCAATGAGTACGTTTGGAGACGAGCGGCTAACCAACCGCTTTGTTGGAGAGTAAAATATTTAATACCAAGTTGATTAATTAACTGATCATTTTTAGAGGTTATAATAAATAACAACACCGTTCTAAATTTCATAAGTAGAATAGCGGCTTAGTAAAATTTATTTCTTGTATTTATTTCCCTCACTAAAAAGTAGAACACTGAGTTAATCAAGTGAGTATCATTCGTTCTGATTTTGGTATTTGGCTTAACTTTTACTTATTACATTTAGCATTTATATAGAGAATATAACATTGGCATCATTCGTTTTTCGCGTTCAACGTAAACTCAAAAAAATTGATTCGAGTAACTTGTTTCAATGGTCAATCATTGCCGTCATTATCATGTCCGCCTTAATGATAGGTGCAAAAACGCATGATTTATCACCACAAATTGTTAGCGTATTATCTTTTTTAGATAGCGCGATAACTGTCTTTTTTGTCGTTGAACTTACCATAAGATTTCTTGCATTTAAAAATAAGAAACATTTTTTTAAAAGTGGTTGGAATATTTTTGACACGGTTATTGTTATTGGTAGTTTGATACCCGCAGGTGGCTCTGGTGTCTTGCTTGCACGATTATTACGAGTCTTTAGAGTCTTACGACTCGTTTCTATGGTGCCTGAACTGAGACTGTTAATTAACGCGCTAATTAAAGCAATACCCAGAATGGGATATATTGCGTTATTAATGTTTGTTATTTTTTATATTTACGCTGCCATTGGTAGCATTATGTTTCATGCCATTAATGAAGTGTTGTGGGGAGATGTCTCAATTTCAATGCTTACATTATTTAGGGTGGCAACATTCGAAGATTGGACAGATGTCATGTATGAAACTATGGCCGTTCATCCTCTTAGTTGGATCTACTATTTATCGTTTATATTTTTAACGGCCTTTATCTTTTTAAATATGATGGTTGGCACTATTTTGGAAGTTATGAGTGAAGAACATGAAAATTTTCGAGCTGAATCTCATGGAGAAAGCGAGGAGGGAGGAGAGCCTGCCAGTCGAGCTCAAATTGAAAAGCTAGAACAAGATTTGGCTGAAATAAAAGCTATGTTGGTAAATCATAGGAAAGATCTTCCTTGATATTTAAAGGGGCTTTATTAAATAAGTTGACTAGGGTTTTATAAGTTATAATCTGTTTATTGAGATTATAACTTTTTAAATTTTCAGTGTGGACTCGTAATTAATGACTCGATTTTTTATCAGCTATATTGTTGTTTTAACTATTAGCCTTTTGAATTTCAAAGATGTTGTGGCAGCAGAAACAGATGTAGATAAACAACTTACAGTTATAGAAAAACTTGCTGATAAGAAACAAGCATTAGCGAAACTTAAACTTCTGAAAAAGTCTACATTATTAACGCCACAGCAGCTATCTTCAGTTTTAGTTTCTATTGGCCGTACTTATCATGCATTAGGTAATTTAGATGAAGCCCTTAATACCTTTCAAAAAACGCAGTTATTTGCTCATGAACACAACTTAATAAAAGTAGAAGCGGATGCCGCGAAATATGTAGGAATTTTTCATTACTTTAAAGGCAATAATAAAAAGGCGATAGTGGCTTATCAGAAGTCACTAAGTTATTACCGTAGTAAAGAAACACCGATTAAAAATGCGGACTTGCTTAATAATATAGGTTTAGTTTATGCGGCAATGGGCAATATTGAACAAGCGTTAACTCACTACAAGCAGGCTGAAATCCTTTATCAGACGTTAGGTTCAGAAAAAGATAAAATTGATATTCGTTATAATATAGCTGGACTTTATTTACGTTTGCAACGTTACGATATTGCCATTGATTTATTGCTTCAAGTAATTAAAAAGCGTAGCGAAATAAAAGATGAATTTGGACTTGCTAACGCCTATGGTGATATCGGTATTGCCTATAAACATTCGGAGCAATATCCGTTAGCGTTGAAGTATTCATTAGAGGCATTAACTTTTTATCAAAACAATAATGATCAATATAATAGCGCGTCTCAGCTGCAAAATTTGGCTAGCCTTTACAATGTGCTTTATCAGCCTGAAAAAGCAATTAATTATGCACAACAAACCATCACCTTGGCCCAAGAACAAGGTCATCAAAATGCTTTTGTTGGTGGTTTATATAGTTTGGCAAGAGCTTTGTATTATCAGGGGAATATTGAAGGCGCTTTTGAGCATCTACAGCGCTCAAATAAAATAGCAATTGAGATGAACTACCAAGAGCAAATAAATGATAATTTAGCCTTGTTCTCATTAATATATGCAGCGCGAAATGATACTAAACAAGCCATTGAAACACATAGCCACTATTCAATTCAAAACAGGATTCGTGCTAACAAGGCTTTAAATACCGAACTCGCTCTGTTCGAGTCTGAGCAGTTAAAACAACAAGTAGAGCAGTTGCAGCAGAATAAAAAGCTGCAGAGATTAAAAGTCGAGCAAGAACAGCTACAAAGAAACTTTATTATCATGGCAACCTTGTTGTTGTTTGTTCTGTTGTTTTTTATTTCAAGGCGAAATATTGAACGTCGCCTAAAACTCGAATTAGAAGGTAAAGTCAAAGAGAGAACAAAAACGTTAGAGGCATTAACTGAAGAATTAGTGAATGCCAATGCCGTTAAAAGCCAATTCTTGGCAAATATGAGTCATGAAATAAGAACCCCCCTAACATCTGTAATAGGGCAGGCTGAAGCTATCATTAGTGGTGATGTTGATGATGACTATCTTTATAAAGAAGTTGGGATCATTCATGGCAATAGTTTGCATTTACTCGAATTAATAAACAACATCCTTGATTTGAGTAAAGTGGAAGCGAACAAATTGGAATTAGAGATCGAAAATATAGATCTCCATACGATTTTGCATGAATTAATGAATATGTTCACCAAACAATCAAAAGCTAAAAGTTTAACTTTTGAAATCATTCATACATTACCTACGATTTTTTTTATCTCCGTTGATGCGATGCGCTTAAAACAAATTTTAATTAACTTATGTTCAAATGCCATTAAATTCACCGCTCAAGGTCATGTTCAGTTAACGGTCTCTACTGAAAAAGGCATCCTGCTGTTTAAAATTACCGATAGCGGAATTGGGATGAGTGAAACGCAATTGCAGCAAGTCTTTGATTGCTTTACTCAAGGAGACAGCAGCATCAGTCGCCGATTTGGAGGCACAGGTTTAGGTTTATGTTTATCGGATCAACTCGCTAAACTGATGGGAGGGAAAATTGCGGTTGAAAGTACGTTAAATTACGGCAGTGTTTTTTCTTTAATACTTCCTTGTTTACATGAGCTTAGCGAGAATTTACCGATAAACAGAATCTCTAATACTAAAGAAGAAAAAGAAAAAACTGTCATTGCCTTATCAGGAACAATATTACTCGCTGATGATCATGACGATAATCGTCGATTAATTGCTCGTTTATTAGCAGCACTGGGCTTAGAGGTTTTTACAGCAAAAAATGGTAAAGAAACGATAGATGTGTTTCTAGAGAAGCAACCTCAATTGGTCTTACTTGACATTCAAATGCCAGAAATGGATGGCATTGAAGCATTTAAGGTATTGAAACAAAAAGGTTGTTCTGTGCCCATTATAGCGTTAACAGCAAATGCTATGGCACATGAAGTTGACCAATATATTGCTTTGGGTTTTGATGGCCACCTTAAGAAGCCAATTGAAAGAAAATTATTTATCAGCACGATTGTTAAATATTTCGGTGTGGTTGAATCTATAGAGCAAACTGAAAAATCACTTGCTAAAGTGGATATGTCAGATTTAGTTGCTCAATTTAAATCGAACTTAGTATTAGAGCAGCAAGATATAATTCTATTACTCAAAAATAATGAATTAGAGAAACTTTCACAACTAGCACATCGTATTGCCGGCGCGGCACAAATGTTTGGTTTTGCATTGTTATCTGAAGGCGCTATAAATCTTGAGTTAAGCATCAAGGCTAATGAAATAGAAAAAGTTAATACTGTCGCTCAAAATATGCTTAATGAAATAGATCAAATTCTATGGTAAAAATTAATAGCATTACATCTCTACTTAGTAATTATTTACCCTCTATCTTCAATTATTTGTTCTCTACAAAAAAACTCTAAAGAGTAAAAAACACTTTTAGTGAGTTCGTTATGTTCACGAGTATTGAGTGATAAATGAATAATGAGCGATTATTTATTATGGATAAGTGCAATAAATTACAATGTTTATTTTATTGCTAAACCCATATCGGATAACTTAACAATACTTTTTAAATTACGAGT
>Ga0105359_10003853_pt1 | contig 12120 bp, 8 predicted proteins | sample GOMGulsemesocosm_6_FD_83659 | JGI IMG/M metagenome (GOLD analysis project Ga0105359, IMG submission 83659) | Methane-oxidizing microbial communities from mesocosms in the Gulf of Mexico - GOM8C Gulf of Mexico | ecosystem: Environmental > Aquatic > Marine > Cold seeps | place: Gulf of Mexico... | reverse complement strand
TATAATAGGTTGCATATTTTCGGCAAATGTTTGGCGTTCTTGCCAGCTAGCTTGGTATTGTTCCTCAAGATGAGAAGTCATTGCGTAAACCTTTTTATTTCAGTCAATTGAACGATGAGTTATTATTAATATTAGCTATAATTCTAGCACTAACGATAATAATAATTAATTGCGGCGCTATTGTAATCGAAGCTGAAAACTTTCGCCACTAGTTACACAGGATTTTCCTCTTAAATATGGAACATAAATGAAAACGACATTAGGTTTTTTTTCACTACTTTTATTATTATCTGCTTGCGATAATAAACCAAACTTTGCAGAGCTTTGTGAGAGTAACACCGAAATTTGCAATGAATTTAAAGAAGACTCTTGGTGCAAACGTGAACGTATCTCGGTGGGTTTTGCCAATTTAGAGCATAAATTAGAGTCATCGGATATACACAAGTATTATCAATTAATCGCGTATGAAAATTATGAAAAATGTATGGTTCATGCATCAAAAATTGAACATATAAAATTAAAGCATAAACAAACAATGCGGGTAGACAATGCGATTAAAGCTAAAAATCGAATTACTGAAATATCGAAAGAAACAATAAAATCAGAGCATCCTCACCTACTTTATTATCATTGGTCGAGATATATCAACGAGGAGTCTTTGGCTACATTTTTGGGTCAAGAAGGAAGTGAAGCCTTAGAAAACTCACATTCCCAATATAATTTAGCCACTTACTATACAAAGATTGACCCTAAAAAAACATTAAAATTACTTTATCGATCACTAGAATTATACCAAGAAGATGAAGAAATATATTCTGAGGTTTTTCAATCAATATCAACCGTATTTCTAGAAAAACGTCAAGCCAAGCAAGTTTATATTTGGTTACGAATTTTACGATTACACTCTCCAGAAAATGAAGAAGTTACTGAAAAATCTTTAAATGATTATATTGCTGGTTATAAACTAGATAAGAAGTTATTAGATAAAGTTGCGGTTACAACATTAGATAGAATTGAGGACGGAACATTTACGTCCCCGAAAATTTAGTTGGGTATTTCAAGTGTTGACACTTTAGGTAACCCTAAAGTGTCAACATTGCACGTTTAATACCGTGCAAGATCTCTTTAATATAATTACATCTAAGCTGTTCACCGCAATAAAAATTGGCTAACCAAGGCCTGAATGAAATTTTACCACTGATCAGAAAAAGGTTTTTTCACAATACATGCAATGATAACCCCCTTCATCCAATAATAATTATACTTACCACAAAACGGTAATGTTGTAGGGCTATACGACATATTTAGAATATCACTGCAAACTTGTTAAGTGGGAAATATATTTAGACCATTTAATTATCGTTTCTAATGGCTAAGATCAATCATTTCACGTTCTGGATTAGACCATTCAACATGGAATTTCTTCCCCTTTTCTTGATCCAAACGCTCAAAAGTATGTGCACCAAAAAAGTCACGTTGCCCTTGAAGTAAGTTGGCTGGTGAAACAGCTGTTCGCATAGCATCATAATAAGTTAACGATGAACTTATCGCACTGGTTGAAATTCCCATCAATGCAGTTTCTGCAACCGTTTTACGCCAATTCATTTGATGAGCATTTAATTGCTTAGCAAAAAATTCATCTAACATTAAATTGTCTAATTTCGCATTACGTTCAAAAGCTTCAGTGATCGATTGTAAAAATGCAGCGCGAATAATACAACCTGCACGCCAGATTTTAGCAATACTAGCAAAGTCTAATTCCCAATCATGCTCTTTCTCTGCTTGTTTCATTAACTGAAACCCCTGCGCATAGGCACAAATTTTTGCGCAATAAATTGCATCATGTAAACGAGCAATAAATTCCGATTTTTCTTGTGAACTTAACTCGATGGGCTCAGGACCATTTAGAAGTCCTGAGCTCTGTACTCTTAACTCTTTAAATGAAGATATAGAACGAGCATATACAGCTTGCGCAATTGTTGGCGCAGGCGTACCTGTCTCTAAGCTGCTCATTGCTGTCCAAAGGCCCGTGCCCTTTTGTCCGGCTTTATCTAGAATTAAATCAACTAACGGAATTTTTTCATCTGTTACTTTATGACGAAGTACTTCGACAGAAATTTCCATTAAATAGCTATCTAACGGACCTTGATTCCATTGTTCAAAGATATCAGCAATTTCATCCGTTGATAAATTAAGGCCCGCACGTAAGGTATGATATGCCTCACAGATAATTTGCATATCTGCATATTCAATACCGTTATGTACCATTTTCACATAATGCCCGGCACCTGCAGGTCCAATATAAGCAGCACAAGGCTCGCCATTTTTAATAATATCGCCAGGCTTTGTTCGCTCTAATGGCTTGCCTGTTTTCGCATCAACCTTCGCTGAAATAGCTTCCCAGATAGGTTTTATCCTAGTCCATGCATAAGGAGAACCACTTGGCATAAGTGCAGGACCAAAACGCGCACCAACTTCTCCTCCAGAAACCGCAGAGGAAAATAGAATAAATTTACTTTTATATTTTTTCTCTCGGGCAACAGTATCAACCCAAAGGCTATTGCCTGTATCAATAATAATATCATCAGGCTGAATACCCGCACCTATTAAACTTTCTGAAACTTGATCTACCGGGGCTCCAGCAGGAACAGAAAGCACAATAAGATGAGGCGTCTTTAACCGTGACAATAACTCTGTATATGAAGAACAACCATGAACACGTTGTTTATTTACACCATTCTCTAATTTGTCTTGAGCAATAACGCTAGTAACTTTTTCGTTGTCTAAATCAAACGCGGCGATGCTGTAGCCATTATCAGCTAAATTAAGCACCAAATTTTTACCCATTACACCAAGGCCAATAAAGCCAATATCAAACAAATCATTGTCTTGTGTCATATTAGAAAATCCATAAAAACTGAGAAATATAATGGAGCGCATTCTATCACGAACAAAACTAACCGACTAGCAATAAAAAGCCCCCTTAATTCGTAATAAAACGACCTTTTTATTGATAAAACCCAACAAATTCGAAACTATTACTTGTAAAAATCTCAAAATGATGTAATTTTACTACATTATTACTATTTAGGATTTTATCATGACTATTAAAGTTGGTATCAACGGTTTTGGCCGTATCGGCCGTTTTGTATTTAGAGCAGCGGCACAAAGAAGTGACATTGAAATTGTTGGTATTAATGACCTAATTGATATCGATTATATGGCTTACATGCTCAAATATGATTCAACGCATGGTCGTTTCAACGGCACAGTAGAAGTTGCAGATGGCAAATTAATTGTTGATGGTAAACCTATACGCGTTTCTGCCGTGCGTAATCCAGAAGAATTAAAGTGGGATGAAATTGGTGTTGACGTTGTAGTTGAGTCAACAGGTTTATTCTTAACTGATGAAAGTGCTCGAAAGCATTTAACCGCTGGCGCTAAAAAAGTAGTACTTTCTGCTCCATCAAAAGATGATACGCCTATGTTCGTTTGTGGTGTAAATATGAATGACTATAAAGGCCAAGACATTGTATCAAACGCCTCATGTACCACCAATTGCTTAGCGCCAATTGCTAAGGTTCTCAATGATAATTGGGGTATTGAAAGTGGTTTAATGACCACTGTTCATGCAACTACAGCTACACAGAAAACTGTTGATAGCCCTTCAGCCAAAGATTGGCGCGGCGGTCGTGGTGCAGGACAAAACATAATTCCTTCGTCAACAGGCGCTGCAAAAGCCGTTGGTAAAGTTATTCCAGAGCTAAATGGCAAATTAACAGGCATGGCATTTCGTGTACCCACGCCAAATGTATCTGTTGTAGATCTCACTGTAAACCTTAAGAATAGCGCAACCTATCAAGAAATTTGTGATGCCATGAAACAAGCCTCTTACGGCGATTTAGAAGGCATCTTAGGCTACACAGAAGATAATGTCGTTTCAAACGACTTTATCGGAGAAACATGTACATCAGTATTTGATGCAGGTGCTGGCATAGCGCTAACAGACAAATTTGTAAAAATAGTTTCTTGGTATGACAATGAAATTGGTTATTCGAATAAGGTGCTTGATTTAGTTTCATATATTACTACTTATAAAAGCTAATATTAATTCACATTTTTCGCAATAAAATACAAAAAAGCCAAATATATATATTTGGCTTTTTTTATGAAACGGTTTTAATAATGTTATTAAGCTGTAAAACAGTTGACCTGCATCAAGTTGAGTTATCTTTCCCTCCCGTTTATTATCAATAGCCTATAAACTTATATCTATTAGTACTAGAATAAATATACCTTTGACATGGAATTTATTTGTTTTGTTTTTACAAAATAAATGACAGTTACCATATGAATGAATACCGCATTAAAAGTATTGTAAAAAGTTTAGCGAATATAAATAGCTCAAACTTTTTTCATGATATTTGTTTATCTCTCAGTAAGGCAATAAATGCTAATTTTGTTTTTATTGCCACATTAAGTAAGAATAATACCTTAGCAACCACAATCGCCTTAGTAAATCAGGGTGAAGTCGTTAGTAATATTAATTACTCTTTGAAACAAAGCCCTTGCGAACAAGTCATTAGTGCCAATGTTTGTACTCATAGATGCGGTATTCAACAGTTGTACCCTAATGATGTTTTACTGGTTGATATGGGCATTGAAGGCTATGTCGGTGTTCCCCTTAAAAACGTGGAAGGAGATGCGGTTGCACTTTTAGTTGCTCTTTTTCAAGAGCCTATTAATAACACAAATGAAATAGAAACATTATTCCTACTATTTTCTGGACTCATTGAAAAAGAGCTTCACAAACAAACATATTCTGAAAAACTAGAACTCAGTAATACGATTATTGAGAACAGCCATGAAGCCATTTTGATATCTGATGTAAATAACAAAATACAACATGTGAATAAAGCCTTTAGTAAAATTACCGGTTACAAAAAAAAGGAAGTATTAGGTAGTACACCAAACATATTACAATCAGGCCATCACGACAAGACGTTTTACCAAAGTATGTGGCATGCTTTGAATACAGAAGGACACTGGCAAGGTGAAATTTGGAACAAACGAAAAAATGATGAAATATATCCTGAGTGGCTTTCTATTAGTGCGATTTATGATCAAAATAATAAACTAACCCATTACGTTTCATTTTTCTCAGATATAACAGAACAGAATAAAGCTAAAAATAAAATAAAACGTCAGCGCTACTTTGATTCGTTAACTAAACTCGCAAATAAAAAAATGTTATTTGAACAAGTTGATCAAGCCATTGAGAAAAACTTTCAAGAGCCTAAAGAAGCACAGTCATTATGTGGGCTATTTGTTATGGATTTAGATCTCTTTAAAAATATAAACAACAATTATGGCCACGATTTTGGTGACAAGCTGTTAAGACTTATAGCTAATCGTTTGAAGTCTCTAATTCGTGATTCTGATGTTGTAGCACGTACCAGTGGAGACAATTTTGCCCTTTTCATTAAAAATCTTCCTTGTGAACAAGGAGCTCAGCGTATTGCTGAAAATATAGCAAAATCCTTTTCGAAACCCTTCCACATTGATGGTAAAACAACAAATTGTACACTCAGCATCGGTATTGCATTATTTCCACATGATGCTATAAATGCAGGTAGCTTATTCAAAAAAGCTGAACAAGCCATGTTTGATGCTAAAGATAACGGTAGAAACTCATATAGCTTTTTTACTTCAATCATGGAAGAGAGTGCAATACAAACGTTAAAGCTTAAAGAACAACTTGAACTTGCTATCAACAACAATGAACTTGAAGTTGCTTTTCAACCTATCATTTCTTTAAAAACACAATCTGTTTCTAAATTTGAAGCTCTCGTTCGTTGGAATAATAATGGCACTTGGATTTCTCCTGTTGAATTTATTCCAATTGCTGAGAATTTTGGCTTGATCAACAAAGTCGGTGAAATTGTTTTAAGGAAATCTTGCGTCATCCTTAAAGAGTTAAAAACGCGAGGTTATACCAATATAGCTTTTAATATTAACCGCTCAATTTATGAATTTCCTCGTGAAAAATCTCATAATAACTTGTGGTTAGATATTATTGAAGAACATGGATTAACACCAAGCGATATTTGCTTTGAATTAACGGAGAGTATATTAGCACCAGAAAACGACAACAATATCTCTTTACTTAAAAAGATCCAAAGTGTTGGCTGTAAAATAGCACTTGATGACTTTGGCACAGGCTATTCATCATTAAGCTATTTACGACGTTTCTCTATTGATATTATTAAAATAGACCGCAGCTTTATTAAAGAGATGACTATAGTTAATGATGACAAAATATTAGTGTCTGCCATAATATCAATGGCGAAAGCATTAGGGATTTCGGTTGTAGCTGAGGGAGTAGAACTTAAGGAGGAAGTTGAAATATTAACAGCGTTAGACTGCGACTTTATTCAAGGTTATTACTATTCCAAACCTTTACCGCCAGAAGCACTAGTTAATTATTTAACAAATTTCACTTTTGAACAATAAGTTAGGTTTAGTATCGAATATAATTTCAGCTTAAAAATTTCCACTATTTATATTTATATTCGATACTATAGTTTTTTATTTCACGTGAGCTAACGCCTGTTTAGCAAGCTCAGTGATTTTTGCCCAATCTTTATTTTTTATAATTTCGTCAGTAACTAACCAAGAGCCACCACAACAAGCAACGTTTGGTAAAGCTAAATAATTGCTTACATTGGTTAAATTAATACCGCCTGTTGGACAAAATCGAATATCAGGAAATGGACCACCAATTGACTGAATAGCCTTAACTCCACCAGAAGCTTCTGCAGGAAAGAATTTCAAATGATCGTAGCCATAGTCAATACCATCCATCATTTCTGAAATAGATGAGATCCCAGGAATAAGTGCAATATTACCTTCATTACCCGCTTGTAATAAATCTTTCGTTAAACCTGGGCTAATAGCAAACTTAGCACCCGCATCTTGACAACGTTGTAGCATTTCACGATTTGTAACTGTACCCGCGCCAATACAAGCTTCAGGTAACTCATCAGCAATAATTTTTATTACATCTAGTGCAGCTGGAGTACGTAAAGTGACTTCTAAAACTTTAACACCTGCGGCAAGTAATGCTCGAGCGATAGGTAATGCATCTTCAACATTTTTTATTACTAGAACAGGCACTATTGGCCCCATAGCGAAAATTTCTTTTGGCGATAATTGCCAATTTTTTGTTAAGCTCATTATTTATACTTGTCCTTTCATTGAAGATAATTGTTGACGAATATAGGCTGATGCCCCTATCAAACCGGGTTGAGCTTCAGTGATCACATACGTCGGAATATTATTAATAAAACTAGATAATCGCCCTTTAGCATCAAAGCGCTGCCTAAAGTCACTACTTTGTATAAAACTTACAAAACGCGGAACAATGCCTCCAGCAATATATACGCCACCAAAACAACCTAATGTTAGGGCTAAATTACCGGCAAAGCTGCCTAGGGTATTACAAAATTGATGTAAAGATTTTTCACATAGAGAACATGAACCATCTATCGCTTTAGCAGAAATTTGTTCTGCTGATAAAGAGTTCTTAGGTAAATTATCAATAGACAGGAAAGCTTGATAAATTTGCTCTAATCCCTTACCACAAAGTAATTGTTCATATGAAATTCGATGTTGTTTACTTTCAAGTAGATAACTTAGTATCTTTATTTCATCTGCATCGACAGGGGCAAAGTCAACATGTCCGCCTTCACCACCTAAGCAACACCAACCATCAACGGTAGGAACTAAATTAGCAACGCCCAACCCTGTGCCTGGACCACAAATAGAGATAGGTTTACCTGAAATCGCTTTGCCTTCACCAATCTGAACTTTCTGTGCATCGGTTAACAAAGGTACTGCATGTGCAATAGCCGTATAGTCGTTGATTAAGAACAATTGATTAATATTCAATTCGTTTTTTAGAGCAGATTGAGAGAATGTCCACGGCAAGTTTGTCATGGTAATTTGATCAGTTTCTACCGGACACGCAATAGCTAAACATGCATTTACTGTTTTACCCTCGCAATCATGCCTATCGAGATAAACACGCATAACGTCGGCTAAACTTTTATATGCGCCACACTGATAGGTTTTAATTTCACAAGTTGTCCCGTCATCATTAACAAGACCAAACCTGATATTAGTACCACCGATGTCAGCAACTAAGTTAATTGTTTGCATTATTTTTTACTCTTACTTATCATCATGTTGATCGTCGAATAATGAACAAGCACCCGTTTCGGCAGTACTTAAATTACGACGCATGAAGCCAAAAAGTTCTCGCCCCATACCCTGATGATGACCATTGACTTGAAAAATAGCATTATCACGTTGTGCAAGTTCTGCCTCATCAACTAATAAGGTTAACTCACCACTTTCACCGTCAACTAGAATCATATCGCCGGTTTGAACTTTAGCGATTAAACCGCCATCTAAAGCTTCTGGGCATAAATGAATAGCTGCTGGCACTTTACCAGATGCTCCAGACATACGACCATCAGTTACCATGGCAACTTTAAATCCTTTATCTTGTAGAACACCAAGTGGCGGCGTTAATTTATGTAATTCAGGCATTCCCCGTGCTTTAGGACCTTGAAAACGAACAACTGCGACAAAATCTTTTTCTAACTCACCCGCTTTAAATGCGGCTTCAAGTTCATGTTGATCTTCAAAAACAACGGCAGGGGCTTTAATAACAAAACTGCCATCACGTAATGACGAAGTTTTTAATACTGAAACACCTAAATTACCTTTAAGTACTCTTAAACCGCCATCAGCTTTAAAAGGAGATGATACGGTTGCAACGATTTCTTTATCACCAGACTCTGTTACGCCATCAACCCAAATTAACTTACCATCTTGCATTATTGGTTTTTGGGTATAACGTGATAAACCATGACCACAGATAGTTTCAACATCTTCATGTACTAAACCACCCGCAATTAATTCTCTAAAAAGTAGCGCCATACCGCCTGCTTCTTGAAATTGATTAATATCAGCGTGACCATTTGGATAAATACGAGTAAGTAGAGGTACTGCCGCAGATAAGTCATTAAAGTCTTGGAAATTAATAATAATGCCTGCAGCACGTGCAAAGGCAATAATATGCATAGTTAAATTGGTTGAACCACCAGTCGCCAATAAAGCAACAATGGCGTTAACCACTGATTTTTCATTAACCATTTTACCCACTGGCATATAGTTACCAGATTGCTGCGTTAAACGAGTAACTTGGCGAGCGGCTGCTTTCGTCAATTCTTCACGTAATACCGTATTAGGAGCGACAAATGAAGCACCCGGTAAATGTAAGCCCATTACCTCAACTACTAATTGGTTTGAATTCGCCGTACCAAAAAAAGTACATGTACCAGCGCTATGGTAAGAAGCAGACTCTGCTTCTAGTAACTCTTTCTCTCCAACTTCACCTTTTGCATGTTGTTGGCGAACACGTGCTTTTTCTTTATTGGGTAAACCTGAAGGCATTGGTCCTGCGGGTACAAAAACGGTAGGTAAATGACCAAATGTCATACTGGAAATTAATAAACCAGGTACGATTTTGTCGCATATACCCAACATTAAGGCACCGTCAAACATGTTATGTGATAAACCTACAGCAGCAGACATTGCAATAACATCGCGGCTCATTAAGCTTAAATCCATGCCAGGTTGGCCTTGAGTAACACCGTCACACATCGCGGGTACGCCTGCAGCAAACTGTGCCACACCACCCGCTTCTTTTACGGCTGCTTTTATAATGGCAGGATATGTTTCATAAGGTTGGTGAGCAGATAACATATCATTGTAGGCAGAAACTATTGCTACATCAGAATGGTTAATACCAGTTAACGTTTGTTTGTCTTCTTTACCACAAGCCGCAAAACCATGTGCCAAATTGCCACAAGATAAACTAGCACGATGCACAGTTTGCGAGCTTTCTGCTGCAATTTTATCTAAATACTTCGCTCTTGTAACTTTACTACGCTCAATGATTTTTTGCGTAATATCTGAAATTTGTTGTTTCATTTTAATAGTCATACGTTACTCCGCCCAATACACTTGTGTATTGATATCTGGGTTTTGTAAAAATGCCCTTATTGGCATTTCTTTTTGGTTGTTACTCGCTAGTGCTTTATCTAAAACGTCTTTCTTGCCTTGTCCACATACATGTAAAATAACACTTTCACTTTGAATTAAATGTGCATAGGTGAAGGTTATACGATCGTGTGGCGCAGTTTGTGGCACTACTTTCATTAAGGCATCAGAATTATCAAGCGCGAGAGCTGTTGATATTTGTTCACTACACGGGAATAAAGAAGCCGTGTGGCCATCTTCACCCATTCCAAGAATAAGCACATCTAACGGCAGTAAACTAGTTTTAGCATCTGTATTTAACTGAACTAGAGCTTCTTGGTTTAACTCGCCTTCTATTTTAAGATGGAAAAAGTTGGCTACTGACGCTTTATTTTTCAATAAATTTTCATGAACCAAACGTGTATTACTCGCGTCTGATTCAAATTTAACCCAACGTTCATCAGCTAAGGTAATGGTTACGTTTTGCCAATCTATATCTTTATTTGACAATGCGTTGAAAAATCCTTTCGGGGTAGAGCCACCAGAAACAGCAAGGCTTGCTTTACCTTTTTTTCTAAGCGCTATTGATAAAAGTTCAGCCACATTATTGGCTAGAGCATTATCTAAATCTGTTCGTTGAGTAAAATCATTCATGTGATACATATTTATTTCCTGAAAATTAACACTTTCGCTAAAGTTTATTTATTCAACCCACTGGCGATCATCACGTGCGATCATTGAAAGTGAAGCAACGGGTCCCCAAGTTCCAGCAGGGTAAGCTTTAGGTGATTCATTACTTTGTTGCCATGCTTCAATAATACTATCAGCCCAAGTCCAAGCAGCTTCTACTTCATCACGACTGACAAATAATGATTGATTTCCATTAACGACTTCAAGCATCAAACGCTCGTATGCATCAACAACACGTTGATTTTCATAAGTTTCTGAAAAACTCAAATCAAGTTTATTTTCTTGAATATGCATTTGAGAAGCAATGCCCGGAATTTTATTCATCATTTGTAATTCAACACCTTCATCAGGCTGCAAACGAATCGTTAATTTATTCGCGGGTAAGTCAACATGGCTGTCTTTAAATATGTTGTGGGCTTGTGGCTTAAACTGCACCACAATTTCACTATGCTTAGCAGGCATACGTTTACCTGTTCGAAGATAAAAAGGTACTCCAGCCCAACGCCAATTATCAATTTCAGCTTTTATCGCAACAAATGTCTCGGTATTGCTTTTTTGATTAGCACCTTCTTCATTCAAATAACCTGGAACGGGCAATCCATTTAAATAACCATCAGCATACTGTCCACGTACGGTTTTTTCTTTCACGTTCATCCGATTAATTGGAACGAGTGCTTTCACTGCTTTTAATTTTTCAGCACGAACACTTTCAGCACTTAAATCAGCAGGAGGCTCCATGGCTAATAAAGATAGAATTTGCAATAAGTGATTTTGAATCATGTCGCGCATTTGTCCTGCGTCATCATAAAATCCCCAACGCCCTTCTATACCTACACTTTCGGCAACCGTTATCTGTACGTGATCAATGCTATTACGGTCCCAATTATTGGTAAAAAGCGAGTTTGCAAAACGCAGTACTAATAGATTCAGTACTGTTTCTTTACCTAAATAGTGATCGATACGGTAGATTTGATTTTCGTTGAAATATCGAGAAACTTGATCGTTAATAACTTTAGAGGAAGCAAGACAATTACCAATTGGCTTTTCCATCACGACACGGTCAGCATCACAAATAAGTTTTGCAGAATTTAAACCGTCACTAATATCACCATAAATAGCAGGAGGTGTTGAGAAATAATAAACACGAGTTTCATGACCACCTTTTAACGTTGTCGCTAAATTACGATAAGAAGACGTGTCTTTAAAATCTAATGATTGATAAACCAAGCGAGCAGTAAAGCGAGCTAAGACATCTTTGTCTAACCCTTCTTTAACAAATTCGTTAAGATTCGTAACAACAAAGGCAATAAACTCTTCCAC
>Ga0105359_10003852_pt1 | contig 12120 bp, 8 predicted proteins | sample GOMGulsemesocosm_6_FD_83659 | JGI IMG/M metagenome (GOLD analysis project Ga0105359, IMG submission 83659) | Methane-oxidizing microbial communities from mesocosms in the Gulf of Mexico - GOM8C Gulf of Mexico | ecosystem: Environmental > Aquatic > Marine > Cold seeps | place: Gulf of Mexico... | reverse complement strand
CTGGTGATGGAGCATGTGGTGGGTTATGCCCCCTACCTGGTCAGGCGTGAGGCCTCGCCAGCCAAGGGCCTAGCCGACCAGCAAAAAGGCGCCCTGCCCGGTTTTAAGGGTGAGCTGATCGACACCTTAAACTGCATCGCCGAGCGCGGCGACTTTTCCTTCAGCCTCGACACAGTGCCGCTCAAGCGCGGTATACACGCGGTGCGCAGCGGCGCGGCGGACCTGCTCATACCCTCCGTATACCTACCCCGGCTGGGGCAACTGCTCGGCGACGACCTCATCTACTCGGCTGAGCTGCACAGGGGTTACTGGTCGCTGGTCGCCCTGGCCAGCCAGAAGCCGCTGCTGCGCCTGCCGCTGGCGACCGATGTGCGTCTGGCCACCGTGCGCGGCAGCCTGTACAACGGGTTGCTAAACGATGTCGTCGGAAAGCACTACGTGATGGATGCCCTCGGGCCTCCCGAGCTGTTTAAATTATTGCTGGCGGGGCGCATGGATGTCGTTTCGGTGGCGACCCCCTGGCCGGGCGAGCAGCTACAACATTTTGACGGTCACGCCCTGAGCGGCCTGACCCTGCAGCGGCTGTCCTACCGGGCGCTGCTGTCGCGCGCCCTCACCGAGCGCCACCCCGAGCTGCTGCCGCGCCTCGACGCCGCGATAGAGCAGTGCCGCTACCACTTCAAGGTGATCGCACACAACCCCTTCCGCCGCTAGTCAGCGCCAGACAGCTTGGCCTTGATGCCCTCCCGCTTGAGCCGCGCCCTCTCCATATTTTGCTTCTCCAGCGTCACCTCAAAACCACGCTTGGAAAAGTGCAGTAAAACTCGCCAGACAAACCGGCGCGGCCAACTTCGCCATGTGCCGGGAGATGAAGTCCCCCGGCTACCTGAGTCGCTGCAGCGATTCTCCTCGGATTAACGTTGGGTGGTATGAGCGTTCAAGCGCTGTCTGAGCAGCAAAAAGCGAACATCATCAAGCAAAGACCTGACGCCGAGCTTGCTAGCTCATCATCTGTTCCTCAAAGGCCGCCGATACGGCTTGATAGGCCTTGAGCGTGTCAGCCATAAGCTGAGCATGAGCACTGCTGTCCTGACACTGTTGCATCTGTTTGCTGAGTTCCTGCAGATGCAGGGCGCCCAAATTGGCGGAAACGCCTCGAATGACGTGCGCTATTTGTTGTACTTCGCTGAGGTACTGATGGTCGACGGCCAGTTGCAGCCTCTCCATGCGTTCGGGCATATCACTTAAAAAAAGCTTGAGCATGATGTTTAGTCGCTGTGGTTTATTACCGACTCGCTTCAGGCAGGCCGCTTTGTCCCACATGGGCTGCTCTTCCCCCCCTATTGCGGTGATTGCTTGATGTTCGCTGGCGCTGTCTGTGGCCTGCTGGTTTGTATTGCTCAGCTGGGTAGACGTTATTCGCGCAGTTGCGCTGACGTTTAACCATTTACAGAGCGTGGCCTGCAGAATGTCGGTGTCAATGGGTTTGCTCAGGTAATCGCTCATGCCGGCAGCGAGGCATTTTTTTTTGTCGCCGGCCATGGCGTTGGCCGTCATGGCAATAATAGGAATGCTCAGGTAGCGGGCACCGGCTTTGCTGGCACGAATCTGGCGGCTGGCTTCGTAGCCATCCATCTCCGGCATTTGGCAATCCATCAGCAGCAAGGTGAAAGGATTTTGTGCGGGTGCCGACTTGAGTGCGTGCAGGGCTTCTTGCCCGTCGGCGGCGACATCGGCGCTTAGACCTAGATCCTCCAGCACCCCCAGAGCCACCTGTTGATTGATATGGTTGTCTTCTACCAATAGCAACCGCACATTGTCTGGCCACGGTATTGCTGAAGCTGCGGCTATTGAAGGCTCTGTTGATATGGCCAAAGGCTTCGGCATGAGCGCTGCAGGAACAACCTGTGAGTCTGATGCGGCGGGGGTGATATCGCCGATGTTGTTGGTATGTTCCAACGATTGCAAATAGTGGTGGGTCACCAATGGCGCCGCTTTTTGCAGTGTCTCACCGCCGTCAGCGAGTACCGCCAGCGCGTCAAACAGATCTGTGGGGGTAACCGGCTTGGAGAAGTAGGCACTAAAGCCTTGGTCGGCAAAATACTGAGCGTCACCACGGCTGGCCATGGAAGTCATCATCACCAACCTCGTGTCGCTAAAGCGGGCGTCGGCCTTAATGTGTTGAGCGAGCTGGGCGCCATCCATTTCTGGCATTTGCATATCAATCAGCGCCAGATCAAAGCTGCGTTCGTTTGCCTGTGTTGCCAGTTGCTGTTTTTCTGCCAACAGCTGCAGGGCGACGCCTCCGCTACTGGCCTCAGTGACCTGTGCGCCCCAGAACTGCAGCTGTCCACGCAGCACTTCGCGATTGGTGGCGTTGTCGTCGACAATCAAAATACAGAGATCATCGACCTTTACCGGTGGCACTGGATGGCTCGCCTGATGACTGGTTTGCAGGGCAATGGTGAAGGCAAAACAGCTGCCATGACCCGGTTTGCTGCTGACGCTGATGTCGCCGTCCATCTGTTGGCACAGCTTCTGGCAGATCGACAGACCTAGCCCGGTGCCGCCATACTCACGGGTGGTGGAGGCGTCGACCTGGGTAAAGGCATCGAACAAACCGTCGAGTTTGTCGTCCGCAATGCCTATGCCCGTGTCTGTGACGCTACAGTGCAAGATCAGACTTTGATCGGTCGGGTTACCCTGCCCTGATGCATCTGCGCGGGTCAGGCTGGCGCGGATGACAACCTCACCCCTGTCTGTAAATTTAATCGCGTTGCCCACCAGGTTGGTGAGTATCTGCCGCAGCCGCCCGGGATCCCCCCGCACCAGCGGTTGCTCAATGTCGGTGCCATCCAGTATCAGTTCAAGATTTTTTTCTTCGGCGCGCAACGCCATGGTCTCGGCAAACTCACCGAGCATGGCGCTGAGACTATAATCGAGTAGCTCCAACTCCATCTTGCCAGCATCCATCTTGGAGAAGTCGAGTATGTCATTCACCAGCGCCAACAACGATTTGGCGCTGGACTGCGCGAGCCCAGCTTTGTGCTGTTGGTCTTCGTCCAGCGGGGTCTTTTGCAGCAGCCCGAGCATGCCGATGACCCCGTTCATAGGGGTCCGGATCTCGTGACTCATACAGGCGAGAAACTCAGACTTGGCTTGGTTGGCCTGTTCCAGCTCTTTTGCGTGTTTTTCCAGCCGCTCATTGCTGTGACTGATAGTCGTATTCTGCTGTTCAATTTCCACCTGGTGGCGCAGCAGGGCATTGTGGTTGTCGGTCAGCGTGCGGCTGTCACGCCGCAGTCGGGTGAAGAAGATCCCCAGCATCAGCGTCAGTAACAGCGCCATCAATCCCAGCACCAGAAAAGTAGAGCTGAGCACAGACTGCGTCTGCAACTGTGCCACGCTGATCGGCAGCACCACCTCCAGCACGCCACGCACATCACCAAGTCGCCAGTCATTTTTCGGGGTGTCGGCATGGTTGTTGTGGCAGTCGACACATGCCTCACGCATGCGGTCGGCCACGGCAAAGCGAATGGCGGGACGACCGTTATACTCCTCAAAACGGTAAAACGGTCGCTCCGGATTGGCGTTCAACTGTTGCCATGCATCGCGGCTGAAGCTTTGTTGGAATAGCCGGCGATTTTCATTTTCTCGCCAGGGGAAAGGGTAGGCACTGTAGAGAAAGGTTTTGGCGCCAGATTGATGGCGGCCAATCTCTTCCCCTAGTCTCATACTGAAGGTCGCCGGCAGCGGAATGGCCTTCTCTTGCTGTTGGTAATCGTGGGTGATGGTCAAACCGTGCTTCTTCGCGGTCTGCACCACTTCGGAGGTATATAGAGTACGAAACTCCGCCAGCGCTTCCAAATATCGCTGGGCATTCGTCACTGAGTTGTCGCGCATGATTCTGTCAGCGGCTTGGGACAGATAGGCAAAGGCGATGGTAATAGAGGCTATGGCCACCAGCGACAGCAAAACCAAGGTATGCCGGCGGGTAAAAGCCAATAGCCGTGAGCGCCCTCTGCTGGGTGATTCTGCCATGCGTGTGCTTTCCGTCCCTGAAGTGTCGTTTAAATCATTACATTCCCCCGCCTAGAAAGAAGGTAACGCTTGTTAGTGTAGTCGATCTGAGCGCACCCCTTATTTATTGTTCCGTCACCGCGGTAACGGATGTCCAAGTGACTTAAATGTGATTTAAACAGCGGCTTAAAAGATGACTTAAGGCGCTGAGCCCTTTCATGCGAAAACCTTTTTAAACCCCGTCGTGAAACCCTGCGCCAGCTATGCGAAGATTGATCAAACGATTAATAAAGGATCAGCGACTGTGAGCACGGAACTGCGTAAACGTTTTTTAGATCAATTCAAACAACGGCTGATGTCAGTCTACCGGCAGTCGGAGCAGAAACTGACACCGTCAAAGCGGGAACGCTTTCAGCTGGAGGGTTATATGGATGCCGCCCTTGAAATCGGTTTAATTGAAAAGGAAGTACTGCAAGCCTTTATCCATCAGATCCACCTCGACTTTTTTGGGCAAAGTATTCAGGAGCGCCATGACGTTCGAAAAAGTCGCGGTGACTACCTGAAAGAACCCAATTCAGACTACAAAACGTTTGAAACCCCAACTTGGATACGCGAGGGCGTAGAAATAAAAATCAGCTGAAGCAAGGTACTTTTCTATCGGGCAGGTTTCGTCGGCAACAACTTATTCATCCCAGCTAAAACGCCGGTAGGGCAAAGCATAGATCAAAAGCCAGACCCTGCTGACCCTCCTTGGCAAGCACTAATTTATCCTACAGAATAAGACATCAAAAAAAGGAAAGATAGCAGAAGTGGTGTTATCGAAGACCGGTAAGTGAATGCCCTAGTGGGTAAATTAATACGCACAACCTGCGCGGCAATGATATGTAAGAGCACGGTAGTTACCATGGGAAAATCAATACCTTTGGTTGGCATCGGCTGGTTGCTAATATTACTTTCAGCGTCTGTTCACGCAGTGAATCCGATCAAGATTGTCGCCAGTGAATTCCCGCCATACGAGTATTACGACCACTCCTTACAAGATATTCAGGGTTACTCTACCGACGTTGTCAGGGCTGTTTTCTTTAGATTAAACATCAACATTTCTGAACATAAAGTATACCCCTGGAGAAGGGGGCTGGAGTCTGTCTACAAAGGAACGTTTGATGCCATACACAGCGCCTCAAAGAATAAAGAGCGGACTGCCAATTGCTGGGTTCCCGATGAGCCGCTAATCACTTCATCAAAAGTACTTTTGATTAACAAAGAGAATATCGACAAACTAAAATTTGAATCACTTGATGACCTCACCAACAAAAATGTAGCGACCGTCATCGGCTTTGAGTATCCCGATGGGTTTATGCCGCACATAAAGAAACAGGAAAATCACACAGAGGTCGTAAGACCGGAACAACATGTTAATATCAAAAAGAGTAGATTACATAGTATCCGAGAAGGCTGTTGCGAAAAAATACATAAAAAGCAAACAACTTGGCAGCGACCTAATAATTTTTCAAAAACACTTACAAACCAAACCGATGTACTTCATATTCAGTAAAAACAGTCGACAGGCATTTCGTAGAAAAATTCTCCGCCGAGCTGAAATCATTTAAATCTACGGATGAATTCCTAACGATCTGCAATAAGTATAATTTCAGCTGCAGCAAACCAAAAAAAACATAAAAAAGCACTCAACCCCTAACAGACCTCAAGCGGACTAAAGCGCGCGGTAAAATGCCGCAGGGCGAGCAGCCAGCTCAGGTATAAAATCAAGCCAAAATACAACTCAAACAGCGCGATTACCGCACAGCTGCTGCTCCAGTGCGGTCAGAATTATCGGCAGGCCAATACCCAGTTGATCCAGATCGCCCATCGCGTCGAGCATCGGTACCGCCCAGTGGCGTTCGCCCTCGCCCAGATCACTGAGCGTCATGGGGGTTAGCTTGCTGTTGGCTTGATGCTGCTGCTCGGCGTTGATCGAGGAGTGCAGGCAGACGCCGCCAATCACCACCTGAAGCGCGGTAACCTAGGCGCGGGTCACCCAGCTAGTCCTCGGTTACCACCTGGGTCGATCAGATCGACCTCTGGCGGGCTGAGGGGCCAGGCTGAGCTGGGCATAGAGGACGCCCGATGGCCTAGCCAGCTTGCGCGGTGATCGCGCGAATGGCCTTGCGGCCGGTGAAGACGCAGTCGGAGATGGAGAAACCGCTCATATACTGATTGGACGGCAGGCCCACGGCGCAGCGTCCGGCGGCGTAGAGTCCGTCCACCAGGCTGCCGTCCTCGCGCACTACCTGTCGGCTCTTGTCATCAACCTTGAGGCCGCCGAAGGTCACCACGGCCAGCGGCAGCGTCTTGCTGTGCTTGCCGATGTTGACGGCGTAGAAAGGCCCCTCACTGATTTCACTGAAGAAGTCTTCGCTCTTTTGAATGGGATCCGGGATTTCCCTGCGCGCAATGCGGTTGTACTGCTCGACCTGAGCGGTAAAGGTGTCTGTATCAAAGCCGACTTCTTGCGCCAGGGCTGCCAGCGTGTCTCCCTTCTTGGTGTCGGTGAGCAGGGTCATGCCGTAGATCAGCGTTTGGAAGAACCAGACCTTGCCCGGTCGAATCTGTTTCAAAGCCGACTTATAGAGTTTGGCATCGAGGATAACCCAGCCGACACCGTCGTTTTCCTCACACATGTGGTAACCGATCTGGGCGCCATAGGAGCCCTCGTTGCAGTAGCGCTCGCCACGGGCGTTGACGATGATGCCTTGGGCTAGGGAGTTCGGGGGGTTGATAAAGCGCCAGGCGGAGGCGCGGTCCATATAACCCGTGTCGCCGCCGACGCTCTGCCCAAGGCGAATGCCGCTGCCGTCGCAGCCGACCGAGCCCAGACGCATGGTGCCCTCGTATTTGGGGATGTGATGCTGGGTCATGCCTGGATTACTGATATAACCGCCGGTTGCCAAAATCACTCCCTGCTTGGCCTTCACCCGGTAGGTGTAGCCGTTGTTGCGCTCGAGCTTTTCCAGAAAGCCCTGCAGGCTCTGCATGATACCGATGCCCATAGCATTTTTTTTGTTCAGCTTGCGCATGATAAGGCCGTGGATGCGCGCGCCCATGCCAGCTTTCATGCGGCGGGCTTCAACGCCAATGACCCTGCCTTGCTCATCCATCAGCAGGCGCTGCACCTGCGTGCGCGGCGTCAGTGTGGCGCCCGCTGACAGGGCGGCTTTTTTCAGCTGGGTAAAGAGCTCATAGCCAGACTGACCTTTAGAGGCGTGGCGATGGCCGCGCTCGGCGGGCTTGGCGATGGCCTTGTTGGCCGGGTTGCCCTCGTTACCCGAAAAGTACAGATAATAGGGGTTCACCGGGTAGGAGGTTTTCGCCGGTGCCCGGGTGCTGGGGAACTCCAGGCCGATAGATTCCAGCCAGTCCATGTTTTCGACGCTGGTGTCACAGAATTCGCGCAGCAGTTCGTCCGATACACAACCCTGAGTCTCGGTCTGCAGGTAGGTGAACATGGCTTCTGGCGTGTCTTCGACGCCCGCCTCGCGCTGCTGGCGAGTGCCGCCGCCGGCGTAGTAGATGCCACCGCTGAGCACCGTGGCACCGCCGCCCTCAAAGCGATCCAGTACATTCACCGACAAGCCCTGCTGACGGGCTTCTACGGCGGCGGTTGCACCGGCAGCGCCAAAGCCAACCACCACGACATCGGTGGTGTCATCCCAGTGTATGGCGTCACTGTGAGCTACCGTTTTGGGGGATTGTACAAAAGAGTGCCAGTTACTGTCGTTGCTGTGCATGGGGCTGCCTTAAAGTCGTTTAAAAACGGAGACTCGTGTCTATTTGATAACTGATTATCAGGGTTCTCATTGACTTTTTTAGATGTGAAAGTCATTCAGTGATGATTAGCATAGGCGAGTTGCATTAGGGTACCCCCATGACAGACACGAACAACCGGCGCCAGCAGCGCAGTGATGAACGCCGTCAGCGGGTGCTCGCGGTGGCCACAGAAGTGTTCCTTCACGCCGGATTTCAGGCGGCGCGAGTGGACGATATTGCCGAACGAGCTGAAGTTTCAAAAAGCCTAGTTTACGTGTTTTTTTGAAAATAAACGCGGCCTGCTTGAACAGGTACTGAAGCAGGAACTGCTGGGGGACTTTATCGTTCAGGCCGTGCGCGAACACGGAGGCTCAGCGCCTTGATCTATGTTTTTCACACCAGACCGCTCACCGTTGAATAGTACCAACCCAAATAGACAACAGGGTCACCCAACCAAAAAAATACCAACAAGCGCTACCTAAAGCTCTCGTACCTTAACCCCAGACAGGCACCCGCTCCCCTTCTTCGCTGCCGGAAACTACTCGCGGCAACTGCTCCTGCGTCGCTTAAGAGCGCCTACTTTTGGTGCTCTAATACCGACACCCTTGGCGGCATGCAATTCAGGCACTAGGTACCTCTTTGAGGGGTAGACTCCACATCCATATAGGATCAATACGCAGGAATGGCCTTTTCCGACATTAAGGTCAAAAGGTTTCTTTTTACTGTTGTAAGAAAAATACCTCGCCTAGCAAAGACGAAAACGAAAACGAAAACGAACACGAACTTCCAACAACGCCCGAACAAAAATAGAAATCAACACTCGCCCAACGGACTAAAGCGCGCGGTAAAATGCCGCAGAGCCGGAGGCTGCTGACTGATCCGGTAGCCCCTCAATTTATGCCGCTGCCCATACACGGCGGCGCAGCATTCAATCACATAGTCGATATGACTCTGGGTGTAGACCCGGCGCGGTATGGCCAGACGCACCAGATCCATCGCTGCGGCCTGCTCCGAGCCATCGCTCTGACGACCAAACATCACCGTGCCGATTTCGCAGCCGCGGATGCCGCCCTGCTTGTAGAGTTCGATCGCCAGTGATTGCCCTGGGTATTGCAGCGCCGGGATATGTGGCAGGAGCTCACGGGCATTGATGTAGACCGCGTGACCACCCACCGGCCGCATGATCGGTATGCCCATGTCGGTGAGGGCATCGCCCAAGTAGGCGGTGGAGGTGATGCGGTAGTGCAGGTAATCCTCCTCGATCACCTCGGTCAGACCCACGGCCATGGCCTCAAGATCACCGCCGGACAGGCCGCCGTAGGTGGGGAAACCTTCGGTGAGAATCAACAGGTTGCGCGCCTGCATCGCCAGCTCATCGTCATTCAGAGCCAGCCAGCCGCCCATGTTCACCAGACCATCCTTCTTGGCACTCATGATCATGCCGTCCGCCAGCGCGAATATTTCCCGCACAATGCTTTTGACGCTCTTTTCCGCGTAACCACTTTCGCGCTGCTTGATAAAATAGGCGTTCTCGGCAAAACGGCAGGCATCGAAAAACAACGGCTTACCATACTGCTGGCAGAGGACTTTGGTGGCGCGCATATTGGCCAACGACACGGGCTGGCCGCCGCCGGAGTTGTTGGTGATAGTGAGCAACACCAGCGGTACGTTTTCGGCACTTTGCTGCAGCAAGGCTTCGAGTTTTTCTAGGTCGATGTTGCCCTTAAAAGGCGCCTCTAAGGCTGGGTCGAGACCCGCCTCACACACCAGATCCAGCGCCTGGGCGCCGCTGAATTCGACGTTGGCGCGGGTAGTATCAAAGTGGGTATTGTTGGGGATGATGACGCCCGCGCCACCGCAGATGGAGAAAAGAATCTTCTCGGCGGCGCGCCCTTGGTGGGTGGGGATAATATGCTCAAAGGGCATCAGCTCGCGCACGGCGGCTTCGAAACGAAAGAAGGAGGGCGAGCCGGCGTAGCTTTCGTCGCCTTGCATCAGCGCGCCCCACTGATATTTACTCATGGCGGAGGTGCCCGAGTCGGTGAGCAGGTCGATCAACACGTCGTCGGCGTGCAGGTTAAACAGGTTGTAGTGCGCCGCCTCGATCAGCTGTTCGCGCTGGGCGCGGCTGGTCATGCGCAGCGGTTCGACGGATTTAATACGAAAGGGTTCGATGATGGTTTTCATGTCCGGCGGCGCTCCTTGTCAGCCTTCAGTCTAGTCGCCACGCCGCTAAACGATAGCCACGCATCAATACGCATGGTTACGCAGAGCGTGCATGGCAAACCTTGAGTATGGATGTGCCGCCTGAGACGCCCCTGTTATTTACCTACAAAAATAAAGCGACCCGCCAGTCGTCAATTGCCCTCGCAGAGAGTACTTCAGCCTGTAGTATCTGCACACAACAGAGCCGATAAAACAAATAACAACCGAGCCCATAGAGAGCAGACACCATGAGTGCAACCCAGCTAGCCTTCGATAAAAAACCCAATAACGCCATTGCCATGACCAAAGCGCTGCTGTTGCCGCGCGCCGGCTTTAATACGGCTGTGGGACTGCCGGAGTTGAGCGCCTGCTGGCGCGGTGCGACGGCTGATGCACAGGCACTGGTTGGCTACTGCGACACCTTGGGGATAGCGCCCAGCCAGCACCTGCCCATCGCCTACCCCCATGTAATGGCCGGCACCCTGTGCATGAACATGCTCGCCCACCAGAGTTTTCCGATCCGCCTGCTCGGCGCCCTGCATTTAAAAAACCGCATCGTTCAGCACCGCCCTATTCGCAACAGCGAGGTGGTGGACATCAACATGAACCTCGGCGGCTTTCGACTGATCGAAAAAGGCATGGAGTTTGATTTCATTACCGAGGTGACGGAGGCGGCCAAGGGCGCTGAGAAATCCACGCAGGGCGCTCTGCTGTGGCGCGAAACCAGCACTTTTTTTGTACGGGGCAAGTTTGGCAAGGGTGATACTGGCACGGGCGAGAAGAGCTTTGAATTGGTAAGCCTCGACGAGGCCGAGCTCTTAGAGCAGTGGCACATACCCAGCGATCGAGGCCGTGCTTACGCGAGTATCTCGGGCGATTACAATCCGATTCACATGTCGCGTTTGGCAGCCAAGGCTTTTGGATTTAAGCGCGACATTGCCCACGGTTTTGGCGTCATGGCGCAAGCCATCGAACGCGCTAATGCCCTAGCTGAAGCATCGGCGCTGACTGGCAATGGTCATGCCAAGGCAGTGCAACTCGACGCGATTTTTAAGGGGCCCATATTTCTAGACAGCGAAGTCAGCCTTAAACATAAACCCGAGCAGGCACCCGGCCGCTTTGATCTGTATTGCGGCAACAACCCGCGCCCCAATCTTTGCATCGCCGTCACCGCGCTCGCGCACTAGCGGGAGGCCGAAAAAGAGCGCGCTCAAGACCAATGAGCGCCAGTTATCAAAAAACAACCAGCAATCGCTTAAGGCCAAGCCCAGAGAGCTCTCGGACTTGATTTACGTCTAGGGTTTACGCTCAAGCCACACAACTCTTCAGCAAACAAAAAAGGGCTGCCCACGGGCAGCCCTTTTTTGTTCTCGCTCGTCATCAAAGCTTCTTTAGAGGCACCTTACCGACACCCCAACCGGCAAATAGTGACATACCTGACTTTCGTTCATCTTAAGTTAATACTAAGTGATTAAGATGGCACCCATTAACAGCCAAGGCGTGTAGGTCAGTACTTATTTGCCCTTACGAAAGAACAACCAAAGCTATTAAAACAACATGCATAGCTGACCAGCTACTTCATTAAGAAAGCAGGCTTAACCATAAGCCTGCTTATAACTGACTTAGTCGTATCAGACTAAGTCCATATAGGATGAACTATGAAAACGTTGCACGCCCTGACTCTAGCCACCGCTGTCGTCTCCTCCACCGCACTAGCCGACATCACAGGCAAAGACTGCGGCTTTATCTCCCCTGTGGATTGCGCCGCTTGGCAAAAGTTAGACGGCCTCTCGCGCGACAATACCGTTATTGAAGACCTTTTTGATGCCTATGAAAAAGGCGGCGACAAGGGAGCGGCCAATACGGCTCTGTATGAACAAATCAAGGGATTAGACCAACAGGAGCAGGCTGCAGCATTCATTCTGCTTAACAATATTGCCGTCTCGAGCAAGTACGACAGTCTGCTGGACCAAATGATTAACGGCGGCAACATCTCCGATCCAGAAGCGGCGGCAGCGCTAAAGGTTGCACACGCTAATCTCGAGGCAGCCAAAGAGGAAGCACGCAATACGCCTCGCATTCCCGGTG
>Ga0105359_10003846_pt1 | contig 12141 bp, 9 predicted proteins | sample GOMGulsemesocosm_6_FD_83659 | JGI IMG/M metagenome (GOLD analysis project Ga0105359, IMG submission 83659) | Methane-oxidizing microbial communities from mesocosms in the Gulf of Mexico - GOM8C Gulf of Mexico | ecosystem: Environmental > Aquatic > Marine > Cold seeps | place: Gulf of Mexico... | reverse complement strand
ATTAATTTTGATGATGAACAAGGCAAACTTTGGCTAGAAAACTGGCCAGAGCAGCAGGCCCTGTGGGTATATGGTCTTCAAGAGGGCACACACACTTATCCTAATTATGTTACCGCTAAAGAAATTAAGCGTCATAGCCATGGAGTTTCTTTCACTTTAGATAGTCACTTAGGCAATGTAGATATTAACAGCTCACTGCTAGGTGATTTTAACATTGATAACTTATTAGCTGCCATTAGTGTCTTACTTATTCAAGGTGTGAAGTTAAGTGATATTCCTAAGCTAGCTCAGCAAGTTAACGCTATTTCAGGTCGAATGGAAGCAAGTAGTGCAGAGTCTTTAGCAACCGCAGTGGTTGATTATGCCCATACCCCAGATGCACTAGAAAAAGCATTACAAGCTTGTCGCCAACATTGTGAAGGTAAGGTCTATGTTGTATTTGGTTGTGGTGGCGATAGAGATAAAGGTAAAAGGCCACTAATGGCGCAAGCAGCAGAAAAGTATGCGGACTATTTAGTCGTGACTAATGATAATCCACGAAGTGAAGACCCTCAACAGATAGCCAATGATATTGTTGCTGGTTTTACTAAGCCGGATGCCAATCATATATCCGTTATCTTAGAAAGAGAACAAGCAGTATTGAATACTCTAAAAAAAGCCAAAGCTGGTGATGTGGTCTTATTGGCAGGAAAAGGTCATGAAGACTATGTCATTGTAGCAAAGCATGATGAAAATGGTGCTGTTATTGGCACTGAAAAATTAGCATATGACGAACGATTAGTAGTAGCCGAGTTTTACAACAAACAAGCTAGCTTAGTGGCACAGACTGGCGAGGCAAAATTATGATCTCTATTACCCTAGCGACTTTATCACAAGTTACTGATGGTCAATTATTTGTAGCAGAAAGCCTTGGTTCATTAACTATCAATGACTTAGTAACTGATAGTCGTGCAGTGGAAAAAAATACAGATAAAACCTGTGCTTTTCTTGCTTTAAAAGGTCCTAACTTTGATGGCCACCGTTTTGCAGAGCAAGTCATCAAGCAAGGTTGTAAATTACTGATTGTTGATCATCATTTAGCTGAAGTAGATGATAGTAATACAGCACAACTGGTCGTGAGTGATACGCGAATTGCTTTAGGACAGATTGCTGCTTACGTTAAAAAAACACTCGCGCCTAAAACTGTTGGTATTACAGGTAGTAGTGGTAAAACTACAGTAAAAGAGATGGTCGCTGCCATTTTATCTCGTTTAGGCAAAGTGTTGGCGACAAATGGCAATTTCAATAATGATATTGGCGTTCCGTTAACCTTACTGCGTTTAGATGAGAGTCATGATTTTGCTGTTATTGAAATGGGTGCCAATCACATTGGTGAAATCGCCTATACCACAGGACTCACCAAGCCTGATGTAGCTGTGATAAACAACATTGCAGCCGCACACTTAGAAGGTTTTGGTGATTTATGTGGTGTTGCCCGTGCAAAAGGTGAAATATTCTCAGGGCTTGGAGAGAATGGTGTTGCCTTATATAACCAAGATACTAAATACACTAGCAAGTGGCAGTGGCGTCTTAGTGATAAGACGGTGCGTACTTTTTCTTGTGTTAATTCTTCACCTGAAAATAGGGCCAACTGTTATAGCGAGAATGTTCGTTTAGATGAAAATGGTTGTGCAAGCTTTACCTTACAAAGTGAAGCAGGACCTTGTGCTATCAGCTTAACTATCCCTGGAAAACACAATGTTTGTAATGCTGTAGCAGCAGCTTGTATTGCATTGGAGTTTGGTGCAAGTCTTGACGATATTCGTTTAGGCTTAGCGCAAATGAAGCCAGTTAAAGGGCGACTTAACTTATACCACTTAGAAGACATGAGCTCAGGTTGTTCTATTAAATTAATTGATGATAGTTACAATGCTAATCTTGAATCAGCTAAAGCTGCGGCACTTTTATTGTCAAACTATCACGGAAAACAATTGCTTGTTTTAGGTGATATGGGAGAGCTAGGAAATGAAGCTCGCAGCTATCATCAAGAAGTTGGTGAGTTTGCCAAGTCCTTAGGGCTTGATACTTTATTATCACTTGGCGTCTTAAGTCAAAGTGCCAGTGATGCATTTTCCCAAAACAATGATAACAATGAGAAAAGTCAGCATTTTAGCCGAAGAGCTGAGTTAATGACTCACCTCATTACTATGCTAACCCAACAAATATCCGCAGGGCAGCAGGATATTGCCATTTTGGTAAAAGGTTCACGGAGTGCCCATATGGAACATGTCGTAGCAGACATTCAACATTGGTTTGAACAAAGAAACACTAAACAAGCGACTGACCAAGATGCTGGTCGCAATGATAATCAATGTAAAGAAGGTATGGCGTAATGTTATTGTGGTTAGGTGAGTTTTTGACTCAATTTTATTCAGCGTTTAACGTTTTTTCTTATTTAACGTTTCGCGCCATTGTTAGCACGCTGACCGCGCTGTTTATTTCGTTATATTTTGGACCAAAATTGATTCGTTATTTGCAAAAAATGCAAATAGGTCAAACAGTAAGAGATGATGGCCCAGAAAGCCACTTATCTAAGTCAGGTACGCCTACCATGGGCGGGTTATTGATACTTGCTTCCATCGTAGTAAGTGTATTGTTATGGGCTGACTTAAGTAACATATATGTTTGGGTGGTATTATTTGTTGTTGTGAGCTTTGGCGCAATTGGTTTTGTTGATGATTATCGAAAGGTTATTCGCAAAGATTCAAATGGTTTAATTGCCCGCTGGAAATACTTTTGGCAAACAGTGATCGGCTTTAGTACAGCGCTGTTTTTATATTATATAGCGCAAGGACCAAATGAAACGGCATTATTATTACCTTTCGTTAAAGAAGTATTACCGCAGCTAGGAATATTTTATGTGGTAATGACTTATTTCGTTATTGTCGGTACTTCCAATGCAGTTAACTTAACTGATGGTCTTGATGGTTTAGCCATAGTGCCTACCATCATGGTTGCTGGAGCTTTTGCTCTATTTGCCTATGTTACTGGCCATGCTAATTTCTCAAGCTATCTTAATATTCCTCATATTGCGCTAACCAGTGAGTTAGTAGTTGTTTGTACCGCGATTGTTGGTGCTGGTTTAGGGTTTTTGTGGTTTAACACTTATCCAGCACAAGTTTTTATGGGTGATGTCGGCTCATTAGCTTTAGGTGCTGCACTAGGTGTTATTGCAGTACTTGTTAGACAAGAATTGGTGTTATTTATTATGGGTGGTGTTTTTGTTATGGAAACAGTGTCGGTGATATTACAAGTGGGCTCGTATAAAATGCGCGGCCAACGAATTTTCCGTATGGCACCTATTCATCACCACTATGAATTGAAAGGCTGGCCGGAGCCACGTGTAATAGTACGTTTTTGGATTATTTCATTAATTTTGGTTTTGATTGGTTTAGCAACACTTAAGTTGCGCTAAAGTAGCGTTTAAATATAGGACAAAGAATGGCTTGGTTAACAGCATTTAAAGATAAAAATATTGTAGTGCTTGGCGCAGGAATGACAGGTTTGTCATGTCTGCGTTTTTTGCATTCGCAAGGTTTATCATTTGCTGTAAATGACTCTCGTTGTATGCCCTTTACTGACAAAAATGAATTAGCTCGCTATAAAAATGACTACCCAAAAGCAAGATTTGTTTTTGGTCAGTGGCAAGAAGAATTAATTGTCAATGCAGATATTATTGTCGCTAGCCCAGGTATTGATTTAGATGGTGAGGGTATCTCAAATCTCATTCCTAATCATTGCCAAGTAATTGGTGATGTCGAGCTATTTTGTTTAGTCAATAATAGTCGAATTAACCCAATGAGTATGTTGGCAGTTACAGGGTCAAATGGTAAGTCTACAGTGGTATCGTTACTTGCCTATTTAGCAAAAGTGATCGGTGCAAATGCAGCACTGGCAGGAAATATTGGCCAACCAATCCTTGATTTATTACATCTAGAACAAGCTGGGGATACTCAGCGTGCTAATCAGCCAGATACCGTTATTGTCGAGCTATCAAGCTTCCAGCTAGAAACGTTAACCAGTATGCAGGCGATTTCAGCCAGTGTTCTAAACTTAAGTGATGATCATTTAGATCGTCATAAAACACTAGCTAATTATCAGGCAATTAAGCAAGGAATTTATCCGCAAGCCAAAATTGCTGTTGTTAACCGAGAAGATAATGCCACAGTGAGTTTAGTTGCTGAACAGGAAGTTATTTCCTTTGGTTTAGATAAACCAGCGCAAGGGCACTTCGGTCTTGAGGTAATTGAAAATAAGCAATGGCTAATGTTTGGCAAGCAAACATTAATCTCTATTGAACAACTTCCCCTTGCTGGTATGCATAATGCGATGAACTATATGGCAGCACTTGCGCTTGGTTATAGCGCTGGTTGGTCATTATCAGCTATGACTGAAAACCTAACTGGTTTTAATGGTTTAGCGCATCGTTGTCAGCGAGTTCCAAGTGAAGATGGTATTCAGTGGATTAATGATTCCAAAGCCACCAACGTGGGTGCTACCTTAGCTGCTATCACTGGCTTAGCACCAACTATTTCCCAGGATAGTCAATTGATTCTTATCGCGGGTGGTGATGGCAAAGGAGCTGACTTCTCGCCACTTAAACCGCTATTTCGAAGTAATATCAGTCAGTTAATAACTTTAGGCAAAGATGGTCCTGAATTAGCAAGAATAGTAAATAACGCTATCGAAGTTGACTCATTAAGCCAAGCTGTGTGCAAAGCTAAAGAAATTGCCAAAGCAGGAGATATGGTATTACTTTCTCCTGCGTGTGCCAGCATAGATATGTTCAAAAACTTTGCTGCACGTGGTGAGCAATTCATTATCGCCGTTCAAGCTAAGGAGGGAATATGTCGTTAGAAAAAACGATGACCTTCGCGAGGACGATGACTTTAGAAACGACGCAAGCGTTAACTAAAACAATATCACAAGTACCAGTGCCGCCATTACCAGAGTGGATTAATCGCTTGATGGCTAGCTCCAATCAATATGGCGCAAACGCCTTTGATAGAAGCTTTATAGTATTAGGTTTGACCATGTATATGGTTGGCTTAGTTATGGTGGCATCTTCGTCAATTCCGGTAGCTGAGCGACTATTTAATAACCCATTTCATTTTGTTATTCGCCACGGTATTTACATTGTGTTAAGTATGGGAATTGCAGGTGTAGGGCTACAAATTCCTATGTCTTGGTGGCATAAAAATAGTAGTTACTTATTAGGTTTTGCCATAGTGCTATTGGTTACCGTTTTACTTATAGGGCGCTCAGTGAATGGCTCGACTCGTTGGATTGTTCTTGGACCAATAACAGTGCAAGCGGCTGAGCCGGCGAAGCTATTTTTCTTCTGTTACCTATCAGCCTATCTGGTACGTCGCCGCGAACAGGTAATGGAGAACCTAAAAGGCTTTATAAAGCCACTTATTGTTTTTGGTGTTATGGCTGCACTACTACTCCTGCAACCTGACTTAGGTACTGTGATTGTAATGTTTGTGACCACGTTCGGCTTATTATTTTTAGCGGGGGCAAAATTATGGCAGTTTATCGCAATGGCTTTAGTTGGCGCTACCTCACTAGGAATGTTGGCTTATTTTGAACCCTATCGCTGGCGCCGTGTGACAAGCTTTTTAGATCCGTGGCAAGATCCCTTTGGTAGTGGCTATCAACTAACACAGTCATTAATGGCTTATGGTCGCGGTGAAGTATTTGGTCAAGGACTAGGAAACAGTATACAAAAGCTTGAGTATTTACCTGAAGCACATACCGACTTTGTTATGGCGGTACTAGCCGAGGAATTTGGCTTTATTGGTATTAGTTTTGTGCTACTGCTTAGTATGGCTCTGGTTTACAAAGCGCTTATATTAGGCCGTTATGCTCTGGCAAAAGAAAAGTACTTTGAAGGGTTTTTAGCCTACGCAATCGGTATTTGGATGTGCTTTCAAGCCGCTGTTAATATTGGTGCGAGTGCAGGTATTGTTCCGACCAAAGGATTAACAATGCCACTGATTAGCTACGGTGGTAGTTCGATGATTGTTATGACTCTTGCCTTGGTGATATTGATCCGTATCGATCATGAGATACGTTTGCAAAGTATTCAGGCAACTAGCTCAAAAAGAAGCACTAGGAAAGGCATAGTTAAAAAGAAAACAAGCGGAGAGAAAAAATGATACCCGCTAAGCAAGAACAGACTAAAACATTGTTAGTTATGGCTGGCGGTACCGGTGGACATATATTCCCTGGGCTTGCAGTTGCCGATGAACTAAAAGCGCAAGGTTGGAATATTCACTGGTTAGGCACAGCAGATCGTATGGAAGCCAGAATAGTTCCAGATCATGGCTATGATATTTCATTTATTAATATTAGCGGCTTACGTAATAAAGGTTTATTGGCCTTATTTGCTATCCCTTTTAAACTGCTGCAATCCTTGCTTCAAGCAAGACGTGTTATTAAAACTGTTAAGCCTGATGTAGTACTAGGTATGGGGGGATATGCAAGCGGACCGGGTGGTGTGGCTGCATGGCTAAGCAGAGTTCCGTTAATTTTACATGAGCAAAATGCGGCAGCCGGTTTAAGTAATCGCTTATTATCGCGCATTGCAAATAAAGTATGCTGTGCATTTCCTAATGCATTTTCTCAGGATATTGACGCGGAAGTTGTTGGTAATCCGCTGCGTAGCTCAATCGGACAGCAAGCAACAGTAGCTGAACAAGCAGAAAACAATGAAAAACAGTCAAAAAACATCCTTGTTGTTGGTGGCAGCCTTGGTGCACAAGCACTAAACGAAGTGATGCCAAGTAGCTTTGCTAGTTTAGTGACACAAGATGATAGTTATTCTATTTGGCATCAAACAGGAGAAAGTAAACAAGCGCAAGTGATTGATTCTTATGCAAAGCAAGGTGTTGCTACAGGTAAGATGAAAGTCTCTGAGTTTATTAAAGATATGGGTAAGGCGTATCAGTGGGCCGACATTGTAATATGTCGTGCTGGTGCTCTAACGGTTTCAGAGCTAGCAAGGGCTGCAACACCTGCTATTTTTGTTCCTTTACCTCATGCTGTTGATGACCACCAAACAAAAAATGCCCTGTATCTGGTCGACCGTGATGCAGCTAAATTATTACCACAAGCAGATTTAAACAAAGATCGAATTACCGAGTTAATAACTACTTTATTTAATGATCCTGAAACCTTGTCAAATATGGCAAAAGCGTCAATTGCTGCAGCAAATGGTGACGCAAGTAAAAAAGTAGCAAGACTATGTCAGCAACTGTCATCAATGAATGATACTGCTTTTAGAAATAATGAAGAGAAAATATGATTAAGCAAGCAAACTCAAAAAATAGCTCAGCCACATACGCAGCCCAAGTGCCAGAAATGCGCAGGGTTAAACGTATTCATTTTGTTGGCATAGGTGGCGCCGGTATGGGCGGTATTGCAGAGGTATTGCTTAATGAAGGTTATCAAATATCAGGTTCAGACATTGGTGAGAATCAAGTAGTTAAACGTTTAACGGCGCTAGGTGCATCAATCGTAATTGGTCATAAGGAAGAAAATGTCGCACAAGCAAGTGTTATCGTTGTTTCTACGGCTATTAATAGCGACAACCCTGAACTAGTTGCGGCGAAAAAATTACGTATTCCGGTAGTAAGACGTGCTGAAATGCTCGCTGAACTTATGCGCTTCAGGCATGGTATTGCTATTGCAGGTACACATGGTAAGACGACTACAACAAGTTTGATTGCCAGTATTTTTGCACAAGGCCAGTTAGATCCTACTTTTGTCATCGGTGGTCTTCTCAATAGTGCTGGTACTAATGCTCGTTTGGGTAGTAGTCGTTACTTAGTCGCCGAAGCAGATGAAAGTGATGCGTCATTTTTGCACTTACAACCTATGGTTGCAGTAATCACCAATATTGATGAAGATCATATGGAAACTTACCAAGGTGATTTTGAAAAACTTAAAGATACCTACATTGAATTTTTGCATAATTTACCATTTTATGGCCTAGCGGTAGTTTGTATTGATAATCCGGTAGTACGTGAGTTACTACCAAGAATTAGCCGCCAAGTGATCACTTATGGCTTCTCTGAAGATGCAGATGTACGTGCGACAGATTACCAACAAGTTGGCGGTGTGAGTCATTTTAATGTTGAAGTATCAGGTCAAACACCATTAAAAATGAGTGTTAACCTACCAGGACAACATAATGTACTCAATGCTCTGGCTGGCGTTGCTGTTGCCAAAGATGAAGGTGTTAATGATGCAGCTATTTGTCAGGCATTAACTGAGTTTGCCGGAATTGGCAGACGCTTTGAGCAACTGGGTAACTTATCTACTAATGCCGGTGATATGGTGTTGGTTGACGATTATGGTCATCATCCAAGTGAAGTGAAAGCTACTATATTGGCAATGCGTCAAGGTTGGCCTGATAAGCGTTTGGTGATGGTTTTTCAACCTCATCGTTATTCACGTACTCGTGATTTATATGAAGATTTTGTAGAAGTTCTATCAGAAGTTGATTGTCTATTCTTATTAGATGTTTACGCCGCAGGAGAAGGAGCAATATCATCAGCAGACAGTAAGAGCTTGGCACGTTCAATTAGACAGCGTGGTCAAATCGAACCTATTTATGTTAGTGATGTAGATAAATTAGCTGAATTATTAGCAACTCAGTTACAAGATAACGATATGGTGATTACTCAAGGTGCAGGAAGTATTGGTAGCGTGGCAAAAAATTTGGCAGAGCACAGTTTATTACACGTTAGTAATATCGATAAAGGCGCTAAGTAATGACTCAGCTAAATACAAACTCAGGAACGCAGCTTAATAAGCTAAAACAAGAAAAAGTTGCCGTGCTTTATGGCGGAACCTCAGCAGAACGTGAAGTATCACTCAACTCAGGTGAAGCAATTGCCAACGGATTAAAGCAAGCTGGCTTTAATGCCATTTTGTTTGACACCAAAACAGTGGCTCTAACAGATTTATTGACTGAAGAAGTTGATCGCGTTTTTATCGCACTACATGGCAGAGGCGGTGAAGATGGCTGCATCCAAGGCGCACTTGAGTATCTAAATATTCCATATACAGGCTCAAATGTATTGGGTTCATCATTGTCGATGGATAAAGTACGTAGTAAACAAATATTTAAAGCATGTAACTTGCCTACTGCCGCTTTTACCGTGGTTAATAAAGCAGACTTAGAGCACTTATCTTTAGACAAGGTGTTAAGTGAACTAGGCGGCAGAGTGATGGTAAAGCCTGCTAATGAAGGTTCCAGTATTGGCATGGCTCAAGCACAAACCGTTGAGCAACTTCGTAATGCATTAATTGAAGCATTTGGTTTTGATAATGAGGTCTTACTTGAAGCTTGGATTGATGGTCCAGAATATACAGTCGCAATTTTAGGTGATAAGGCATTACCAGCAATCCATATGGAAACGCCACGTGAGTTTTATGATTATGAGGCGAAGTATCAATCTAATAGTACACAATACCATTGCCCTTGTGGTTTAAGTGATGCGGATGAAAATGAATTAAAAGCGCTTGCACTCAAAGCCTTTTATGCCACTGGTGCTCAAGGCTGGGGTCGTGTTGATATTATGAGAAATGATGCTGGTGACTGGCAACTGTTAGAAGTTAATACGGTACCGGGTATGACCGAAACGTCATTAGTCCCTAAAGCGGCAAAAGTATTTGGTTTGAACTTTAGTGAACTGGTTAGTGACATTTTATTACATAGCGTAAAAGAACAGAGCTAGTAGATATGGTAAAGAAACAGCAAAAAGCTAATAAAAACCTAGTTCAACAAGATGAAGCGACTGCTTTGTCTTTTGGCTTGGGGTTGCTGTTTTTTATATTGGTTCTATTTAGCTTAGTCACTATTAGTTGGTGGCTTAGTGAGCACTTTGTTGGACAAGAAAGTGCTCCGGTAACCTCAATCGTCATTTCAGGGGAAATGCCTTATAGCCAACGTAGCGATATTATTACGGCCATTGAACATGTTGATATGGGCAACTTCTTTCAAGTTGATGTCAATGAAGTACAAGCAGAAGTACTCACGTTACCTTGGGTGTATTCAGTCGCAGTAAGAAAACAATGGCCAAATGAATTAAAAATTTATGTAGTAGATCAAACCCCTGTTGCGGTATGGAATGGTGGTTTTTTGATCAATCAATTAGGTCAAGTATTTCAGGCTGATATTGATCGTATAAATCACTATTTGCCAAGTTTTTTTGGGCCTGAAGGAAGTGAAGTATTGGCACTTGAAAATTACCGTAATTTTAATGCACTGCTTGACTTTAAAGCCTTGTCAATTGATGAATTGGTATTGAGTGAACGCTTCTCTTGGTTATTAACTTTAGATGATGGCGTGACCTTGAATCTAGGGCGTGAAGAGCGTGTAGAACGTATTCAACGCTTTATGGATGTTTACCCAATAATCAAAGCACAGCTAAAAGCAAAAATAATTGCGGAAAAACAGCAAAATCAGGCGGTTGATTACATCGATTTGCGGTATGATACGGGATTGGCTGTAGGTTGGAAAACTGTAGAAAAAATTACACAGCACAAATTGCAGATAAATAATAAAAATAATCACCTTAAATCAGCACAATCAGTAGAGTTTAAGTTAAATGTCTAAAGCAGCAGAAAGAAAATTAGTGGTTGGTCTTGATATTGGCACATCAAAAATATCAGTTGCCGTTGGTGAAATAACACCAGATAACCAATTAAGTATTATTGGCGTTGGTAATCAACCTGCTCGCGGTATGGATAAAGGCGGCGTTAATGACTTGAACCTAGTTATTCAAGCAATACAGCGAGCTATTAATGAAGCTGAATTGATGGCTGACTGCCAAATAAGCTCAATATATTTAGGCATTTCAGGTAAACATATTAGTTGTCAAAATGAAAATGGTATGGTGCCAATCAATGACAAAGAAGTTATTCAAGAAGATGTAGATAACGTTATTCATACTGCGCGCTCTGTACCAATTTCTGCGGAACGCCGCATGTTACATGTGCTACCGCAAGAGTTCAGTATTGATGTGCAAGACGGTATTAAAAGCCCAATTGGTATGTCGGGTGTGCGTATGGAAGCTAAAGTCCATATCGTAACATGCGCCAATGATATGGCTAAAAATTTAGTTAAATGTGTTGAACGCTGTGATTTAACCGCAGATCAGTTAATTTTTTCGGCATTAGCATCGAGCTATGCAGTATTGACTGACGATGAAAAAGAATTAGGTGTTTGTGTTGTAGATATGGGCGCTGGCACTATGGATATTTCAGTGTTTACTGGTGGTACTTTACGTCATACCGCAGTAATTCCAGTAGCAGGTAATCAAGTTACCAGTGATATATCTAAAATATTTAGAACACCGTTAAGCCACGCTGAAGATATTAAAGTGCAATATGCTTGTGCGTTAAAGCAGTTAGTTAGCATGGAAGAGAGCATTGATGTACCAAGTGTTGGTGGTCGCCCTGCACGTTCAATGTCACGCCATACATTATCTGAAGTGGTAGAGCCAAGATACCAAGAGTTGTTTGAGCTTATCCAAGAAGAAATTAGAGAGTCAGGCTTAGAAGATCAAATTGCTGCTGGTTATGTATTAACGGGCGGCACAGCAAAAATGGAAGGTGTACTAGAGTTTGCCGAAGAGATATTCCAGATGCCTGTGCGCATTGCCAACCCTTTGTCGATTCAAGGGTTGAAAGAATATGTTAACGATCCAAGTTATGCCACTGTAGTTGGCCTCTTGCACTATGGCATGCAAGCGACTAGTGAAGTAGAAAGTACCAATGGAAAGCGCGAAAGCGTTGGTGATTTTTGGTCAAGAATTCACGCCTGGTTTAAAGGCGAGTTTTAAAAAGTATATTATGAACTGTTCAAGATAATTATCTCGAATTGTTACAAGAAGGTAACAATCAACAACAGTTTATTAAGAATTTTAAGTTATTGTAAGTAAAACGGAGAGAGAGATATGTTTGAATTAATGGAAGACCATAGCGAAGAAGCGATAATTAAAGTTATCGGCGAAGGCGGCGGCGGCGTGAATGCTGAAGAACACATGGTATCGCAAACTATTGAGGGTATAGAGTTTGTTACGGCAT
>Ga0105359_10003845_pt1 | contig 12145 bp, 9 predicted proteins | sample GOMGulsemesocosm_6_FD_83659 | JGI IMG/M metagenome (GOLD analysis project Ga0105359, IMG submission 83659) | Methane-oxidizing microbial communities from mesocosms in the Gulf of Mexico - GOM8C Gulf of Mexico | ecosystem: Environmental > Aquatic > Marine > Cold seeps | place: Gulf of Mexico... | reverse complement strand
GCATCAATGTCCGCTTTAATATAGGCAGCAGAAATCTTTTCACTGATATCAAAAGTACTGGCTTTAAGTAATCGATAATCCCAACCTAAGGCATCACCTTCACTACGAATTTTATTTGAATCCGTTATTGCGTAATTTTTTAAGGTACCAGCAGAGCCTTGACCTGATAAAAAGTCTGAAGGCATAACTAGTGAGTAATCAGCCAAGCTCCAATTTAAATCTTCTCGTGCATCAGTTGTATGCTTGGTGTTAAAACGCGAGTGGTCACGATATTTAGCACCAAATTTAATCGCGCTAAATACACCTAAATCGATGTCTCGACCAAAATCTACTTGCACATAACTTTCATCATCTTGGGCATCGTTACTGTCGTAGCGTAAAAAATCTAATCCCCATTTGCTGCCATCAGCAGGATCTGCGCCATAGCTAGTTTTAACATCTCTTGCATCTGAGGCATCATAACTGTGTACATAGTTTCCGCCCCAACCAACACTTCTATCTGCTTCCGAGCCGCCACTACCTTCGGTGTAACCAAAGTGAATACTTGAGGTCCAAACATCTCCTTCATGATCTACTTTTAAATCATATGAGCTTGTTTCTAATTTTGAGTTACGCACTTTCGTTTCATCAAGAATATTGTTGCCATCGGGTGATAATCCGAATGTTCCGCCAACAGCCATAGCTCCTACTTGGTTGTGCTCAATAATAGTAATGTCAGTGTATTCTGAGCCACCATAACCAGCCAACCATAAAAAGTTTTGGTTCTCGTTATCCATTTCCATGGTGCTACTTAATGCATTGAAAGTCATTTCTGTATTATCTGTTGGTCGATATTGCAAGGTAAGATTGCCACCGGTACGAATACGTTCTTGGCTAAACATTGCCGAGCCACCGCCACCAGGGCTATATACATCTTTATGCACTGTGCCATCTGCCATAGTAATATCACGGTCGGTCCAACTCCATGCCTCAATACCATCGCGGCGTAAGTTACGCTCTTGGCGTACTAAAGATATTAAAGCACCAAATGTTTCATCTTCATTTTTCCAACTGTATAACGCGGAAAGTTGTGGGTCTGTTTCACCAGAAACTTCTGAATATTGAGCTAATACAGAGCCAGCAAATTTGTTTGCTTCTAAATCAAGTGGTTTGCGCGTTCTCACAATAACAGTACCGCCAATTGAACCTTCGTCAATATCAGCTTCGGGGGTTTTATAAACCTCCAAGCCTGAAACTATTTCAGATGGCAACATGGTGTAGTTAAAGCCACGACTTGCGGCTGAGTTTGTCCACCAGTCAGCCGAGCCGACTGCTTGGCCATTAAGTAATGTTCTATTTTGGCTCTCTGTAGTGCCACGAATGCTTACACGTTCACCTTCACCAAAACTACGGGTAATTGATACACCAGTGATGCGTTGTAGTGACTCGGCCACGTTCTGATCAGGGAATTTACCAATATCTTCAGCTGTTACCGCATCTACTACTGAGTTGGCATAACGTTTGGTATTTAAAGATTGCACGACACTGCCGCGAATACCGCGTACTTGTATTACTTCCACTTCTTCTGTTTTAGCTTGTGCTGCTGTGGCTTCTTCAGCAAAAGTCATAGTAGGGCTAGCAAGTAAACCTAGCATAAGCGCTGATTTTACTGCGTTGTTCACCTTGTTAAATTTGTAGTGCTTCATATTGTATTCCACTTATTATATTTTTTATGTTCTTGATGATTTAAAGAAGTTATCTATCTATGGAGTTACATAAATAAAGACATTCCTTGCGAACTTATTTGTTGCAGTAAAACAGTGGTGTATTTAGTAAGGTAACTCTTACCAATAGGCCGTTTGTTTTGTATTCTTAGTGTTGTCTTGCTGGTAAAAGCATCAACACTAGCTAATTCCAAACTGAATAAATTAATACTTGGCAGTTAACATTAGCGCAACGGCATTCATCTAAAACTAAGCGGTTTGAAGAGTCTTGAATTGGTGTGAAAAGTTGTGAAATATTATCGTGGTGTTGTTATCTTGTTGTTTTAAAGTGAATTTTATGTTGTTTTTTATTTTTGTTTTTACGAGTTAAATCTAGGTGATGGGCGTTTTTTAAAAGTTGTGAAGTAAATTAACTAACCGTTTATATGAATTTTTATGCAAAAAAACAATAAAACGGTCAGTGGTTGGTGATTTAATTTATGCTAAATGTAGTCAACGGGTAGGGCGGTGGTATATTTAATTTCTTCCATGGCAAAGCTAGAACTAATGTCAGAAAAGTCTACACGGGTGATAAGATCTTTATAAAATCGATCGTAAGCTTTCATGTCAGGTACAACCACACGCATTAAATAATCTACATCTCCACTCATGCGATAGAACTCTACTATCTCAGGAAAGTCGTCTGCCACTTTAGCAAAGGTTGCTAACCAATCAGGGTTATGCTGATTGGTTTTTACCATGACAAAAATAGATAAACCCACGTTTAATTTTTCTGGATCAGCAAGCGCAACACGACCTTTAATAACGCCTGATTTTTCCATAGCCTGAATTCTTCTCCAACAAGGGGTCGTAGACAGGCCAACTCGCTCTGCGATGTCACTGGTTGATAGCGTACAATCTTTTTGTAATATACTTAAAATGTGTTTATCAAAGGAATCCATTTTACAGCCTTCTTGGTTATCATCGGAATTAAAAACTACTATATTGTCGTATGTTAGCAGTAAATTTCTAATTTTTGTCTTTTTGTAGGGGTCTACTTGGAGTTAATAAGGATAGGTTACTGGTATAGTATCTATCGCGAAATACGTTAAAATATACTCATGATACTTCAAAATGCCTGTTTCAGGACGCCTGAGCGAGTTATGAACAATGCGCGTATTTTATTAATGGTTGTCCCCTTAATTACATACGCAACGACGAGCATGATTTTCTCAGGCGCCCCCCTGGGCGAGTTTAGAAGGCTTATATGCCGCGTTATTGATTTCGACAAGAGAACAACCATTCTCTTCAATCAACGCCTTGCCTCTAAGCCTTTTAATTCTCGCTGAAACGAGTATTTCGAGGTAACATGAGTATAAGTACAAGGTGTTTTTTGTGGATGAAAAATGAAGAGTAAATTTAATAAATGGTGGTATACCGAATGCCCTTTTTGTCGAAAAGCTAGGTTGCTATTCATTTGGTTTATACTAATGTTAGTTGTAGATTTCTTTTTCTTTCAACTGTTATTTTAGTGTCTGGTCGCTTTTGCATAATCAAATTACCATTTGCTGATACCTAATAATAAACAGGCTAAAGTCACTTATCCCATCAAAGGTACAATATTATGTCAAAAGGACTATTTTGGAGTGATTCACAAGAGATTGCTTTGGACTTAATTGAACAACACCCGGAGGTTGACCCCTTTAAACTTCATTTCACTGATTTAAGACAATGGGTACTTGATTTAGAGCGATTTGATGATGATCCCAAACATTGTGGAGAGCGCGTTTTAGAAGCTATTCAATTAGCTTGGATGGCAGAAGTCGACTAGTTAAGCTTTATTACTTGAACCGTAAAAGTGTGAAATTATTTAGTTTGAATAAACTTTATTTGAGGTGAAATATGTACTTTTATTTCACATGGTAGAATCGAAATATCTTTTTCAAATCGATTGAAAATCGATTATTGTAAATCCTTAACATTTTTAACAAATTCAATCATTCTCTTGCTTTGCAGTAGGGTCAATATCATCTATACTTTCCAACATTAATAAAGTAGATAGTTACTATTCACCAAACATATAAGCAGCCAGTCAAATGCCCCAATCTAAACGCCCACTTTATATTCCTTATGCAGGCCCTTCGCTATTAGAAACTCCTCTACTAAATAAAGGTAGTGCTTTTAGTAAAGAAGAGCGTGGTAGTTTCAATTTAACCGGTCTTTTACCGCCGCGTTTTGAAACTATTGATGAACAAGCTGAACGAGCATATCGTCAGTACAGCTGCTTTCAAACAAATATCAATAAGCATATTTACTTACGTGCTATTCATGATAACAATGAAACTTTGTTTTTTAAATTAGTACAAAATCATCTTGCTGAAATGATGCCAATTATTTATACCCCTACGGTCGGTGATGCTTGTGAGCAATTTTCTGATATTTACCGTAGTTCACGTGGTTTATTCATTTCTTATGAAGATAGGTTTAATATTGATGATATGTTGCGTAACGCCACTAAAAACAAAGTAAAAGTGATTGTGGTTACAGATGGCGAGCGCATTTTGGGTTTAGGCGATCAAGGAATTGGTGGTATGGGCATTCCAATTGGTAAGTTGTCTCTTTACACCGCTTGTGGTGGTATTAGCCCAGCGCATACCTTGCCAGTAATGCTCGATGTTGGCACTAATAATCAGAAGTTATTAGACGACCCTATGTATATGGGAGCACGACATAAGCGTATCGATCAAGACTCATATGATGAATTTGTCGAGTTATTTGTTAGCGCAGTTAAACGTCGCTGGCCTCATGTCTTATTGCAGTTTGAAGATTTCGCTCAACCCAATGCAATGCCTTTATTACAGCGTTATAAAGATAGAATTTGCTGTTTCAATGATGATATTCAAGGAACCGCGTCGGTTACTGTTGGTACTTTACTAGCTGCTTGTCGTAGTAAGGGAGCTAAGTTGTCCGAGCAGAATGTTGCTTTTGTTGGTGCTGGATCAGCTGGTTGTGGTATTGCAGAACAAATTGTAAGCCAAATGATGAGCGAAGGTCTTTCTGCCCAAGAAGCCCGTGGCCAAGTATTTATGGTAGATAGGTTTGGTTTGTTAACACAGGGCATGGAAGGTCTACGCGACTTCCAACAGAAACTAGTTCAAAGTAGTGAATCTATAGCCTCTTGGGATATTGCTGGAGAGTTCGCTTCACTTGTGGAGGTAATGCATGGTGCTAAGCCTGATATCCTCATTGGTGTTTCGGGTCAAGCTGGATTATTTACAGAGCAAGTGATAACCGCGATGAAGTCTCATTGTGACATGCCGATTATTTTCCCATTAAGTAATCCTTCTCGCCAAGTTGAAGCAACACCTAGCCAAGTAATTAATTGGACCAAAGGTCAAGTAATTATTGCAACAGGAAGTCCGTTTGAGCCAATTGAATACGAAGGGAAAACCTATCCAATTGCCCAGTGTAATAATAGTTATATCTTCCCTGGTATTGGCTTAGGTGTGGTTGCTGCAAATATCAGTCGAATTACTGATGATATGTTACAAGTAGCGAGTGAAACGTTAGCGGCAGCATCTCCTTTAGCTAATAATGAGTCGAATGAACTACTACCCCCACTGACGGCCATTGCACAATTAAGTAAAGATATTGCTTTTGCTATCGCGCAGGTGGCTTTTAGAGAAAACTTAGCACTACCCATGAGTGATGAAGAGTTACTTGCGAAAATAGAGCGAAACTTTTGGAAACCTGTTTACCGTCAATATCGTCGAACAAGCGTTTAGGGATATTTCTAACAAAACCACCTTTATTTGAGAGTCGATTACCAAACTAGTATTATTGCTTAAACGCGATTTCATTAGTTTTTTGTCGTACTTTCGTCTATAATGCGCCCAAAATTATAGTCATTTTAATAAATGGCTATATAAAAATTAATATATATATATTTTTAACTTAACTTCAATCAATTTAAAAGGGCTTATCATGGCTATCGAACGTACTTTTTCTATCGTAAAACCAGACGCAGTTGCTAAAAACTTTATCGGCCAAATCTACAACCGTTTTGAAACTGCTGGTTTAAAAATCGTTGCTTCTAAAATGATCCACTTAAGCCAAGAAAAAGCTGAAGGTTTCTACGCTGAACATAGCGAACGTCCTTTCTTTGGTGCTTTAGTTTCATTCATGACTTCAGGTCCGGTAATGGTTCAAGTTTTAGAAGGCGAAAACGCTGTTCTTAAAAACCGTGAAATCATGGGTGCTACTAACCCTGCTGAAGCTCTTGCTGGTACTATCCGTGCTGATCTTGCTGATAGCATTGATGAAAATGCTGCTCACGGTTCTGATGCTTTAGAATCAGCAGCACGTGAAATTGCTTACTTCTTCTCAGATGAAGAAATTTGTCCACGTACTCGTTAATTTCTATTTAATCTTCGCAAAGCTCATGACTTCGTTGTCGGCTGTACTCATTGACTAACGTCAACTCCGTGCAAGCTCCTAGAACTCATTTTGTTTGCTTTGATTAAAAGATAAATTAATTTGAAAGGATTTTACTGATTTCGGTAAAATCCTTTTGTTATTTTTAGTGGATCATAAATCCTCTTAAGATAATCTAGTAAAATTGCGATTGTTGCTTGAAAAGCGTACAATATGCACCTTGTTTTTTTAGGCTGCTTCGACCAGTAGTTTGATATTTGTTATTGAGAGTTTGTTGTATGAGTGAAGTAAACAGTAAAGTAAACCTACTTAATTTTGATCATAATGGTATGCGTGAATACTTAGAATCTATTGGTGAAAAACCTTTTAGAGCTGATCAAATCATGAAGTGGATTTATCACTTTGGTTACAGTGACTTTGAGCAAATGACCAATATCAATAAAAAATTACGCGAAAAATTACAACGTAATTGTGTGATATCAGCGCCAGAAATTTCTGAAAAACAAGTGTCAGAAGACGGAACTATTAAATACGCCTTAAGACTTGAAGGTGGACAAGAAGTAGAAACTGTCTGGATCCCTGAAAATGACCGTGCAACCTTGTGTGTTTCATCCCAGGTTGGCTGCGCATTAGAATGTACCTTTTGTGCCACAGCACAACAAGGCTTCAACCGCAATTTGTCTATGTCTGAAATTATTGGTCAAGTATGGCGTGTCGCTAATGATATTGGTGCTACCCGTATCGCTGGTACTCGACCGATTACTAATATTGTAATGATGGGTATGGGTGAACCATTATTGAATATGAAAAACTTAATTCCAGCACTTGATACCATGCTAAACGATTTAGGTTACGGTCTATCTAAGCGACGAGTAACGGTAAGCACATCGGGTGTTGTACCAGCATTAGATATGCTTAAAGCAAAAATAGACTGTGCGTTAGCTATTTCTATCCATGCACCGAATAATAAGTTGCGTGATGAATTAGTACCTATTAATAAAAAATATCCATTAGAAGACTTTATTGCTGCAGCAGGTCGTTATATCGATGGCTCAAAAGCGAATAAGCAAGCAACGATTGAATACGTGATGCTTGATCACGTCAATGATAGTACTGACCAAGCACATGAGTTAGCGCACGTGTTAAAAGGGTTACCAAGTAAAATTAATCTAATTCCTTTTAACCCTTATCCAGGCTCTCCTTACAAGCGTTCAAGTAATTCTCGTATCGATCGTTTTGATAAAGTATTACAAAGTTATGGCTTAACGGTAATTACTAGGCGTACACGTGGTGATGACATTGATGCTGCTTGCGGGCAGTTGGCTGGCGATGTTTTTGATAGAACGAAGCGTAGCGCTTTTAGTGCGGCTAAGAATGCTGAAATAAGTTCATTGAAAGATCAACCTAAAGCTGACACTATCTCTATCAAAGTAGTCTAGTAGTTACTTTGCTGATTTTAGTGGAAATATTTCAAAGTAATATGGTTGATATGTAATCACTGCTCTTTGATATTTAAAGTGCGGTGTTATTGGCTATTTAGCTTATTTGAAATGATCACCTAGTTCATGAAACGGGTATAACAATTAGAGGCGGTTAACGCATTGCATATTATGATTAAAGCTATGGCTAAAAATATTCGTCCAATACTTCTAATTGCGGTTTCTCTAACAATGTTAAGTGGCTGCGTTACCCAAAGCTTTGAAAATAATGAACCCATTGTAAAAAACCAAGCGAATCGTGATGAAATGGCGGCAACCCGTATTTCATTAGGCTTAGGGTATTTACGAATGGGTAACATGTCTCAAGCAAAGCTTAATCTTGAAAAAGCCAAGAAATTCTCACCGGGCTTAGTTCAAGTACATACTGCTTTTGCTCATTATTATGAAACAGTAGGTGAAAATAAGCTTGCTATTGAGTCATTCGAACAAGCCTTAACTATTAAAGCCGATAGTGCTGACACCTTAAATAACTATGGTGTATTTTTATGTCGACAAGGCCAAATTGAAGCAGCAGAGGTTCAGTTTTTAAAAGCGATTGCAGTACCTAGCTATTTATTAGTCTCGCAAAGTTATGAAAACCTCGCATCATGTTATCTACAAAGTGATGAATATGAAAAAGCTGAAATGTATTTGAACAAAGCTGTATTTCATAGTCCAAATAGAACTACAACGTTATTACAAATGGTGCGTTTACAATATGTCATGGGTGATTACAAAGAAAGTAAACGCTTTTTACAAAAATTTGAACGAAACACTCAACGTTTTACTGCAGATTCTTTAGCGTTAGCTTATAAAATTTATAGGAAGTTAGGTCAACGTCGTACTGCAAGTAATTACGGTAATATGCTAGTGAAAATGTATCCTAATTCGTGGGAAGGTAAGCAATATTTACTCAATGGGTTAGAGTTTATTGAAGCTGATGAATTAGCCAAGAAATACCAGCGCACTCAAAGGGAAAAAAATAATATACTGTCGCCATCAAGTAATAAGCGTGTAGTAAAACTTTCACCGAAAAAAGCTGCGAACACACCTTTTACCTATAGTACTAAAACGACAGCTTCTCCGATAAAAACTAGTGTGACAGCAACGTCCTTACCGGCTGCTGTTGTGGTAGGAAGTAAAAGTTTAACGAGTATTCCGAAAAATGACTCAGTGGTTGCAAAATTAGAAGAGACTACGCTAATGCATAAACCTACTGCAAAAGTCACTACTGTTATCAATGAAAAATCAGTATACGAACAGTCTGTTTCAAGTACCGTTGAGCCGACATCAACGCAACCGGTACCCGCGATCCGCGATGTACCTTTACCTGAGGCATTGCCTGAGCCATTACCTGAAAAAATTGAAACAGAATCTGTAGCAGTTAAAGAAGTAAGTAAAAATGCTGAAACGGATAATGCCCAAGAGGTTTTACATACCGTAACTCCGGGTGAGAATTTGTACAGTATTTCGATGAAATATAATGTCAAACTAAATGCATTACGTCAGTGGAATAATATCTCCGAAAAAAACAAAATCCGCATAGGCGATAAGCTCTATGTAGTTGATCCTCAAACAGTGAAAAATATTAATGAATAATGAAGTATCACCTGCTAATCAAGTAGGTAAAGAAGAAGCAAATAGTATCACCGATGAAATAACCGAACTAAGTGAAGATATGGAAATGGTGAGCCCAGGTACTATGTTGCGTGACGCACGTAAAAAGCTATCACTATCACAAGATCATATCGCCAGTAAATTAAACTTTAAAGTCGGTATTGTGATAAATATTGAAGACGATATTTTTGACCCATTGATGCCCGTTACTTTTAATCGAGGTTACCTTGCCAATTATGCTAAATTAGTTGGTGTTGAAGTAGAAGATGTTTTGGCAAGTTATGATGCACTGAATGCTGCAACTACTCAACGAAGTGAAATGTTGAGCTTTTCTAAAGAAACGTTTAAACAAGCAGAGCATAGTCGCGTTATGTGGCTGAGTTATCTTATAGTAGCAGTGCTAATTGGCTTGACTATTATGTGGTGGTTGCAAGAAAGCAAACAACAAACGGGTGAATTATCGGAGGTAACTCCAAGCACTGAAATTGAGCTTAACAAGGCTGACGATGAAGTCGTTGTGAATAGTCTTGAGTCTATCCCTTTAAGTAAAGAGCAAGTGTTAGCTGATAAGAGTGTTCAAATACCTGAAAATACAAGTGAAGCCAAAGCTGAGTTATCTATACCTGCTGAACAAGTTACGGATGATGTTACTAACAATACCACTAGTAATATTGCTCCATCAGAAAAGACCTTAATCAATGAACTTTCCCAACCTGTTGAAGCTCTAATGAGTACCGCTGTGTTTACATTTAAGGGTGATTGCTGGGTGAATATTTTCGACGCTACAGGTGAGAGAATTGCTTGGGGCGTGAAAAAATCAGGTTACGTAATGACGATTCAGGGCGAAGCACCACTACGTATTACGGTTGGAAAGCCGGAGTTAACCAGTATTGTTTTTAATGATCAACCTGTAGATATGTCGATTTTTAGTGTAGGTAATATTGCTAAATTTAACTTACCTATTGTCGAGTAGTTACTTGCAGGCATAGCCTTAGTCAACGATTACTTAATATAAGTAAAAAGATAAAGAAAAATTATGTTTAAAGAATCTCCAATTATACGCCGAGTCTCCCGTCAAATTATGGTCGGTAATGTACCTGTTGGCGGCGATGCACCAATCACTGTGCAATCAATGACAAATACATTGACCACCGATGTAGCAGCTACAGTCGCACAAATCAAAGCGCTTGAAGCGGTCGGCGCCGATATAGTGCGTGTTAGTGTGCCAACTATGGATGCAGCTGAAGCATTTCGGGAAATAAAAAAACAAGTAAATGTGCCATTAGTAACGGATATTCACTTTGATTATCGTATTGCACTAAAAGTTGCAGAATATGGCGCAGATTGTCTGCGTATTAATCCAGGTAATATTGGTAATGAAAACCGTATTCGCAGTGTAGTTGAAAGTGCTCGTGATAATAATATCCCGATTCGCATTGGTGTTAATGGCGGTTCATTAGAAAAAGATATCCAAGAAAAATTTACTGAACCGACACCTGAAGCGCTTTTAGAGTCGGCTATGCGACATGTAGATATTCTCGATCGGTTGAACTTCGATCAATTTAAAGTGAGCGTTAAAGCGTCTGATGTTTTTTTGGCAGTAGAGTCATATAAATTATTAGCTAAACAAATCGATAACCCATTACATTTAGGAATTACCGAAGCTGGCGGTTTACGTTCTGGCTCAGTTAAATCATCTGTAGGTTTAGGTTTATTACTTGCACAAGGTATTGGTGATACTTTACGTATCTCTTTAGCGGCAGATCCCATTGAAGAAATTAAAGTCGGTTTTGATATTTTAAAATCACTTAAATTACGTAGTCGTGGAATTAACCTTATTGCTTGTCCAAGTTGTTCTAGACAAGAGTTTGATGTTGTTTCTACAGTCAATGCTTTAGAGCAACGCATTGAAGATATTATGACACCGATGGATGTATCCATTATCGGTTGTATTGTTAATGGGCCTGGTGAGGCTATGATCTCTGATCTTGGTTTAACAGGTAGTAGTAAAAAAAGTGGCTATTACTTAGATGGTATTCGTCAAAAAGAACGTTTTGATAACAATGATCTTGTTGACCAACTAGAAAAACGTATTCGCGCAAAGGCACACGCCATGAGTGAACGTCTTGATGAAAAAAATAAAATAGAGTTTAAAACAAAAGATTAAGTATAAGGTTTGCAGTGAATCATAACGGTATGTTTTGATATTAAAGGCTAACGTTTAGCCCGTTTAAGAGTTAGACCAAGACGGACTTAATTCACTATGGTTTATTCAAGCCCAATTATTAGGTATACTGCGCGCTGCGCAAATTTAACACAATAGTTAGCGCTGAAAGGTAATGCTTATGAAAGCGACCTTGTCAGCCTTTTTAAAGAATAAAAAAGAGAGATCCCTCAGTGGCTAAACAAAAGGCTCTACAAGCAATTCGTGGTATGAACGATTGCCTTCCAAATGAAACTAATATTTGGCAAATGGTTGAAGCAGTGCTTAGGCGCGTTGCTAGCAATTATGGTTTTGCTGAAATTCGCATGCCGATTGTTGAGTCAACAGCTGTATTTAAACGCGGTATTGGTGAAGTAACCGATATTGTTGAAAAAGAAATGTACACTTTTGATGATTTAAATGGCGATAGCTTAACATTACGACCTGAAGGCACCGCGAGTTGTGTGCGTGCCGGTGTTCAGCATGGTTTATTGTATAACCAAGAGCAACGCTTTTGGTATATGGGACCTATGTTTCGCCATGAAAGACCACAAAAAGGTCGTTATCGCCAATTCCACCAATTTGGTCTAGAGGCCTTTGGTATAGCTACTCCTGATATAGACGCTGAAATTATTTTGCTTACTGCGCGTTTATGGCGGGAACTTGGCATCAATGAGTTTGTCACACTAGAGTTGAATTCATTAGGATCTAACGAAGAGCGTGCTAATTAT
>Ga0105359_10003834_pt1 | contig 12174 bp, 8 predicted proteins | sample GOMGulsemesocosm_6_FD_83659 | JGI IMG/M metagenome (GOLD analysis project Ga0105359, IMG submission 83659) | Methane-oxidizing microbial communities from mesocosms in the Gulf of Mexico - GOM8C Gulf of Mexico | ecosystem: Environmental > Aquatic > Marine > Cold seeps | place: Gulf of Mexico... | reverse complement strand
TCGTTTACAATCGGCATTTTATCTCAAAAACCTATTAGTTTCATGAAAAAACTAAGACAAATATACACATTAGTTCGACTAGTTATACATTTAATTTGTTAAATAACATTTATTAACAATTCACATTTACACATCAATTATTAAACTAAATAGTATAACCTCTATTCATTAAATTAATAAAAACACTCAATGATTCATTAACCTTTGAGATCTATAAATTCATAACAAATTATTAAAAAGATAATCTGTAAAAAACAACCTCCAAATTATATATTAAACTTAAATAGCGTTTCACTATTGTATAGATTATAACTAAATATGTACTCACTGCATTTCAAACAAAAACAATACGCATAAAAAAATGCCGATTGTTCGTTTACAATCGGCATTTCATCTCAAAAACCTATTAGTTTCATGAAAAAACTAAGACAAAGATATAAATTAGTCCGACCAATTGCAAATTTAATTTGTTAAATACAATTTATTAACAAAATATACTGATATATCAGTATAAATTATTGAACTAATAGATTACAACCCCTTATATCAGAATTATCAAAGCGGCCTAGCACTTCAAAATGATTTGGGTATACTTTCCCCAAATCTTGAGTCGCAATAAACGAACATGAATACACATTAGCCAAATCAATAATATTCAATCCTCCACTCTTTTTATTCGTATAAACAAAAGGATCGTTATACTCTCTAGTCAACACTTTCATCCACCCAGGCAATTCAAACTCACCATTTTTAAGCGCATAAGCTTGTGACAATAATTCAGTCATTCCATATTCGGAATGGATTTCGTTCACATTTAACCCCTTCTTCAATAACTCATGTAATTTAACTTTAGGAATTTCCTTTCGTTTACCTTTCATTCCACCTGTCTCCATAATTATACATGACGATAAATCAGGGTTATATTTTTCGACCAAGTCTAACAACGCATAAGATACACCCAATAAAATAATTTTTTTGGTTGATTTGTTATCTACTATAATTTTCAGTAAACTATCATAGTCATCTAGGAAAAAACCACTTTCAGAATTTTTAGATAACTTAATTAACTTATCCACCATATATATCAATGAAGAACCATCACGTTCTAAATAAGAGGGTAATAACCCTAAAACAATATAGTCATCAATATTTCCATAGAAGTGTTCAAATCCTTTAATAAATGATTGCTCATAAATTTCGATTTCTTTAACATAGTGACTTGACGTAATCATACCAGTAGTACCACTTGATGAAAATTCTTTCTGCACTTTCATAAAATCACCACAAAAAACAGAATGTGATTTAAAAAACGATATTGGTAAAAAAGGAATATCAGCTAATGTAAGTACGCTAGAAACATCATTTTTTAAATAATCACAGTATTGTTTATACACTTTATTATTTATATACTGAAAATTAAAAATTTCAATTGCTATTTCCTCAAACTCCTCTTCAGTAGAAATGGAGAATATTCTATCAATATTTTGAATTTTTTGGTCAATCATACAATCTTACAATCTAGAATACTTATATTTACACTTATGAATCAAGGTACAAAAATACATTATATTTTTTCATTTACTCTATTAATAGTAGTAATGTCATCTTGTTTTAAAAAAGAGACCTAACCTACCGAACCTATCATTAGTTACGATAGTTTTTCAATTGCTGGAGAAGAAGCAAATTTAGCTTTTAACTTCACTGATGGGAATGGAGACATTGGACTTTCAGATTCGGACACGCTATCACCTTATGATGTAAACTCAGAGTTTCATTATAATTTATTAATCAATTATTTTGAAAAGGATGATGTTTTAGGATGGGTTCAAGGTGAAAATTTGGACGGTACACCTACTATTTTCAAATATAGGATAAAGCCAATTATCACTAAAGGAAAGGCTAAAGGTATTAAGGGTAAAATTGATGTAGACATGGGAACAGTATTTTACAATCCATTATCAACACAAAATGACACCATCAAATACGAAATTCAATTAATTGACAAAGCATTAAACAAGAGTAATATAGTAGAATCTGAAGTAATTATTAGATAATGTTAATATATATCCTATCCAGAAATGAGAATTTATTCTCTACTGCTAGACTAATTGAGGCTGGAAAAAAAAGAGGTCACACAATTAAAGTCTATGATCACATGTATTGTGATTTAGTAATAGAAGACAGTAAATTTCACATTAGTTACGAAAATGAAATTTTACCAACACCGGATTACATTATCCCTAGGATTGGTGCAAACGTAACACGACAAGGAGAGTTTGTGATTAGACATTTCGAAAAAATGGGAGTACAAACTTTAACTAGTTCTAACGGTTTATTAAACTCAAGAAATAAATTAAGAAGTATTCAAATTTTAGCTGAACACCAATTAAAAATGCCAAAAACTTATTTTTCTGATGATTTAGAATTGGCTGAAAATTATGTAAATACAAAATGAGGTTATCCATTTATTTTAAAAATTACAGAAGGAACGCAAGGTGTTGGTGTCTATTTAATTCAAGATTTAATAACTGCACAACGCTTTTTTGAACATTATTCTACTTCAAAAACAAGTGTCATCTTACAAGAGTTCATAAAAGAATCAACAGGTAGAGATATTAGAGTTTTCACGGTAGGCAAAAAAGTAGTCGCAGCTATGGAACGCGTAGCTCCTAAAAATGAATTTAGATCTAATATCCATAGAGGAGGAGAAGGTAGATTAATTACATTGACTAATGAAGAAAAGGAAATTGCGGTAAAAGCAATAGCTTCTTTAAATCTTAAAATTGGGGGAGTTGATATTATACGTTCAAATAAAGGGCCAATGATTTTAGAAGTAAACTCTTCTCCTGGTCTTGAAGGGATTGAAAAAGTAACTGAAATTGATATTGCTTCCGAAATCTATGAATATATTGAAAAAGACTTTTCGAACTAAAATATAGTTTCTCACAACCTGAGTATTAACTAGTCAAAACCACTTATGATAATAAATAAAATTGAAATTAAACCAGGTGAGAATAAAGATGTTGAATTACGTATTTCTAAATTAGCTTCTGGAACAATTGTTTCTTTACGTGCCCAAATATTTAGAAGTAAAAATGAAGGGCCTACTATTTTACTGACTGGTGGTATTCATGGAGACGAAATTAATGGTGTTGAAATTGTTAGACAATCCATAAAATTAGGTTTATTTGATGACTTAAACATTGGAGGTATAATCGCTATTCCATTAGTTAATATTGATGGTTTTAACAATTTCTCAAGAGATTTACCTGACGGAAAAGATGTAAATCGCAGTTTTCCTGGTTCAAAAACAGGATCGCTAGCATCTAGAGTAGCAAACACCATTTCTACTTTAATACTACCACGTGTAGACTTTGGTTTAGATTTCCATACTGGAAGTGCAAGCATTCATAACTATCCACAAGTTAGAGTAAATAAAAATGATGACCAAAGTTTAGCACTTGCAGAAGTATTTAATGCCCCCTTAATTGTTGAAACAGGTTTAGTAAAAAAATCATTACGTAAAGAAGCTTTTGCATTCGATATTCCCATGATAGTGTTTGAAGGTGGAGAATCACTTAGAATAGATCAAAATGCCATAAATGAAGGCATAAGAGGTATTAAACGCGTATTATCACATCATAATATGATTGATGAGAACATTAGCCCACAAAGCAGCCAGACCATTAAAGAACACAAATGGCTAAGGGCAGCTTCAGCTGGTATTTTTGTTCCGATAAAGAAATCTGGTGAACATTTTAAAACAGGAGACACATTAGGGGTAATTACAAATCCTTATAATGAATTTGAAAAAAAAAATAATTGCTAAACAGGACGGTTTTATATTTGGACATGACAATAAACCTGTAGTGAATCAAGGTAAAGCTTTATTTCATATTGGATCATAATTTAATTAATTTGTAAAATATAAAACCCTATGAGTTCAATAGATTTAAAACCTTTAAAAATATACAATGCCTCTGCAGGTAGTGGTAAAACCTACACATTGGTTCAAGAATATTTACGCATTATTCTACACGAAAAAGATGCCCTTAAATTTCGTTCCATTTTAGCTATGACCTTTACAAATAAGGCTGCAAACGAAATGAAAACCAGAGTATTGGAAGCTTTAATTACACTAAGCGTACCTCCTCACGAAAAATCTGAAACCCAATTAAGTTTTTTAGTTGACACGGCTAAAAACATTAATATTGGAACTAAGGTAATTGAAACTAGAGCTGTTAAAATATTAAATAAAATATTGCACAACTACAGTAGTTTTTCAATTATGACTATTGATAAATTCACACATAAAATAATTAGAACCTTTGCAAAAGATTTAGGTATTTCAATTGATTTTGATGTAGAAATGGATATCCAATCACTACGTAGAAACATCAATGATTTACTATTTGAAAAAATTGGTAGAAATTCAGAATTAACCGGATTAATGAAGCAATATGCTACAGATAATCTGAATGAAGACAAAACTTGGAATTTTTCAAGGCAACTCTATGAATTTAGCGATTTACTATTTAAAGAGGATGCCTTTAAGTCTATCGCTTTATTGAAGGATTTAAAACAAAAAGATTTTTCTGAAATTAAAACAGAGATTAGAACAGAGAATATTAAAATTGAAAACAATTTAAAAAACTTAGCTACAGCTGCTGTAGATTTAATAAAATCTAAAAACTTAGAAGCGGATGATTTTCAAGGTAAAGGAAATAGTGTAGTAAAATATTTTACAAAAATATCTGCTGGAAACTTTGAAGAATCTAAAGACAAATCCACTCCAGCGTCAACCACATTATTAAGCTATGTTGCAGATGGAAAATGGGGTCATCCTAAAAGCCCAAACAAAACAGATGCAGATAGTATTGGAGATTTGCTAGGTCAACATTTTGAACAAGTTGAAAACGCATATTTAATCGGTGTTCCTAAATTAAAACTGAACAAAGAAATATTTAAGAATTTAAATAACCTATCTCTTTTAAATCACCTACTGAAAATTGTAGATGAAGTAAAAGAGGATGAAAACATCTTATTAATGACCTATTTTTATAAAAAGATATCGGATATAATAGCGAAAGAACCTGTTCCCTTTATTTATGAACGTTTAGGAATTAGGTATCAGCATTTTTTACTAGATGAATTTCAAGACACCTCTCATTTACAATGGGTAAATATGATTCCTTTAGTACACAATTCATTAGCATCTGCAGAAACTAACTTAATTGTTGGTGACGGTAAACAAGCCATTTATAGATGGAGAAATGGCGAAGTGGAGCAATTTACAAAACTACCAAATCAAATTCATAATCCTGATAATATTGAATCTTTAAATGAAGCAGAATTTCTATTTGCAGAATTGGGAGAGAAGATAACATTAGACAACAATTTTAGATCATCAAAAGAAGTTATCACTTTTAATAATACTTTATTTAAAGATTTAGCCAATAGTTTAAGCGAAAACTTAAAATATATTTATGATGATGTGGCCCAGAATCCTATAAAAAAACATAAAGGGTATATTAATGCATTTGTGGAGCCAAAATTAAGTGAAGATGACCAATTAGAATATGTTTTAAACGCTATAAACAAATCATTAGCTAAAGGGTTTGAATTAAAAGACATTTGTTTAATTGTTAGAAATAACAAAGCTGGTTCTTTGTTGGCTAACTATTTAACTGAACATAACATTACCGTTATTTCTCCTGACAGTTTATTCATTGGTAAAGATAGAAGTGTAAAATTTCTATTCCATTTAATGAACTCCATAATACAATCTAAAGACCCTAATTATAAAATTAAAGCAATTGAACATTTCGCTAGTTTAATTGAAGTACCTGCTACCAAATTGATTCAGAACAATGATGAATTCATTAAAGCTAATACAATTATAGATTATTTTAACACAACACATTCTATTTCAATTGCACAGCCAGACTCATTTCATAATTTATATGAGTTTGTAGAATCGTTAGTTGAAATTTTTGAATTATCTCCATCTGACAATCCGTTCTTACAGTTTTTCATGGAAATGATTCATCAATACGAGACAAAAAACAATTCGAATATTCGTGACTTCTTAACCTGGTATAAAGACAAAGGAATAAAAGAATCTATTGTCAGCCCTGAAGGTGCTAACGCCATTCAAATTATGACCATTCATAAATCTAAAGGTTTACAATTCCCTGTAGTAATCTGCCCATTTTTGGATTGGAAATTAGATGTATCTCGACAAATTACTTGGATTGATAATGGGGGGCAAAAACTACCTGCCTATTTTGTAAACATGAGTAAAGCAGTGAAAAACTCTGAACTTGGTAACCTTTATGAAGAAGAAGGTAAATACTTTTTAGATCAATTAAACTTATTATATGTCGCCTTTACTAGACCAGAAACAGTCTTATTTATTAGTGGAAGTACGAGTACTGCTTCTCCTGCTAAAAATTGGTTAGAACCCTTTTTTAATAAATCCGATTTATTTAACCTTAATGGCAAATACTATGAATTTGGTGAACTTGAGTTAAACGAAGACAAAGGGGAAGATAAAATCAATCCCAACTACAATTTAGTTTATTTAGAACAAAAAATGAACAAACCCGAATTGAGTTATAAAAGTGGAGAAGAATGGGATGTTCATGACATTGATGAAAAACGAAACTTTGGAACACTCGTCCATTTAGTTTTATCAGAAATTAATAACCTACCACATTTAGACGAAACATTACACATCTTAATTAAAAAAGGGTGCATTACAAAAGATAGAGCAAAAGGCATACGTGAATACATTACTGAATTGTTTGACAACTTACATTTCAAAAACTATTTTGACAGTAGCCATACTGTGTTAAACGAAAAAGAAATCATTACGTCAAAAGGAATGAAATTGATTCCAGATAAAATCATCATTACTGATTCAGAAACACTTGTGGTCGATTTTAAAACGGGCCAAGCCACTGATAAGCATAAAAAGCAAGTGGCTGATTATGTGAAGCTCTTGAAAAATATGAATTTTAAAAATGTAAGAGGTGAATTGTTTTACACTGAAGCCTTAGAAGTGATTACATGCTAAATGAAAATCTATAAAACTAAAACACCCAGTAAACATAATTTACTGGGTGTTTTTCATTATCAATAAGTGATTAAGTTTACCCTATCACACTTTTAAGATCTTCTAGTTCTAATTCAGCATTTTCCCAATTTGACTCTTCTTGTTCTAAATCAGATTTGATTGAATTATAACTTTTTAACACCTTTTCGTAATTTGCTGTATCACTATAATCTGTAGATTCTAACTCTGTCGTTGATTTAGCTAATTTCTCTTCCAATTGGCTAATTTTACGTTCAGCATTTTTAATTTTAGTTTCTAACTTTCTAATTTGTGACTGAACTTCTTTACTTGCCTTATAGTCTAACTTTGGCTTATCTTCCGTTTTAACCACTTCAACCGCCTTAGCCTTAATATCTTTTTTATCTATATTGTCATACGTATCTTCACCAATTCTTTTTAAGAATTCGTTGACGTCAAACATATGAGTTTTCAACTTCTTATCTTTAATTTCCCAAATTTTAGTACTCAAACCATCTAAGAAATCTCTATCATGGGATACTAATAATAAAGTACCTTCATAAGATTTTAACGCTTCTTTTAAAATGTCTTTAGAATTCAAATCTAAGTGATTTGTAGGCTCATCCAAAATTAATAAGTTAAAATCATAAAATAACAATTGACAAATAGCCAATCTTGTTCTCTCTCCTCCTGATAAAACAGCAACTTTTTTATCTACATCTTCTCCTGAGAACAAAAACGCACCTAATATTTTTCTAATATTTTTTCTTTTCTCTCCAACAGCAATGGCATCAATCGTTTCAAAAACAGAAGCTTGAGGGTCCAGTTTTTCAGCAGCATCTTGAGAAAAATAACCAATTTCTACATTATGCCCTTTATCAATAGTACCTCCAAATTCAATAGCGGCAGTAACGGCTTTCAAGAACGTTGTCTTACCTACTCCATTAGGACCAAGTAATGCAATCTTCTCTCCTCTAGCTAATAACACATCTAAGTCATCAAAAATAACTTTATCTCCGTATGTTTTAGACAACCCATTAATATCTAACACCACTTTACCAGACGCTTGTGTCACAGGGAAATTTAATGAAAAAGCAGAACGCTCAATAGCATCTACTTCAATAATATCCATTTTCTCTAATTTTTTAATTAAAGATTGAGCAAAAGCGGCTTTATTTGCTTTGGCTCTATATTTACTAATTAAAGCTTTAGTACGCTCAATTTCTTTATCCTGATTCTTTTTAGTCTGCTCTAAACGTTCCATTTCCTCTTTATGAAGCACTAGATACTTAGAGTAGTTACATTTATAATCGTATATTTTCTGATTAGCAATCTCAACTGTTCTATTGGTTACATTATCTAAAAACATCTTATCGTGAGAAATTAAAACTAATCCTCCTTTAAAGTTCTGTAAATAGTTTTCTAACCATTGAATAGAAACAATATCTAAGTGATTTGTAGGCTCATCAATTAATAACACTTCTGGATTGTTAACTAACAACTTTGCTAATTCAACACGCATTTGCCAACCACCAGAAAAATCACCAATTAATTTATCAAAATCAGTTTGCATAAAACCTAATCCTTTTAATACACCTTCAATCTTCTCGGCAAATGAATGAGCATCCAACATAGTTAAACGATCATTAATCTCAGTTACTTCTTCAATTAATTTTGAATACGCATCAGATTCATAATAAGTTCTAGTCGTTAATTCATTATTAACAAATTCAATTCGTTCTAACAAAGCATACACTTCTACATTAGATTGTTCGATATATCCTCTAATTGTAATATCCTTTCTAATTTGAATATCTTGCGTTAAGTATCCAACTTTTAAATCTTTTCCTTGAACAATATTACCAGAAGAGGGTACTATTTCACCCGAAATTAATCTCAGTAAAGTAGATTTACCTACTCCATTTTTACCTGTTAATCCTATTTTATGACCTGCATCAATAAATAAAGAGATGTCTTTATATAAAAAGCCTTGAGGCAAATGGTATGAAACGTTGTTTAATCTAATCATTACTTATACTAATTGAATTTTGTGCAAAAATAGACTATTTGATTTAAAAAGTAGATTTTAAACAATTCTTATTTTAATATAAATCAATATTATACACATAATCATCACTTTCAGCCTTCAAATCCCATAACTCAAATAAATTTTGATAAATATCAGTCAAAATGCAAATAACATTCATACTACAATGACACTAAAATGACAGTTAATTATCTTTAAACTACGACTTTTGCTTTAAAATTTAGAACATGTTACAAAGAGTTAGTTTAATTTTAGTTTTCATATCATCATTCGCCTATGGTCAATCGTATCAAAATGTACGTGGTACTATTAAAGAAATATTTACTGAGCAGGTAATTAAAGGTGTAATTATTAAACTACTAATTGCTGACTCTACCCATAAATAAACGGTGAGTGACGCCAAAGGAAACTTTAATTTTAAAGATGTACAAATTGGATTTTATGACATATTATTCACACATGTCACTTACAAATCTTTTATTCAACCTTCTATTTCGGTTACAGTAAGTAAAGAAACTGTTTTAAATATTGTCATGGAAAGCAGATCTAAAAAATTAGAAGAAGTTGAGGTTAACTTTAATAAAGAAAGAGGAATTCCAAATAACGAAATGGCGAATTCTAGTGTATTTTCAATTCACCCAAATGATGCCAGACGAATTGCTGGAGGATTAGATGATCCAATTAGAGTGACAGGAACTTTACCAGGCGTGACTGCTGCAACTAGTTTTTCTGCCAATTTTGTATCTATTAGGGGTAACTCGCCAAGAAGTTTAAAATATTCAATGGAAGGTGTTGAATTACCAAACCCAACTCACTTTGCTCGTATTGGTGGCTCTGGTGGGACATTTACTATTTTCAGTATGCAGTTAATGGACAAGTCTGATTTTTATACTGGTGCTTTTTCTGCCCAATTTGGAGATGCTTTAGGTGGCGTGTTTGATGTTAAGTTCAAAAAAGGAAATTCAAAACAGCACGAAATGACGTTTCAAATCGGAACATTGGGCGTTGAATTTGGTTCAGAAGGTCCTCTTTCTAAAAAGAACAACTCGTCTTACGTTCTAAATTATAGGTATGCTACTGTTGGATTAGGTAGAATTGGTAATCCATCTTCTCCTACCTATCAAGATTTATCATTCAATATTGACATCCCCTTAGCCAAATCAAAAGGTAAATTACAGTTTTTTGCTATTGCTGGAACAAGTGACAGAACAAGAGCTGCTTTAGCTGATTCTGCAGATTGGAAACAAAGTTTAGATAGAACTACTTTATATTTAGCATCAACAACAGCAACTTTAGGTGGGGTTTACAAAAAATATATTGGCTCAAAATCTGTATTTAAAGCCACAGCGGTTGGAAGTTATTCAAAACAATTAGATAACAAAAACTACATCAGAAATGATTTTTCAAAGGTCAATCAAAAAGTGAATGAATATACATCCATTCAAATTACAGGAGCCTTGTCTTTCAAACATAAATTTGGTTTAAAACACAGTAATGTGACAGGGCTAAGTTACAACACGACCACACATGATTGGAGAGCTGAAAAGTATAGTTTTAATCAAAACAAAAAAATTGTTTTAATGGATGGCGTTGGACGTAGTAACCTTCTAAAAGCTTATACTCAGTCCAAATTTAATTTGACAGAAAAACTTAATATTTTGGCAGGTGTCCACTTTTTAAATTATGATGTAACAACCCAACAAACCGTGGAACCAAGATTAAGCCTTAATTATCAATTATCATCTAAACATAGTTTATCATTCTCAGGAGGAATGCATAGTCAGGTAGAGAATTACGCTACGTATTTATATGAAGAAACAACTACGGACGGTGACCTCATAAATCCAAATAAAAACTTAGGCCTTTCCAAAGCCATCCATTACATTGCTGGTTATAAAGGTAAAGTATTCACAAACCATAGATTAAGAATTGAAGTCTACTTTCAACAGTTGTATGACACACCAGTAGATAGCTTAACATTTTCTACCATTAATATTGATGAGCTAAGTGATTTAAGAACACTAACAAATTCTGGAACGGGTCAAAATTATGGATTAGATGTTGGGTTTGAAAGATATACAGATAATGGTTTGTATTACATTTTTAACTCTAGTGTTTGGCGTTCATTATATACTGCAGGAGATGGTATTCAAAGGTCTTCAGCATTTGACAACAACTACAACTTACGTTTTATAATTGGTAAAGAATACAAATTAAGGGCGTCCAAAAACAAAAAAGGAATTGACAGGTATAGAGCATTTAGCTGGAATGGAAATTTAAATATTTTAGGTGGACAAGTATACACTCCACTTGACTTTGTTAATTCAAAACTAGAACAAGAAACAATTTATGATGAATCTTTGGCGTTTACCGAAAGAGGAAAAACATTAGTCTTTTTAGATTTTAATTTCAGTTATACCATTAACAAGAAAAAACGTAAATCCGTTTGGGCAATTCAAGTTAAAAACTTATTGAACAACGGTAACGCATTATATAGAGAGTATGACACCGTTCTTGATCAAGAAGTAGAAATAAAATCGACTAGTTTCTTCCCTAATATTTATTATCGATTGGAGTTTTAATCTTAATTCTTTAAGTCATTTAGAATAGATTTATTGTTTTCTGTAGAAAAATAGTAACCTATTACCGTTCTGTTTTCTTTATCTTAAATAGAAATCATTAATTGATTGCCGTTCTGTTCTCGATACATTTACTTTAAAAACTAACGGTTTTAACTTAAATACTCGAACTGATACTACATTTTATTAAATTGACATTAATTAATTCACAGTTGTAACATTTGTTAAAAAATGACACTAATACGATATAGAATTAAAAAATTAGTTAATTTTAGAACGTAAACTCAAATCACGCATGGAAATACTTAAAGTAGAAAATATCGTTAAGCAATATGCTGGTCATAGAGCGTTAGATGATATTTCAATTTCAACTCAAGAAGGTGAAATATTTGGTCTTTTAGGACCAAATGGCGCTGGAAAAACAAGTTTAATTAGAATTATCAATCAAATTACCGGTCCAGATTCTGGAAGAG
>Ga0105359_10003833_pt1 | contig 12176 bp, 17 predicted proteins | sample GOMGulsemesocosm_6_FD_83659 | JGI IMG/M metagenome (GOLD analysis project Ga0105359, IMG submission 83659) | Methane-oxidizing microbial communities from mesocosms in the Gulf of Mexico - GOM8C Gulf of Mexico | ecosystem: Environmental > Aquatic > Marine > Cold seeps | place: Gulf of Mexico... | reverse complement strand
GTTGTGTGTGGTGTTAATTTTCTATCTTATTACATCAGTATATCTAAAATCTTTGTAATCTAATTTTGTTTTACCTAACAAATCTTTTCTCATTTTAAGAATTATGGTTCCAATTATCTTTCTTCCTCTTTCTGGATTTGGTGTGTCACCATTTTCATCAATTAATAATTTTACTAATTCATTAATTGATTCTACAACCTCATCAGAACTATATAGCCAAGATTTGTATTGTTCTTCAAAGAACCTTCTTTTAGTTTCACTAGAAACGGTTGAACCAATAAAGCCTTGAAGGGCAATTATTAAATTAGAATATTTTTCTTCTTTAAATCTGGTTATTGCCTCATTCTTTTTAGATTTAATGGCAAAGTAATATGTTAAGTAACTACTTAAAATAGCTGTTACGATTGGCAAAACTATTATTAGTATATTCTTCATTTCCATTTTAAATCGATGTTTTATAAAGATGAATTTTGATTCTGTGACATCTAATATAGCTTATTTCTTCAGAATAATTGCTTTTAGAGAGTACATCTGGTGATGTTGGTTTTAGGCTGTTAGGATGGGGCTGAATGGGTGGTGTGGTGCTAGGTTATTTTTAGTTAAAAATGCATTTTCATTCCTTCGTGTGATTGTTTAAATCCCAATTCTTCATAAAACTTAATCGCTTTCGGTCGTTTTTTGTCTGTCGTTAATTGAAGTAAATGTGCTTTCCGTTCCTTCGCTCTATTAATTGCCCATTCAAACATTATTTTTCCAATTCCGAGCCCTCTTTTATCCTTTCTAATTCTCACCGCTTCAATTTGTGCTCTAATTCCACCGCGATAAGTCAAATATTGTATAAATGATAGTTGAAGAGTGCCAATTATTTCCAAGTCTTCATTTTCAATAACAATTAACTCTTGATTTTCATCAGAGTTTATTTTCTCAAAAGCCTTTAGATATTCAGACGGCAATGGTATTTGAAAATTTTCTCTTTTCTTCCCAAGTTCATCATCTGCAATCATCTTCACAATTGTTGAAACATCTTTTTCTGTTGCTTTTCTAAATTTCATTTTATAGTTTAGGTTTTTTGATAACAATCAGATATGATATGCTAATTAAACACACCCAACTCATATTTACTCAAAAATAGCACTTATACCCGACTTTGGATAAACTTTTATAAGATAAATAACAGATGAAATAAAGGCTGTTAGAATGGGGCTGAATGGGGTGTGTGGTGGTGATTAGTCGACAATTTCCTCAAAGATTAATTTCCTTTCAGATATTGGAATACTTATTATTCGGTAAGTAGGAGCATATCCTTTTCCGTTAGGTTTGTAAAATTCAGATTTAAACTCATGTTGAGTTTGATAATTGATTGTTATAGGCTCTCCTTTATATCTATGCTGATTACTTGGTAAATGGAAATAGGTTGAAATGCTATCATTATAATATTTGGAGGATGTTATTTCATTAATAAGTCTATCCTTGTCAGGTTTTGAAATTAAAAGTTCAAATCGATGGTAATAATCAACAGTTCCTTCTTGTTTGTGTTCTATTATTTCAAAATCATCTTTCAAATTAATGTTTTGTTCAGCAAGAAATTCTCGAGCATCATCTTTAAAGAACAAGTAATCATCTATATAAACCTTTACAAAAAAGATTAAGAAGCAAACACTAACAATTCCTGCAATGATTTTTCCTGCTTTTTTATATCCCCATATTTTAGGTATCCAGTAACTGAGGAATATTACACCACCTACAAACGAGATTATTATTGCAATAGTTATCAAGGTGATAATTGGATTATCCATAAAGCTTTAATTATTTTAATATATCAAAGTTAATCCTCCCAACCACAAAGGGTTCTTTTAAGCTCTTTAGCCTTACTTAAACTGACTTCGAAGATTTCTGTTGAGCAGTTGGACAAACCTCTGCAATCCTTCTTTAAATGGTACTTCTTGCTTGATTTACCCTTGCAGATAAACACCTTGGTTTCTATTCCAACAAATGAGGTGAATAGTATAAATATTAGAGCTAGAGCAGTTAGTTTTTTCATAGAGATTAAAAGTAAGTAATAAGAAATCAGTATACAAGTTTTAGTTTACACACCAAAACCCATGTTATTTATAGGTGTTGTTGTAAACAGTGTTTATTCTTCTTCAAATCTTACATCAGGATGAGCTATTGGTTTCAAATATTCTAGTCTTTCTTTAACACTATCTAAATCAGTATATAATTCTTCAATCTCTCCTTTAATACTATATTCTTTGTGAAATGAAAAAAGGTATTGAATGTAATCATTCAAATTATAACATTCAAGTTCAAGAGGAAGCTGTGATTTTATATAGTTATTAAAGTTTTTTGGTAATTCAGTTTGGATTAGATGTTTTAATATTTCTTTTTGAATAATTTTTTCTTCTTGAAAATCATATTTTTCAGACATGAATATTTTAAATGCCTTTGATTCATAAGGTATCTCGTAAGTGTATATGTTCAATCTACTGCATTCATCTTTTACTATTTGATAATATTCTTTGCAGAATTTCCCAATAGTTTTTCCAATAAACTTCTTCATTCGAGGCTCATTGGGAGTACAACCAATCATTTCAACTGAAATTTCCATATCGAGTGATTCCTCTAAGAATTTTATTAGTTCAAGTTTACTTTGATTAGGTTTGTAGACACTCTGAATTTGATACATTTCGTATCGAGAACTTTTGTAAAATTTAGTAAGTAATGAAAGAAGTTTTTTGTGTGGCTTCCCTAGATTGATGGTTTTATGTTTTTCGATTCGAGTGTGTAAGTCATTGTGATTATGTGAGATAAGACTTCCTTCAAATTCTTCTTGATTTGTATCATCATCATGTTCGAGTAGTATAATACAGATTTTTTGCAACCTCTCAATTCCAACAGAGATATTGTACAGAAACTCAAAGGCTTCATCTTCATAATAAAGATGTGGCATTAGTTCAAAACAATATAAACCATTGTATATAAAATTACCTGAAATACTTAGTTCAGTACCTAAACTAAAGTTCTTCCAAAACTCAGTTGGAGTAAAGCTCATTTTTGTGATTGTTTACGTTTAGCTATGAATAGTACGATGCAGAAAACCCACGGATTTTCGTGTCGGTACAAGCCATAAGCTTTTCGGTTTTGTTTTTAATTTTTTCGTTTTATAAAAGCCAAATTAAAAAATTTGGCGGTCTTTGTAATAAATACAAGCCTTTTGAATTAGAACTTACTAGCTTTGTTTTATCACCGTGTTAGGTTCAGTTTTTCCCATATGTTTTTCTTGTCAGAAAATATGAATCCTTGTTGTTAAATATTGCGAAAATTTCTGTGAACCAAGGAATATCCTGACGCCCTAATTCCATTGCTGTATATTGTAAACTTCTTATAATCTCAACCCAATATCTCACAATTTGTAAAACATAAAGTTGCCTATACTTTGCGATAGATTCTGTCATTCCAGTTAAAAAGCTTGCACTTTGCATATCACTAATTTCTTCCCTGGATTCGTTGTAATATCGAACAGAAGATACTGGATTAAATAGTTCTCCGATAAATTTTGCATTTAGTTCTATCTTTTCTTTCTTCCTGCTAGATACTCTAATCTTATAGAGTTGCTTATCAATTTTTTCATGCCAGTTTCGTGTTGGGTCACTTTGATATTTACTATTTACTAGAAAGTCAATATTAGAATACCTATCTCCTTTTGCAAATTTTGACAGAATGTTCAAAATCTCTATTTGAATTGGGTCTGAAATTTCGTTTTGAAATGAAAATTTAATTTTGTTACGTTGGATTATTGATTGAGATTTTTCGTAGATTTTAGTTAAATCGTGTCCGATTTTATTTTTAAGATATGAATTATCAGGAAACGTTCCATTGTTTTGAATATAATAATCTAATAATAAACATAACTTCCCAATTCTCTCTAAACCAGTTGATATTCCTGTGAAAGCTTGGAAATACATTCCACGCTGTCCGTAATTTGCTTTACCAATTTGTGTTATTCCGCTTCCAAGAATTTCTCTTGTGAATTGAGCTTCGTCAATTAAAATGTGAAATGTTTTATTCAATTCTTATGAGTTTTTAAAATTAATGCAACAGTCATCTGTATGAAGCGTATCTTGTAAAAAGAAGCTAATTTTTCGGATTAACACAGAGCCGAATTTTTATATTTTATTTTTTATCACCTCCAAATATTCCTGCTAATAATAGTCCGATTCCTAATCCAATTAAACTACCAACAACAACAGCATTAGATGTTTCTTTTTTCTCTTTATTCTTTCTAGCATTGATAAGTTCATTCCAATTTTTAAAACCAGCTCTGTTTAGATAAGAGTATATGTATTCTGTTGATAATCCACCTTTCTGCAAAAGAAATTCATATCTTTTGTAGTCGTCAAACTCTGCTGAATTATTTTCTATTTTTTGTGTTAGAACCTCTAACTCGTTATATAAATTATCCATTGATTCTGAGTTTTAGGAGTTCTATCTCTTGGTCTTTCAGCTTTAAAACCGTCTTAATTGTAGCCTCCATTTTAGATGAAGAAACTATTGCATTAAATACCTTATCTTCTAAATATTGGATTTTTCTTTCGTTGTCGGTTATCGTTTTAGTCATAACTTTATGTTCTGAAACTAACTCAGTAACTTTATTATTGAACTCTTCAATTTTCGATTTATGAACTTCTTCTGCTACTTTGCTTATTATTTTGTTTAACCAATTCAATATTCAATAATTTATTTTTTAGTTATTGCTTTTTTGTTTTAATTATAGCCAATGTTAACATACGTTTTACTTTACGTCTACTACTTTCCATTCAGTGTCTGGAATTTTTTCAATAAAAATATTCGCAACATCTTTTCTATCAATGTCTAACTCCCTTACTAAGCCCCCACATGTTAACTATCAATGAAGAATCGCCATTAGTAATCTCATATCAAATCTTTTTATTCAGAGTTATATCCATAATTAATCAAAGGCATCACATTTCGGACATTTCCATGAAGCACCATCAGGTCTATCAGGATGAATCTTATTGTCAAGACTTTTTGTTTCTCCAAAATCATGATAATTTTCGCATTCTTTCTCAAAAGCGGCTTTAGGTGAAGTTGCATAGCTGAATTTAAATTTTTTATAACTACCAACCCACTTTTTCAATCTACCATTTACATCACTATCTGCTCGACCGACATATTTCACATAAAACACCTTTTCTTTTACATACCCAAGAGCATAATTTCCTGCAGATGTTTTTGTAACGACTTCATCAATTTTCTCATTTGTTAGTTCATAAGAACCTTTCATATTCAATTTTTCCATATTAAAATTATTTGATTAGATACTATTGTGTTTTTTATGAATACCAACGTTTAGTTATGAATAGTACGGTGTTGAAAACCCACATATTTTCGTGTCAGCACAAGTAATAAACTTTTTTATTTTCCCCGTCTTTTTATCAGTTCCTCATATTGATTTACCAAATGGTATAAATAAGTTATAAAAGCGTCAAAAAAATCAACTGCTTCTTTCGCATCTTGTTGGTTAACAATTTGGTCGTGTGAATGTGCTCCATCATTTCCGATTAATCTCAATTCATTCGCCCAACTAAAAAGAGTGTTTTCTAATATTCCTTTAGAGTTCAGGTTTTTCAATTTAGTTGCAAGATTTCCTTTAATCTCTCCTTTGTCGATACAGATAGCTTCTATTCCTTTGCGACACATTATTACGCAAGCATCGTAAGCGTGCGCTCGATAACATTTCAGAGCTTCTTTATAAGGATTAAAGACAATTTCGGGACAATTCTTTATTGCTTCGTTTTCGGTGTTTGGAAAAAATTGTAATTCGCTAGTTAGATAATCATCTCCACCAGCTATTTGAAAGTTTTTCTCCTTTAAAAACGGATTTTGACATTTTAAACATTTGCTCAATAACACTTCTGTAACGTAGCCAGACAAATCTTCATTCACAGTATTTTCAGAAGTATATGAATAAACGATTACAGTCTCGACTACTGAATTACAAGTTGGACAAAAATTCATTTCCTTAAATTCCTCATTTTTCTTTTCTTCCTTGTTCATTTTTCAAATTGGTAGTAACAACTGGATATTTAGTATTAATAGTGTATATCCAACAGACATTATATAGTTTCATCAAATCTAGTTAAAAACCATAATCTTTGAAATGACTATTATCAGGTATTTTCATCTCACTATAATTAGTGATATTTACTTTCAACAACCTCAACAAAAATATCTTAAAATCAATTGAGTCCATTACGGGAATCCGTATATATATCTTAATGCTTTCAATTATAGAATTGATTTAACGATTGCTCTCAAACGTACAAAAAGGTACTAAGAAAAAAGTAAGCTATTATCTTACTATTTGTAAGGTAAATGACCACTCATTTTAAAATTATAATACTTATACGATTTCTTATTAAGGAATTGAATCGACATTGAGGTAGGTCTGAGGTTGTAACCCCCTTTAAAGCCTTCTGAGTTGATGGAATTTATAAACGCACCATTATCCCAAACGGATTGGTTTTGGTCTTCTTAATCAAGTAAATTGAACTCATATAGCGTCATTGGAAGTAGTTATTTCGCTAGTAATGGTGACTGAGGTTTACTTATCAAATTCAAATAATTCAGTAATATGAATATCCAAAGCATTACATATAGCTCGCATAGTCGATAGGGATGTACTGATTTCGGCTCTTTCAATCCGACCTATTTGATTTATTGGGATATCGGCATCGTTAGCTAAATCTTCCTGAGATAAATGATTCTTTTTGCGTAACATTCTTAAATGTTTACCGAATTTGATTAAGTATGTATGGTCTTTAAACTTCACGATACTAAATTCAGGAATCGGAGAGGATTCAATAAACACATATTTGTGTTATTTTTTTATTATATTTGAATCATATAAAATAATATATGATGAAAAACACATTCTATTTACTACTAGTTTTATTAATGTTAAATGCTTGCTCTACTGACGACCCAATCAATAATGTAGTAGTAAACACAGATAATTCGAATAATCCTGACGATACAAACCCAGATAGTTCTGGAAGTACAAACTTTAATTGGAACTCTTGCGAGCTTGGTCAATGGTCCATAGCTTCAAATTATGCTGATTTTGATAACGATGGCGATATTGATGTTATCATGTTAGGTGAAGGTAATTCTGGAGCATTGGGGATTATACTGTATAAAAACAACAGTAATTCTAGCTATGAGGAAACCTTGTTAACTAGCTTCAATATGTATGTTTACCATATTGTAATGGCTGATATTGAGTTGAAAGACTTAGATGATGATGGAGACATGGACATCCTTTATACAGCAGTAAAAGAAACGACAAACGGAGCTACCCGTATACATGATGGTTGCGATTTCGGTTGGTTTGAAAACGTAAGTGGAGTATTTACACAACATAGCCTTAAATTTTATTCTGGCTACTCAACCTTAGTAAATTATGGATTAGCCACCAATTTAGTTTCATCAGACTTCGACAATGATGGTGATATAGATATTCTAAATAGCAACATGGATTTATTCATTAATGATGGAAGTCAAAATTTCACACTACAAAGTGTTTATAGCAATTTTGTTAAGCAAATGGAACTATATGACTTCGATGATGATGGCGATATGGATATTCTTGCACATGATTACCAATGGAGTGATTCAGCACCAACTTGGTCAGATACTGGTGCTAATGCAATTTTGATTAATAATGGTGGAAATTCATTATACGCTAAAGAGTTTTCCTATTAGCGGAAGTGTAGGTGAATTAGCCGACTTAAATAATGATGGTTACTTAGATTTGATTAGTGGTTTTAGAAAGCAACAAACATTTGATTCCCCACCGCATGAATATAAACCAGCATTTAAAATCCTCTTAAGTAATAACGACTTTATCACGAATGATAATTATCAAACAATTGAAGTTGTTATGGATAATTATTCAGATTATGCACTCTATATGGCTATAACAGATGTTAAAGCATTTGATATTGACAATGATTCAGATTTAGACTTAGTTATGGGCGGCTTTGGTGGTATGTCGGTATCATATAATGCTAATGATGGAACTGAATGGACACATGAATTTAAGTTTTTAGGAGATAATGGTGATGTCGATAGAGTTACTAGTTTTTCAGTAGATAATTTTGATGGTGATTCAGATATGGAACTATTCGTAAATCAATCTAGTAGAAAACCAATTGTTATTAATTCTAGTGTTTGTTATTAACCTAAAAATAATTTATTGAATGAATATTATAGATTGTACATCATGTGGTAGTAAAAACACACTTCCACTAGGAAAGAACTCAATGTTTTGCTCTTATTGCGGGACTCCTATTGAGCGTAAAGTTGAACAACATGAATTAGTAAGCTCAATACTATCAAAACCTTATATAACCGCTGAAAATGGTAAGTTAAGCCTTACAAACAAGGGGATTAAATCCATTAAGGAAGTAATCAACTGGTTTACGGATGAAGAGCTAAAGACCATTGAAAGATTGGATTTAAGCAATAACCAAATTACAGATGTTTCAGGACTTGAAAAACTAATTTGCCTTTCAGAAATCAATTTAAGTGGCAACCCATTTACTGAATTATCTTCATTCCCAAAGCTTATTAATGTTGGTGTTGTTAGTTGGAAGTCAGTTACACTTAAGCTGGATGATACCAATATAAAAAGTATTTCCAAGGAAGCTATTGAAGCAATTAAGGACTCATTTAAGGATAAGGGTGAACTCATTCATGTAAATATTGAAGACGCATCTAGCCTTTGGGTGGCTGACTTAGTAAACGAATTGATTGAATTTAATGAGTTCAAAGGCACTATTAACTTCTATACCAATGATGACCTTACAAACCTCAACTGGAGGGATTGTTTATTAACGGATAAGGTTGGCTATATTTCTTCTTATACATATAGTGCCAGTGCTCAGGATGAATACTGTAATAGTTGTTCTAGAGCCATTACCAAGGCTATAAAGAAAAAGTTTGACGGAATATGTGGTGGGTGTAATGTAGAAAAAGAAAAGAACAAGAAGTGGTTAGTACTACATTTATTCAGTCCACTTATATTCACATTGATACTTTATGTACTCCTTGGTGACCATTTAAGTTTAGGGGAAATGTTAGCTATGGGGATATTTTTCTCAATGGTTTTATTCTTTGGGTTGGTAACAAGTAAAACAAAAGAGGTAAAGACGGGAAAGAGTTTTCAGACTAAGTCTGGATTCAAGATGGATGAGTATGAAGAGCAGATAACCCCTGGTTTAAAGGTGAAGAACAATCACTACTTGGTGTTTTTTGTACACTTGGTTATACTCGCTATTTCGATTTACGTTACTTATAAAGGATAGTGATTGTTCATCTGAATTTATATAATTGATTCAGATGAGCAACATCACCTATATATTATTTACTGATTGTCATAGTATTCTTCCTCAGCTCTATCAAATCTAGCAGTTTCATAATCTGTAGTAAACTTTTGATTTTTCATCTTTATATGCATCCACTTCTTTTTGCATTCAGATTCGGTTGGTAAGGCTCCTAATTCAAATATTTCATTCTTCAGCCATTTCTCATATGTAGTTACTGCTTTATTTGCAATTACCTTAGTTCGTTTATCTCTTATTGGTAATAGTAATTTATATTGTTCAAGCTTTTTCTTATTCACAAGTTTTTCAATATCACTTTTGAATTTATAAAAATCTATCAGACCATCTTTGTCGGTATATTCTTCAGATAACTCATTAACTGTTTTAAGTATGGAAGTATCGTGTTCCATGTAAACACCTATTGAGAATATATAATTCTTAAATAGTTCGAAATTTTTATTAATCCTTTCTTCTAGTTTATCATCAATTGGAACAAGTGTTTCTTCAGGTTGAACCTCATCTTTTCCCTTGGAAGTATTCAAGTTTCCATATTCTGACACCTCATAGTAATGACCTCTTTTTTGCTCTGTTAATCGTACATATCCAAGTTCTTCAAGTAGTTTGAATGCATCTCTAACTGTTCTATTATTAATACCAAATCTATTCTCAAATAGCTTGTATGAAGCATTGAAATCTTCCTTATCCGATAATAAGCTTAATAGTATTCTAAGTGCATTTGGTGAAATCCTTTTATCATGTAATATTGAAAGCTTCACAGTTGTAAACTCTCCTTCTTTTAATTCTTTTCTAATTACCGTTTTATTCTTTTTACTCATTTTAATATTTTATTTCATCTTTATTATTAAAAGAAAATCTGGAGTGATGAAACCACCTGAAGCTTACTCAAAATGGAACTCCAAACTTAACTTTCTTAAATATAGTCACTATCCTAAAAAAGTCAAGGACTTAGGAATATTAATGTTGAATACTTTTCAATATTTGTTGAAGATAATCATTATAGGTGTACTTTTTAACCCCTTAATAGGGTTGTTTTTATACCCCCTTTACTATATTAGTATTATATGAGCCACTTATATTGTGGTGGATTCACTTTAGGTTCACCACACACAATAAGTGGAAAAGATGTGTGATGAGAAATGAGAATGATTACGTTTAATGGAATACGTAAGTGTTATTAATCTCAATCTGTTAAAGAACACTCAGGTGTTTGAGTAAGTATTCATATGAGTTAAAAAAGAAGAAACAATAACTTCCAACGAGCGTGAGCGATAAAAGAAATCAAGGTAGTTGGTAATGAAAAACAATCTCCAATCAGCGTGAGCGTTTATCAAGGACTTAGTCCGTTCGTTGTAAGTAACACGTCACACCTGAACGTTGAAGGGCTACCAACCTAATAAGGGTATAAACAGTCTGTTTAAGCGTGTTTCATTCAGATGTCCAATCAAAGAGTATATATGAGCGGGGGGAGGCGGTGACACCCCCTCCCTGGTTGTTTAACATTGAGAGTTTAAAATCCGTGAACCCTCTTACATTACTTACAATTCGGAATGAATTAACACCAATCGGATTGCTCTTCAAAAATTTTTTGGTAAAAATTCGAAGATGGGAAAGGGGTTACCTCTTCCGTAACTGGTTAATCTGAGTTTTAATTTGTTCAACGTTCTTCTGAAGCTGAAGTATTTTCAGTTGCGTTAGTATCTTATTACGTCTGTTGGATGAATCTTCAAGGCTTAATTCTAACTGTTTCATCCTGATTTTGTCATTGATGCTTTCTATATCCATAACCCGTTAATTAAAATCTGCGTGTGATAGAATGTGCTTGATAACTTCAAGGGTGAAACAATTTCCAATTGCATGGTGTGCTGGTGTCTTCTTCAGAATTTCCAAGTAATTGTCAGGGAGGGTTTGAAGTCTACTTAGTTCAACTGTATTTAATGGACGAAATAGTTTGCGCACCTCATCATTAGTCATACCTTCAATGATTTCTAACTTTTCATCCTTAGATGCGTATGCGAAATCTTTAGTATGAAATGCTACTTGTCCAATACTCTTTGTTAGGTAACGTTTCAACCCATTTACTGTATATGGGATGTTTTTTGTAAGTACAGAATTCCCTTTTTTCTTATCTGCAAATCCATCTTCAATAATACTTTGAAGTGTTATTTTTCTGTCTATTGGTAATTGTACATCAGGAATGTTAGTCCAGTATAACCTTGAGCGATTAGCACCCGAAACCAATTTACTATTTATTTTGATTGGTTCTACTCCAAGTAAATCTGATATTACTTTACGGTCATGCTTTGGCATTGAGGCTACATTTTCCATGATGAAGTATTTTGGTTTTACTTCTTTAAGTATTCGTAATGCTTCAAAAAACAATCCAGATTTATCTCCTTCCAACCCAATTCTATTATGTCTATTCATAGTTGAAAACTGAGTGCAAGGACTCCCAAATATCAAAATTTCGATTGGTGGTAGTCTAGTGCCATCTACTTCACGAACGTCACCAAGTTGGATTGTCCCTGGGAAATGATGTTGTGTAACCTTAGTTGCGCTCTTCAAAATTTCAGATGCATAATAATTGTTTACTGGTATGTTTAATTGTTGTAGGGCTAATTGCGCCACACTTATACCATCGAAGAGTGAGCAAACTGTAATTCCATTTTTAATATTCATTTAGTTCTTTCTAAATAAATATGTGGAGCAAGGACAAAAGTCCTTGATAAATGAAAAAACTATGGAATATCC
>Ga0105359_10003832_pt1 | contig 12177 bp, 10 predicted proteins | sample GOMGulsemesocosm_6_FD_83659 | JGI IMG/M metagenome (GOLD analysis project Ga0105359, IMG submission 83659) | Methane-oxidizing microbial communities from mesocosms in the Gulf of Mexico - GOM8C Gulf of Mexico | ecosystem: Environmental > Aquatic > Marine > Cold seeps | place: Gulf of Mexico... | reverse complement strand
TGATGTTATAGCTTCAAATGAATCAGTATTAATGGATACGGCCCCCGTTATTGCTGATAATTTAGCAGATTTTGTTAATAATGACGTGGTTTCATTAGACGTTGACGAAAGCGATCGTGAAATTCTAGAAATATTTTTAGAAGAAGCACAAGAGCTACAACAAGAGTTAGATGCCGTTTTACAAGAATGGCAACTCGCTCCTGAGAACCTGAGAGCGACTGAAGAAGTGCAGCGTATTATGCACACCTTAAAGGGTGGTGCGCGCATGGGTGGGTTAACTGAAGTGGGTGATCTTGCCCATGATTTTGAAACTTGGATGATTAAAGCGCAGCAAGGTGTAATTGAAGTTGATGATGCCTTTTTTACAGAAGTATTCCAGCGTCAAGATGGGTTAGCGGCCAGTGTTGAAGTCGTTGCTAAGTCATTATCTCAGCCTCTCGATAGTCAGATGATAGAATCTGATATTGAGTTGGCAAATATTGCCCCAGTTAGCATTGAAATTGATGATTCTTCTGATACTAATGTTGTTCCGTTTAAACGAAATGATGTGAGCGTCGAAGAAACTTCTGTGCTCACGGTCATTCCAGCAGTTACGGCTAAGCAATTAACTCAGCTTGATCAAGAAGCGGCTGAGAAGCCTCAACAAGGGCGTCGTGGTCCGCAAGAGATGGTTAAGGTTTCTGCTGACTTGTTGGATAACCTAGTTAATCTGGCAGGTGAGACTTCTATCTCCCGTGGTCGATTGGAGCAGCAAGTTACTGACTTTTCCTATTCATTAGAAGAAATGGATTCAACGCTTGAGCGATTAAGAGATCAGTTACGTCGTTTAGATATTGAAACGGAAGCCCAAGTATTATTCCGTCAAGAGCGTCAAACTCCGAGCTATGATGATTTTGACCCATTAGAAATGGATCGCTATTCACAGATGCAGCAGCTAGCGCGCTCGCTAGTAGAATCAGCCTCAGATTTATTAGATATTCGTGAATCTCTCACCAATAAGACGCGTGATGCAGAAACGCTATTGTTGCAGCAAAGCCGAGTAAATACCGAACTGCAGGAAGGATTGATGCAAACCCGCATGGTGCCTTTCCAGCGTCTAGTTCCTCGTTTACGCCGAATCGTACGTCAAATTGGCCAAGAGCTTGATAAGCAAGTTGAATTCAAGGTATTCAACGCTGATGGCGAAATGGATCGAACCATTCTTGAACGTATAATTTCGCCTCTAGAGCATATGCTTCGAAATGCAGTGGATCATGGTATTGAAAATAAAATTGAACGTGCTAAAACAAATAAAGCCGCTCAAGGTTCTGTTGAACTAAGTATCTCCCGTGAAGGCGGTGATGTATTGGTTATCTTAAAAGATGACGGTCATGGCATTAACATCGATGCGGTTCGTAAGAAAGCCATAGAGCGTGGCTTAATTACGGAAGATAGTCAGCTAACCGATATTGAAATCATGCAGTTTATTTTGCATGCCGGTTTCTCTACGGCACAGAAAGTCACTCAGATTTCTGGTCGTGGTGTAGGCATGGATGTTGTGAATAGCGAAATTAAACAGATGGGTGGAACGCTATTTATTAATTCAATACCTGGGCAAGGTACCGAATTCCAAGTACGACTTCCTTTCACTGTATCCGTAAACCGTGCATTGATGGTTAAAGTAGGGGACGACCTATACGCCGTACCATTGGATAGTATTCAGGGTATTGTGAGAGTTCCAACAGATCAATTAGAGGCGTTATATCAACAGCCAATCGTAGACCGTTCATTTGAATACGGTGGTGCAGATCATCGCTTAGAATATTTAGGCAGTATGATGGGAACTGATGCGCAGCCAAAATTTGCTGGGCAAAAAATGCCGACCCCTGTATTGCTGATTAAAGGTGATACTCCTTACGCGTTGCAAGTGGATTCATTATTAGGCAGCCGTGAAATTGTAGTAAAAACTCTTGGACCTCAATTTAGTAGTGTCATGGGCGTTTCAGGTGGCACGATTTTAGGTGATGGTAGTGTTGTAATCATTCTTGATCTACCGGCAATGATTCGTAGTCAGAGTAATATTGAATACCAGCAAGCGATGGCACTGGATGCTATTGAAGCTGAGAAGCGTCACGAGCTAGAAGTGCGTACTAAGCGAATTTTAGTAGTTGATGATTCAGTAACGGTACGTAAAGTGACGACTCGACTGTTAGAGCGTAATGGCTTTGAAGTATTTACGGCTAAAGATGGTGTTGATGCAATTGCGACCCTGCAGGATCATATTCCTGATTTAATGCTGTTAGATATTGAGATGCCACGAATGGATGGCTTTGAAGTAGCCTCTGTCGTTCGACATGACTCTCGCTTGAAACATGTACCTATTATTATGATTACCTCTCGTACTGGGGATAAACATCGAAATAGAGCATTATCTATTGGCGTGAACGAATATTTAGGAAAACCATTCCAAGAAGATATTTTACTCTCTAATATTGCAAAATTATTAGTAGGTGACGCGGAGAACTAGTATGCCTCACGCGAAGTCTGCTGCTAATGTTGGAATTATCGCTGATAATTTATTGCAGCAGCACCTTCTAAAAACAGCATTGATGCACTTTGGTTTCAAGGTAATATTAACTACCGACCCTAGTCGAATAAATGATAATCCTCGCTTAACCGCTGATGTTGATGCTTGGGTTGTGGACATTGTCGATGAAGATGCAGAACAGCTGTGGCTAGATGACTTATTTGATAGCAATGTTCCTGTGCTATTTGGTATGGGAGAAGCTCCACAAAGAAGTTGCGAAAGTTACCCTCGCTGGGAGAAACGACTTTTCTCGAAAATGAAAGAGTTATTGGCAGGTCATTCATTAGTAATTGCTGATGAAGGCACAATCACAGATCTCGAATCAGCAGCAACTGATAATAAGCCTCTTCCCTTGCCGGGACTCTTTAAAAATTTTGAATTATCGCTTCCTGCAGAACATGTTTGGGTATTGGGGGCGAGTTTAGGTGGGCCTGACGCTGTTAAAGAATTTTTAGATGCACTTCCAAAAGGTTTACCTGTTGGATTTATCTATGCACAGCACATTGATGCACGTTTTCAAAAAGCATTGGTTCAGACTCTAGGGCGGCACTCTGGTATGACGATGGTGGCCTACAAAGAAGGTTGTCAGATTAAAACAGGCGAGGTCATGTTAGCGCCGACAGAGCATGAATTTAGTTTTGATTATGAAGGGCGGACTGTTAGTAAAAAAACAGCCTGGCCAGGTCCTTATGGTCCATCTGTTGACCAGGTTATGCTGAATGTAGCTCAGCATTTTGGCAGTCGGGCTCGATACATATTGTTCAGTGGTATGGGGAATGATGGTGCAGAAGCAACGGTAAGAATAAGCCAAAAGCCTGCAACCATTTGGGCGCAGAACAGTGAAAGCTGTGCCAATAGCTCTATGCCTGATAGTGCTGTCGCCACAGGACATATTTCTTACATCGGTAGTCCGAGACAATTAGCCTCGCAACTGGTAAATTATCTTCAAACACAGTGGATGAAGTAAGCATGAGTGCAGAGTTAGTAACCAAAGATGGTATAAGTGAAGTAGCAAGTTTGCTGATTCCGTTGCATGAAAAACAACTGCTTCTGCCAAATGTTACAGTAGCAGAAATAATTCCTTATCGTGCACCCACAAATATTAGTGATCATGCAAATTGGCTATTGGGTCAATTAGAATGGCGTAACATTCATATCCCTGTGCTTTCGTATGAAATCTTAAGTGGAGCAAACAATCCGCCGCTTGACGGTGCTCGATTAGCCGTTGTAAATGGAACTGGTTCGAATAAAAACTTACCTTTTTATGCTATTTTAATTCAAGGAATTCCAAAGCTTACACACGTTAAAGAAGATGATATTGTTACCGTTGAAGCTATGCATTCAGGACCTTATGATCAAATGGCTGTTAGCTTATACGGTGAGCAAGCAATGATCCCTAATTTGGAAATGATTGAAAACGAACTGTTAAGGTATATTGGATAAACTAATGAAACATTTATTAGCCCAAGTTGTTGTGCTCTTCTCTTTTTTCACACTCGCCTCTTTGGTCGAAGCAAGAGAAGACGTTAGTCTCGCAAAAGAAATTATATTATTCGAAGCTAATAGTTATCGAGTAGTAACTGAATTCAATGTGCATGCGATGCAGAAAGATAAAGCATCAGAGCAGAGGCTGTTTGATGTTCTCGCAACGGGAGATCAGTTAAGTTCCCTTTTCGCAGAACAATCCAGTGATTTGGCGCCAAGCTGGTCTAAGTATCGAAGCTTTGCATGGGAGAAGCATACTCAAGAAAGTGGTGATACCTACGTATTTAATGATATGCGTATCATGCATAAAGAATTATTGGCTTTAATTTCGGCTGTCAAAAAACAGGTAAATAGTGACCTACTTCCAGCAAAAGATTTATATAAAGTGAACGGTATATTGTTGATTGAACAATTAGCATCAGAGTACTTAGAAATGTCAGCTGCCACTTTCGGATCTTTCGGTTTTGCGGGCAGTGAGCAAGCGATACAAATTGAAGCTCGAAGTGAATCATTTGAACGAGTCATTGAAGAATTGAAAAAAGTGTATAGTGATGATCCGAAAAAGTTAAAAGGTATAAAGAAGATTGCCCTACGTTGGAGGTTTATTAAAGGTACTTTATTAGCTTATAACGAGCGCTCCGCCCCATTTGCTGTATCAAAAACAGTTGGCTACATGCGTAAGCAGTTGGCTGAGATATGAAATTTAACTTTTAGATAAATTGTACTAACTTAATGAATACTCACTTCATTGTTATCACTGCTAGCTACAACCGTCCTGATCTATTGAAGCGAAACATCGAAGCTTTACAAGCTCAGACGTATCAGCATTGGCAGCAAATTATTGTTGATGACAATTCTGAATGCTGGATGCAGGACGCCTATGATCTAGCATCTTCGGACGATAGGGTTCATGTCATACAGCTTGATTACAATCAAGGTTGTAACCATGCTCGAAATCAAGCGCTTGAGTATATAAGAAGTGCGGGTTTGAATGGGTATATGACATTAGTAGATGATGATGACTATCTACTACCTAATGCGCTTGAATCAATCCGCAAAAATATAAATCAGAGTCCTGGTCAGCAATGGTTGACGGCTGATTGTTGCTATCCTGATGGTAAAAAAGCTTCTAGAATATCAAAATATGGCCAACTCTCCTATATTGATAACTACATGTACGGTAAAGAAATTAAGGGTGACCTTAATCATTTTATAAACACTTCTATTTGTTTAGATCTAAATTTTAGTGAAGATTTTAAAAATGGGCAGGAGTGGTCATATTTTTGTCAACTATCAGCTCGTACATCATTTGAAGCAATAAACCTCGATGTTAAAGTAATAGAATATCTAGAAGGCGGGCTAAGTAAAAATAAAGTGAGTGCACAAAATAAAATCAAAGTTTTTAATTACAAAATTCATATCCTAAAAGATTTGGTTTCGCCTAAGAGGCTTTCTCATCAGAAACTACTATTGGCACGAGAGTTGGTGGGTTTTGGAAACAAAAAGGGAGCGAGGAAGTTATTGCTTTCGATATTTCGCTTTCAGTACGCTAGTTTAAGGTTTTATCGGTATCTTCTGAAGACTTTTAGCTAAGAAGTAGATGAAAAATACTACTCATTTGTATTTAATGGAAGTAGATACAGTTTATAGGTCATATGTATAACATTCTTAATATTTTCGTAATAGAAACCGAATTACAGTACTTATCTTTTTCGGCAATTCAAAAAATTCAGCCTGATAACTCAAGGTCTATAATTTTTACTACCTCAGATCGAGTCTATAAACGACTTTGCCTGGAGGGTTGTCCTTGCGAGTTAGTGAGTAGGAAATCAAGCGGTTGGCTAGGGCGATTAATTAGAATCAGGAAGAACCTAGCACTCTATAAGAAACGAATTATTCAGCAAGGTAGTGACATTTCTGAAATTAATTTTCATGTTCCTAGAATCGACAATATACATAATAATATAGCCATTAACTTTTTGAAGCATAATTTTAGCGGTGCTGAGGTTAATGTCCGACTGATTCCTGATGGTGCTATTAACATATTCAGTTGTGAACTTTCTATTTCTAAATTAAGGAAGCAAAAACGCTGGCTTGGAAATGTAGGCTTCAAATTATTTCCTGATATGAAGTATCACCAATATGACGGTGATGAATTAGGAGCTGAAGCAGAGGCAGTAGATAGAATTTATTGCTTTAAAGGAGTTGAAACAAGTTACCCTAGAAATAAAGTTTATATGATTGAGTTACCTATCTCAGTATCTTCTTCTGTAGAGGACGAGAGGTCAGTATTGGTAATTGGCCAGAATTTTTTACAGCTAGGTACCGCTTCAGAAGATTATATTGATCAAGTATCTAATGAGGTCTATCGCCTCGTCAAAGGCTTTGAGTCTCATCGAGTTGATTATGCACCTCATCCACGATCTGTGTATAACGAATTCGGCCGAGAAGAGTATTCAGTTATTGATGCAGACTATTTGTGCATAGAAGAGCGGATTGCTAAAGGAGGTTATGAACATATTGTATCTTGTTATAGTTCAGCTTTAATCAATAGCAAAATCATGTTCGGAGACGATATAAACATCTATTCTGTTGGCCTAGATTGCTTTCCATTTCCAGATCAAGCTCAAGGAGAAAAATTAATCAAAGCATATAAGGACTTGGGAATTAAGGTGATAGGACTAACGAAAGAGCAATAGGCAGCTAAGCCGCCTATTGTATGGGGTAATTAACTCAAGTTTATAATTAGCTCCACTCATCCCGAATCCAAGGTGCTTGCTTCCACATGTCGTAGGGACCGTCAACGACATCATCTGGGTCTGGTTTACCATGAAAGTAAACAATTTTCGCATCCTCAGGAGCTTTGGCAGCCCCTTTTGGTAAGCAATAACCCTTGGACCTCAGCAGACGACCAATCGCTCCCCAAGAATTCTTATTCCTTGAATTGCATTCTTTTTTATAAGATACGACCCAGTTTTTAGGCCATATTTTAGCATTATCCACAGTCTCAGAAATCCAATCCTGGTCACCATGCATTCGTGAAATAATACTTTCTTTGTCTTGAATAAAGCTATTCCAGACATGTGTCTGTGTACCGAGCTTTAATTTAAAGACTGAGCTGTTGTATACCTTACCTTGTTGAAGGTCTCGAATAATAACGAAGTCATCTGGGTTAATTTCGAATAAAGGATCGATCTTATTAGTAATAACAACATCTAGGTCTAAAAACATCGCTTGACCTGTAAGGCCATAAAAATCTTCTTTAAACAGCTGTAATTTATACCACCAACCTTTTAATCCATCTTCAAGAATAAGATCTAATACATTAATTTCTGGATAGAGATCATCGGTACTTTCTGTAATGCAGTAAAACTCAAAAGGAATTGTTAAGTGCTTATTTACCATTCGATAAAGGCGATTAACGTATTCAGCTGGGTATTTTGTGCCCCATTTTAAACAAATAATTTTAACGGCATCTGACATGCTAGTTTTCCAATATCTGTTTAATTATCTTTTTAGCTTTATCATCTTGAGTGATTACACCAAGGTTGAGTAATACGTTTTTATATTCGGTATTGACAACTAAGCGTTCAAATTCTTCTTCAAGCTTTTCTTTATTTAATAGATCAACCCAGCGACGGTAATGGTCTCCCATTTTTGATACGCCTTTCGCAAGTAAAGCCTGTCTATTTTCAATATTCTCTACAAAGTGTTGCTTTGAACGAATTGGAAAATGATATACAGAAATATTCTGTGATTTCTTCTGGTTTAGCCATCCCCATAGGTGCCAAGCTCTATGATTCCCACCTTTAATACGCAGTAATCCTTGAGTTTGCACCATGACTTTGCCATGGATGTTACCAAGCATAATAGAAAGATTTTCTTGCTCGCGCTGAATACCTTTAGGATAATTAATAGGGTATTGAACTCGATTCGTTTGATCGTAATATTTTCCGCCATTATCAAAAGCATCTCGATCAAAAAGAACATTAAATCTTTGGCATTCGATAATAGAGCCAGTCGAGGTTAGCTCTGATTTTAGGTCGCCGGAATCAGGGATCCAAAATTCATCAGCATCGTTTGTGATAACCCAGTCAGCACCTTGCTCTGAGCGCGCGACTTTGGCCATCTCAGTTTTCCAATTACTCTGTTGATAGTCTAAAACAGGGCGATCGATAATGATGAGATCATAATTTTTTTGTAATTGATCAAGTACTTCTCGTGTGCCATCTGTTGAACCATTGTCCATAACAACAAAGCTATCCACTCCCAGTTTGGAGTGAACTTTAATATTATCAGCAATGATATCGACTTCATTTTTGATAAGTAAGGTCATGGTTAGTTTCATAACGGATCCAATATAACAATTTCTAATAGGGGTATCTTAGCACAGCCAAAAAAGTGATTATGCTGCGTTTGCTTGTTTATTTTTCCTTTGACTAAGTGTTATGCCGAGTAATATAGCTAATAGAGTTAAGTGCTTATCAGCCATGTAGCGATGGAATAGCAAATCTACAGTAATACTATAGCTTAGGAAGGTGATCAGGGCAGCGGGGATCGTCACCTTGGAGATTAATGGTAGTGACCAAGAGTATTTTCCGAGGAAAAAGAAAAATGCCAACATGGCGGCAAGCCCAAGGAAGCCGACCGTTGCTAAAGCATTGAAGTAAAAACTATGGGCTTGAACGGTAACTATTTTAACATCACAAGTGCTATCTTCATCTAGGATGCCATTCTTGTATTGGTGAGGACCCAAACCAAGCCAAGGGGCTTCTTGATTTAAGCAAAGCGCAGCTTCCCACATATGTAAGCGGATACCTGTACTGTTTCTGATTTCAGCCTTCTGAAAGAAGTCGATAGAGTGCCCTACAGATGTTGCTAAGCGATCCCCCAGAGGTGTTTGGCTTATACCTATTCCGCCTACGAGTAATAACGTGATCATTATGACTCTCATCTTATTTGTCATAAAATAGAAAAATAATATGCTTAAGGGAGCAAAGGCAACGAAACTGCCACGAGTGCCTGAGCGGAAAGATGCGTAAAAATATCCTAGAGCAGCAAGGGCTAGTAGTATTTTTAATAGTCTATCCTTTTCAAAAAAAGCGAGGCAGGATGAAACAACAACTAACAGCATGGCACCGTTACCAAAGGTCACTGCATTTTCATCCCCTCGTACTCGGCCAGCCGAGTACGAGGTATAGGTAACATAAACATAAGCAATGGCGCCACAGGATAAGGCTATTGCAAGATGCTTAAAAGTCAGACCGGAGTAACGAATAGCAATTACAGTTAGCGGGAATAATAGAAATCGCGAATCGGGTTCAATGGTTTTGAATTTCCCATCAAAATAAGGTGAAGTTAGCCAAGACAATAAACAAATGCTGAATACTAGGGCTCCTAATGCATAGAGGATCATTTCATTTTTATCAAACTGTTTATTCTTCAAATAATGCGGTAAAAAACCAAGACCCACCACCCAGAGAATAGCCGCGCAGCTGATAACTGTAGATCGATGTATTGGTTGGGCGCTAAAGAATACAGTAATGACCAATAAAATAAATGCAGTTAATAATAGCTGTAAATATTCATGTTTAATAAGTTGTGTAAGCTTCATACGTGATTAACTTCAATATTCAGTTTATGAAAGAGTTTAATGAAATCAGGGTTTCCTTCACCTGAACAAATCGATGTTACTGGAAGTTCGGGTCGCAACCAGCGAGCAATTAGCAGTGTAGAAGATAGGTCACCGATGACATGTGCTGTGCTAGGTAGTAAAGGCAGAATAGCCTCAAAACTCACTCCCGCAGGTAAAAGGTCAACGCCTGCCTCGGCCAACATCAGTATATCGGGTTCACTATTCCTCGGATGGTATTTAGCAGCTACCGTTAATCCTTTCTCTTTCATATCGTTAATACTTTCAATGAGAATGGTGCGATATTCAGGATTTTGAGTAAATAAAGATTCGTGGGGAAGGGTGAATAGAGCATCTAATGAAGATAATCGCGAAGCCGCAACATTATAAAAATTCAAAATCAATTCTGATAGCTGCAGTACTTCTGGGCTAATAAACTGAGTATGATCGAGCTGAGAAATTGTTTTTTGATTTAGGCGCTCATCGATTAGATTTGGAAATGCGACATGTATCTCGCTGATCCAAGCGGACTCACCAACGGTTAATGGATTTTTCCACCAGAGGCCATAGCTTAACTTTTTTAACCAATTATCAATGATGGCATCACTGAAGCTAGAAGAAGCTTTGCGGCCTACGTAGGTGAAAGTTCCTTCATCCATATAGTGGCCCTTGGTATAAAGGCCTAGCTTTTCTGTGACATGCATTGAAAATTGAAATTCAATCCGTCTATCATTACCAACGAATATATTTTCAGGCCTTAGTTCAGAGACTAAGACTTCTAAATCATTGAATAATATTTTACGTTTCTGTAACTTATTTATCAGGCCTTTAAAGCGTCCTGGAAATAAGCGAACCGATTCAAAAGGAGATGATGGCCAGTGACTGACGATAGGAAATAGTGGGTATTCCTTATCCTCTGGTTGGTCAATGAAAACTAGATGAGCAGTTTCATTCTTTCGTCCAGCAGCGATAGACGCGGCTGTATACAAATGAAGAATGGTAGAGACGAAATAGACAGTATTAGAGATCATGGCATTTAGATGTAGGTGAGGTGTAAGTCAATCAAAGATTAATAATACACCTAAATACGACAAATGTGTTATCTCCTATGTCAGCATAGGTAACTACGCTCATTAGCATGATTTATACCGTATTAGGGTGCTCTATCCAATTTAAGGAAAGGCAGAATAATTATGAGTTCCCATGGGTTTGGCGAACAAATAGTTCAAAATTCGTTAATAATTCACTTTTAGCTATGAGGGGGTATAAGCAGATTTCTGAACATATCAGTTTCTTCATCTGACAAAGTATTGCCTCGATCATTACAATAAAATATATACCTATTAATTGAGTAATTTAATTTATCTCTGAATTTTTTTTCATTCATTATGCTATAAGTTGTAACTCCAGGATCAATCCACGTGATATTTCCATTGCTATCCGCGAATATATTGTCTAGATGGAAATCAGAGAAAACAATGCGGTTATCTCTCATTATTTTTAAGCCATCATAAACAGAAGTCATTATTTTATGTCGCATTGGAGCATCAATAACATTGTCTCTTATCAACTTGGATAGCTCTTGGAACCCCGACTGAGTTAAGTTTTCCATTATGTAATAACCTATATACTCATGTTTTCTGCTGGGTATTATTCCTAAACCAGTTTCATAAATAACAGGTACAGTAAGCCCTAAACTTTCTAATAATTTACTGCCTTTGATCTCTTTGGTTATGCGGCTATGATTCCAAAGTAGCTTTATATACTCATGCCAGCTTCTAGCTTTAATGAACTTAATCACAAAATTCGAATTTTTCAGGATTCCTACAAGAGAAGGAATATGATCAACTAATACGTGGTCCAGTTCATGTTCTTGGGGTAACCCGCTATGTTTTAAGGTGGTAAATAGTTGAGACTTCTCTCCATTTATTTTTATCACTGAAAGTTTCATTTTAAATTTCCGATATCTTTGTTGTTTTCAAATTGAAAAATCATATTTAACGATCTGAGTCGCTTGGTAATGATTTTTACTAATGATTATAAGTAAATGAACAATTAAAAATTTAAAAGTCGCTAACAATTATTGAATCAATGTTTATCTGGCCTATTTTAATAGATGAATATAAAGAAATGAAGTACTGAGTAGTTAAAATTGTATTTGCTAAAGAGATTAGTAGTTATGAAGTGCTTAGTAATGGGCTGGGGTCTTCAATATTGGGGCTGTTTTATTGCAAAAGCCAATTACGAAGTTTTAGTATGGGCTTGAGGTGCCAATTTGGTCACTCAAGTTGCTGGTGCTTTATTGTGATGTCTTGGTTGAAGTCGCTGATACAATACCTTGCAATAAACAAGGTATTGTATCGCTAGTAGGTCTTAGTACTTATAAGACTCAGGCTTGTAAGGACCAGCAACAGGAACGTTGATGTAGTCTGCTTGCTCTTGAGTCAAAGTAGTCAATACACCACCAAAACCAGCAACCATATCCGCAGCTACT
>Ga0105359_10003820_pt1 | contig 12196 bp, 8 predicted proteins | sample GOMGulsemesocosm_6_FD_83659 | JGI IMG/M metagenome (GOLD analysis project Ga0105359, IMG submission 83659) | Methane-oxidizing microbial communities from mesocosms in the Gulf of Mexico - GOM8C Gulf of Mexico | ecosystem: Environmental > Aquatic > Marine > Cold seeps | place: Gulf of Mexico... | reverse complement strand
CAATTTACTTGGTGATTACGAAAAGCAAGTAGCGCCCTATCGTGAAAATTTTGTTATCAAAGAAAAAGGGCAAATTAAAGTTGTCCATTCAGATGATATATTCTGGCTTGAATCCGAGGGAAATTACGTTTCACTCAACTTGCAAAGCAGCCATTATCTATATCGTACTAGTATGAGTACTCTCGAAAATAAGCTAGTACCTTTGCAGTTTTTGCGCGTGCATAGAGGGGTTATGGTCAATTGTTTACATCTTGAAAAAGTACACTATCAAAATAACGAAACATACATGTTTGTCTTTAATAACGGTGATAGTTGTATTTCTGGCCGATCATATAAGGCAGATATTCAGTCTTACTTGCAACACGCTACTTACATAAAACAATTCTGATCTCCTAAGATATAATCAAAGAGGATGCTTGAAGAACTTTATATTCAATATGTTTTAAAGAATTTGGTCGATAACTTTCATCGAGTGTCATTCTTTGCTCTACCGACTCATGAATGAGTGGTAATAACGTTGTAATTTTATCACTTTTAATCACGCAACATTTCCTATCAGTTAGTGTTAACCAATTAACAAAGGCAATCCTGTCTTGTTGATGATTGAACCCTAATGGGTCTGGGCAGATATCTATGTTTTTAAGATCAATCCGATACGCTATTGGAGCGGCAAATAATTGATCGAATTGAATATCCTTGGGCTGTTTAATCAAAATAGAAAAAGCTGTGTTTTGTTGTAATTCAGTTAACCAATCGAGCATATATCGCAGCGTGATATCAGATAAACCGTCTTGATAATAACCACCACCAACATCTGAATGTGCACCAGCAAACCATAGCTCAGTGATGTGCTTTTCTTGATTCATCAAAGTCGGTTGAAACGCTTTTCGCTTGTCATCTAATGAGACTATATGAAGTGCTTTTTTAACAACGGTTGATAGGGTACAACCATACTCAAAAACAATTTCAGACTTTGGTCGATGTTTTTTATTCAGGTTTGGCAAGCCAAGTGATGCAACAGTATCAAATACAGCTATATAAACAACAGCAGTAGGTAGATGCTTTTCAATAAGCGTTGCAAAACGTCTTGCAAGCGCGGCACCTCGACTAAATCCTGTCAGCAAAATCATATCTTTACTTTGGTGGTATTTCTTTAAATCGCTTGTAGCGTCATTTAATATGGTCGCTATATCAGAGGCTTCAGGTGAAATAAGGCTATTTATTAGTCGCCGTAATTTACTGCCATAGGTACCAACACCATGGTAATAAAAACTCAACTGTTTTGATGGTTGCCAACTCGTTGCTTGCCTTTTTAAGTTGCCCCCACATAACAAATGAAATTTTAAAATATTGGTAATATTGTCATCTTTAATAACGCCACTATCATCCATTGATTTTATCGCGGCATTAGCTTCATTAGATGTGCCATCAAAATTAAATATCAGAAGTTTTGACATGGTAAAATCCTTTTTTAACCAAGTTTGAATTACTTAACCTGAATTCGGGATAATGAGCGCTTGATGTTCAATAAATATCAAAACGTCAGCTAAACTAAAGTACTTTCTAATTCATCTAAAAGCACTAGTGACTCAATCAATTTTTCAATTTATTCGATTATCAAGGCAAATCGTTTAAGAATAGCGAGCTATTTATCGACTTTTTAACGCAGAGAAAATCGAATAAAGGAAAATATTGAACAAGTGCTGCTTACTCCATGTTCAGGCTACTTATTATTACAATAATTAAGTAGAAATTAAAGAATGCTCATATCGTTTGGTCTAACCTACATATAGCAATATTAGACGGGTATTAGGGCATGAGAGATGGGGATAAAGTGAATTAAAAAGAATAAACGACCGCTACGCCATATACGTTAGCTGTTTCACCGTCTACTTTATCTACGCTAAAAGAAGGGGCAATGCCTACTCCCCCCACATTGAATTCGTATGCGACTCCGACACGATAAAGTGTTTCAGTATTAGAAATAGGGCCGCCAATTTTTTCACTACCGGCACCAACACCAAAACGCCACCCGGCTGCGGGATGGTAATAAACAGAGCCTATGGCAGAGCTTGAACCAGCACCATTGTGTGCATTATTGGCATCTTCATAAACAACACCTGCCCCCCAGTTTTTATCAAATTTAAATTCATATTCAATACCAACTACGGTATCGGTTTCAGAATTATCAAGCACACCAATAAAAGCACCGATATGATGCTTTTTATCTTGTTTTTTGTCAGCAGCATATACATTTGCATTAAACAAAAGAACAATAAGCAAGCAAGATAAAGTCAAAGCAATTTTTATCTTGTTGAATGTGCTTGTTTTATCCATAAATTAGGAGACCGAGAGCGAATTTAAAAATTTTTATTTATTTTTACTTATCTTTTAATACTAGTTCAATGGGGATTAAATGCCAGCAAAATTTTAGAAAAAACTGGCTGTTTTATTGGCGATGTTTCAACACTAAATTCTTCAAACTTGCTATAACTTCAGTATTTTGTTGATAAGCAAAGACTACTTCTCGAGTTAACCTTAAACCTTCGATTGGACGAAAAACAATTTCAAATTTTCCTAAAATCTCTGGTGTTGCAGGTAATAATGCGCCACCTAATCCCGCATGTACTAAGCCCAAAGCATAATCTATGGTTTGAATTTTTGCTCTAACGTCTAATGTGACACCTGCTAAGGTTAGAGTTTCATTTAGCAATGTCCATGCTGTACAAGGGATTCTTTGAATAAAAGGCAAACCGTCTAAATCGGCAAAGGTGATTTTTTCCTTTAACGATAAAACATGGTTATAGGGGAGGGCGAGCAAATAGTCTTCTTGCCACAATGAAATGAAGTTTTCACTTTCACTTAATTCTTCCTTGATAATAATTCGTCCATCGCAAGTTTCATTTTGTGAGACTAAAGTTAGCTCCATCAGTTCTTGTGCTGAGGTAAAGTCTTTTAATAGAGCGCTCATACGTTCAACGCCAAGACCTTTAGTTACTCCTAAATAAAAGGGCTGTTTAATGGTTTCATCGGTGAATATGGTTTTAATTGCCTCCGCTTGCCCTAACAGTTGTTTTGCTAACGGGTATAGCCGATTTCCAGAGCTTGTGGCTTTTACACCTCTGGCATGTCTGATAAATAACGTACTCGCTAACGTTTGTTCTAATTGAGCTATTGCCGCAGAAATTGAAGGTTGAGCCACATAGTTCACTTTTGCTGCACCACTAAAGCTTTGTTGTTCTATGACAGAAACAAAATACTGCAAACTTCTTAAATCCATAACATCTCATCAACTAATCTAATGTCCTTGGTATAGTTTATAGTTATAGCTGGTAAAGGAAAAGCATATTTTAACTTTGACTGAATTTTGTTTACTCTCTAACCACTTACTTATTTTAATAAAATTAACCACTACATTTAAGGTGTTTTTTCATGACAACTTCAGCTCAAAAACCAACATTTAACTGGGAAGATCCACTTTTACTTGATTCATTACTAAGTGAAGAAGAACGTATGATCCGCGATAGTGCGCATCAGTACTGTCAAGAAAAGTTAATGCCTCGAGTTTTAGAAGCGAATAGAAACGAAGTTTTTGATGTTGAAATCATGAAAGAACTAGGTGCATTAGGTTTATTAGGTGCGACTTTGCCAGAAAAATACGGCTGTGCAGGCGTGAATTATGTTGTTTATGGCCTAGTCGCGCGTGAAGTTGAACGCGTTGATAGTGGTTATCGTAGTGCAATGAGCGTGCAATCGTCTTTAGTTATGCATCCAATTTATGCTTATGGTAGCGAAGAGCAAAGGATGAAGTATCTACCTAAGCTGGCCTCAGGCGAGCATATAGGTTGTTTTGGGTTAACAGAACCTAATTCTGGCTCCGATCCAGCAAGCATGTTAACCCGCGCAGAGGCAGTCGAAGGCGGTTACCGAGTTACGGGAACTAAGATGTGGATCACTAACTCTCCTGTCGCTGATATTTTTGTTGTCTGGGCGAAATTGGATGGAGTTATTCGTGGCTTTGTATTAGAAAAAGGTATGGAAGGGCTAAGTGCACCTAAAATTGAGGGTAAATTCTCTCTTCGTGCGTCGATCACCGGCGAAATTGTAATGGACAATGTTTTTGTTCCAAGTGAAAACATGCTGCCTAATGCTAAAGGTTTATCAGGACCTTTTGGCTGTTTAAATAAGGCGCGTTACGGGATTGCTTGGGGTGCGTTAGGTGCTGCTGAGTTTTGTTGGCATGCAGCTCGTCAATATACACTTGATCGTGAACAATTTGGTCGTCCATTGGCGGCAACTCAGTTAATTCAGAAGAAATTAGCTGACATGCAAACTGAAATCACTACAGGATTATTTGCCTGCTTACAAGTAGGCCGAATGATGGATGCAGGGACTTTGGCTCCTGAAGCTATTTCTTTAATTAAGCGTAATTCTTGTGGCAAAGCACTAGAGATTGCCCGAATTGCTCGTGATATGCACGGCGGCAACGGCATTAGTGATGAGTTTCATGTTATTCGTCACGTGATGAATTTAGAAGCGGTGAATACGTATGAAGGCACGCACGATGTTCATGCCTTGATTCTAGGGCGAGCGCAAACGGGCTTGCAAGCTTTCTATTAATCGAACATTCGTTCATTTCCTACTATGCCACTTTAGTGGCGGTCAGTTGAAGAAGGTTGTTTTGTCGTAATAAAGCACCTTTTTTACTTTAAACCTCTTTTGTGGAGTTCTAATGTCAGATCGTAATTTATTGGTAAAAGAAAATTTTATCAATTTTGTTCGTACCGAAAACCTACCAACATCGCCTTGTACGCTTTCTCCTAATGATGTCGGCTTAACTTCTGCAGATGTTATTGATTTATTTGAGACCCAAGTGATGAGTCGACATTTAGATTTGCAATCGCGCATTATGCAAAAGAAAGGACAAAGCTTTTACACTATAGGTAGTTCTGGTCATGAAGGAAATGCAGCTTATGCGAAAGCATTTCGTCCAACTGATATGGCTTTTTTGCACTACAGAAGTGGTGCCTTTGTTATTCAACGTAGTAAACAAGTACCAGGTCAAACCCCTTTGTACGATATGTTATTATCTTTTGCTGCTTCAAAAGACGATCCTATCTCGGGTGGTCGTCATAAAGTATTAGGCAGTAAAGCGTTAGCCATACCCCCACAGACCAGCACCATAGCGTCACATTTACCTAAGGCAATGGGCGCAGCTTTTAGTGTACCACTCGTTGAGCGCTTAGGATTAGCAAGTGAACAAGCTATTGGTAGTTCAGATTCAACACATATGCCTGATGACAGTATTGTGATATGCAATTTCGGCGATGCTTCTTCCAACCATTCGACCACGCAAGGTGCTATTAATAGTACGGCTTGGGCTGCATATCAATCAATCCCCATGCCGATTGTTTATGTGTGTGAAGATAATGGTATTGGTATTTCAACCTCTACGCCAGAAGGGTGGATTGCTGCTAATTATAAAAACCGTGCGGGTATAACTTATTTATATTGCGATGGTTTGAATATTTTAGAGACGTACCAGTGCGCTAAAAAAGCAGAGGAACTCGCTCGTATTCAACGCAAGCCTGTATTTTTACATGTAAGAACTGTTCGTTTGTTAGGTCACGCAGGTTCAGATGCCGAATTTGTTTATCGCGAACTGGCAGATATAGAAGCAGCAGAGTTTCAAGATCCGTTGTTGCACACGGCAAGAATTTTGATAGAAAATAACATTCTTGATGCTGAACAGATTATCAAAATTTATCAAGATATTGAGCAACGCATTGCCTGTATTGCAGAGCAAGCAGCAAGTAAAGCAAAGCTTGAAACGGCAGAGCAAGTAAAAGAAAGTATAGTGCCGCCAATACTTCCCGTAACGCAAAGCAAAAAATACCACCAAATGGTGAGTTCAGAACAACGTCAAGCTTTATTCAGTCACGAAAAACACAATATAAAAAAGAAACAGCACTTAGCCAAGCTATTGAATTGGGCACTATTAGATTTAATGGCTGAGAATAAAAATATAGTGATGTGTGGTGAAGATATTGCCAAAAAGGGCGGCGTTTATAATGTTACTGCTAAGTTATCTAAACAGTTCGGAAAAAACAGAGTAATAAATACCCTATTGGACGAGCAATCAATTCTAGGACTTGCCATCGGAATGGCACAAAATGGTCTATTACCTATTCCTGAGATTCAATTCCTCGCATATGTACATAATGCAGAAGATCAAATTCGGGGTGAAGCGGCAACCTTACCGTTTTTCTCTAATGGTCAATATGCTAATCCAATGGTAATTCGAATCGCTGGTCTGGCTTATCAAAAAGGTTTCGGTGGACATTTTCACAACGATAATTCTTTTGCTGTATTTCGTGATATTCCGGGTTTAATTATGGCATGTCCATCAAATGGCGCAGACGCCGTTGATATGATGCGCACTAGTGTGCAATTAGCTCGCGAACAACAGCGTATGGTGATTTTTCTCGAGCCAATTGCTTTGTATATGACCAAAGATTTACATCAAGATGGTGATGGACTATGGACATCGGAATATAAAGCACCGACTACAGAAATTGCTGAAACAGCTTTGACTGTCAGTACCTATGGCGAAGGCAAAGACCTTTGTATTATTACCTATGGTAATGGTTATTATCTCTCAAGAAAAGCCGAAAAAATATTGCAAGAGCAAGGTGTAAATTGCCGAGTGGTAGATTTACGCTGGTTAGCGCCTTTAGATGAAAAAGGCATTATCGAACAAGCTAACCAATGCGAAAATATTTTAATTGTTGACGAATGTCGCCAAACGGGCTCAATAAGTGAAGCATTAGTGACCTTATTGGTAGAATCAAACAATAAGGCTCAAGCAAGTACCTCGAAAAATATTAAACGTATTACAGCAGAGGACAGTTTTATACCATTAGGTGGGGCTGCATATCATGTTTTACCTTCAGTAGACGGTATTGTAAATTCAGCGATAAATTTAGTTAAACTAAATGACAATAAAGGACGCAAATAATGAAGAAAAGAGTTGTTGTTATTTGCCCAGGACGTGGTACGTATAATAAAGAAGAATTAGGGTATTTACAGCGTTTACACGCTGATAAACCGGAGTTAGTGGCACTTATTGATGAATATCGATTAACAAAAGGGCAGGTGGCGGTCAGTGAGCTTGACGGTCTGGATAAGTATAGTATGCGCTTGCATACGGCAGGTGAGAATGCTTCTGCACTTATTTATGCATGTGCTGTGGCCGATTTTGAATCGATAGATAGGGAAGAATATGAAATAGTTGCCGTTACTGGTAATTCAATGGGTTGGTATATTGCGTTAGCTGTTGCAGGTGCATTGAAACCTAAAGCTGCGATAGAGTTAATCAATACCATGGGCTCAATGATGACTGATGGCGTAGTAGGAGGACAGATGATCTATCCTATTACCGATGAGAGCTGGCAAGAAAATAAAGAAATAGGCTCGCAAATCAACCAATGGTTAATAGAAGTAAACAAGGAAACAGGTAGTGAAGTTCATATTTCAATTCATTTAGGCGGTTATGTTGTTTTTGGTGGTAATAAAGCAGGCTTAAAAGCTTTAGAGCAAAAACTACCGATAATACAAGACAGATATCCGATGAATTTATTTAACCATGCCGCATTCCACACGCCCTTACTTAAGGATGTTTCAACGAAAGCGAAGTCAACATTATCAGCTGGACTGTTTGATCAGCCACAAATACCTTTGGTTGATGGTTTAGGTAATAGTTGGCAACCTCATAGTTGTGATACCGATGCTCTATATGACTATACATTAGGGACACAAGTAGTGGTACCTTACAATTTTAGTAAAGCCATTGAGGTATCGATAAAAGAATATGCACCAGACAAATTAATTATTTTAGGTCCTGGTGCAACATTAGGAGGAGCCGTCGCACAAAGTTTAATTAAACAGCAGTGGTTAGATTTAACGAATAAAAGTGATTTTATTGCCATGCAAAAAGAAGAACCTTTTATATTGGCTATGGGTATTGAAGAACAAAGGCGTAAAGTTTTGGTTTGATAAATGACCTAACATACTTCTACTTATAAGTGATTTAAAAAAGGGCTGTTACATCAGCCCTTTTTATTGTCATAATAGCAATAATCATAAAAAAGAGATCATTTAAATGACGACAAACCGAAAAAGAAAAGAATCAGACTTAATTATTGCTTTTAAAGGGTTATTAAAAGAGCAGTTTTATGGCTCGCAAGGACAATTGGCAGACGCTTTATCTAAGCAAGGTTTTACCAATATGTCTCAAGCTAAAATTTCTCGGTTATTGTCTAAACTTGGTGCCGTTAAAACGCGTAATACTTCAAATCAAATGATCTATATTCTTCCTGATGAACTGTCTGTGCCTAAATCGAAACAGGCGATAGAATCTGTGGTCTTGAGCGTTAAACATAATGGGATGCAAATAATCTTGAAAACGGGCATAGGTGGGGCTCCGTTGATCTCTCGCATGTTAGATAGTATGGGGGAGTCTTTAGGGGTACTCGGCACGTTAGCAGGTGACGATACCATATTCATCGCACCAGCTGATGCTGATAAAATAGACGAGATCTGTCAATCTATTCGTGATCTGCTTGGCGTTAAATATTAATGTTTATGGTTATGTTTGTAACAAAAATTAACAAACACTAAACTTCGACTTAACCGAAAATAGACTAACTATTCGCAACTTCGATTAGCCCTATAGTTTAGATAGATAAAAGAAAATAAAGGTTACTACTATGCTAAAAAAAATAATAATTAACAGGCTAAGTATATTACTCTTAATTAGCCCTTTCTTGTTGGCGGTTGAGTTATTTGCTTCAGAGAGAGTTCCTACTGGGCAACTTCCCGAAAACGTCGAACCTACACATTATCAATTATCACTAACAATAAATCCTGAGCATGAAAAATTCTCAGGCCAAGCGAGTATTGATCTTGCTGTTAAAAGTGCTACCTCTCATTTTTACTTGAATGGCAAAGAATTAATGATCAATGCGATCGCATTAATTGATAATCAGGGCAAAGTCTTTGAAGTTGCTGCCAAAAATACCGATGTTGAAGGTGTTATGAAAGTCGTTTCAAAAGAAACACTAACAGCAGGGGATTATAAAATCACCTTTGAATACACTGCACCGTTCAACGAAAATCTTGAAGGTCTACATCGTGTCAAAGATGGGGAACAATATTATGCTTTTACGCAAATGGAATCTATCTCTGCTCGTTTAGCTTTTCCTTCCTTTGATGAACCTAGATTTAAAACGACTTATGACATGGAACTAATCATTCCCGAAAATCTTGTCGCTATTGCAAATTCGCCTGAAACAAAAACGACAAAAATGTCTGAAGGATGGAAAAAAGTATCATTTGAAACGAGTAAACCATTGCCAACTTATTTAGTGGCATTTTTCGTTGGTGATTTTGATGTCGTTGAATTACCAGATATGCCAGCAACAGCCGTTAGAGACTATGCTGTTCCTTTACGTGGAATTGCCGCTAAAGGTAAAGGCGATCAATTGGCCTATGCGTTGTCACAAACACAAACAGTATTAGAAGCATTGGAAGAATACTTTCAAGTTGCTTACCCTTATCGAAAATTGGATGTATTAGCTGTACCTGATTTTGCTGCAGGCGCAATGGAAAATGCCGGTGCTATAACATACCGTGAACAGCTTTTATTATTAAATGAAAAATCCTCTATTGACCAAAAACGTCTTTCAATATCTGTACAAGCCCATGAACTTGCGCATCAGTGGTTTGGTAACCTCGTGACACCAGTATGGTGGAATGACATTTGGTTAAATGAAGCCTTTGCTACTTGGATGGCTGCAACTGCGTTAGAACGTCGGTTCCCTGGCGAACAATGGCAAAGAGAGCAAATAGGTAACTCAAAAGGCGCGATGAATTCTGATTCCATACCCTCGGCACGAAAAATAAGAAATCCAATAAAAAGCAATGGCGATATCATCACTGCATTTGATGCTATCACCTATCAAAAAGGTTCGGGTGTTTTATTTATGGTCGAAAACTTTATGGGTAAAGAAAACTTCCGTAAAGGTGTGCAAAAGTACATGAGGAAATACGCATGGGGCAATACCACGGCTATTGATTTCTTTGAAACTATTGCCAGCGTACTAGAACCTAAGAAAGCAAAAGCTGTGGTTAATTCATTTAGAAACTTTGTCGAACAAGCGGGTGTTCCTATATTAAAGTTTTCTCAAACGTGTCAAAACGAGCAAGCTATATTAATAGTCGAACAAGAAAGGTATACCCCACTTGGAACTTCGTTCGAAAACAAAACTTTGTGGAATATTCCTGCTTGTATGAGTTATGAGGTTAATGGTGAAATTAAACAGCAATGCAACGTTATCTCCAAAGCGAGTCAAAAAATAAGCTTGAATGGGGCAACTTGTGGTAGCTGGGTAATGCCTAACGCTAAAGCTGCTGGTTATTATCGTTTTAATTTTGACTCAACGGGATGGCAAAAACTACTCGCTAATTTGCATAAGATTAATCCTTTGGAAGCTAATGCTGTGTTAGATAGCATGAGATCGGCCTTTAATAGTGGTGATTTGACTGTACAAAACGTTGTTGACGTTATCCCTTCAACTTTAACCGCAGACTCTTGGGAAGTTATAGTCTCTGGTACACGCACTTTGGGTACCTTAATTAATTATGCAGATGAAAGTGAAAAACCTCTATTAAGAGCTTTGGCGGGTGATCTATATCGAGCCAATGCAAATAGTATCGGTTTTATCGACAATACTGAACTTGATAAGAGTCATCCTTTGGATGCTAATCAATTAAGGACGCGTTTGATCGGATTTATGGCCAATACTGCGAAAGATAAAACTTACCGTGATAAGCTAAAAACAATGGCTGTCGAATATATAGGATATTCAGGCGAGGGCGTCGAAGGTGATGGAAAGTTCCATGATGATGCATTAATTCCCGCACTGAGGACAACGGCAATGTCCGTCGCTGTACAAGAGATAGGGCAACCATTTGTTGCTTCAATTATGAAACATCTTACAGAGTCATCAGATGGCACAATGAGGGGGCAATTAATAACAGCCCTTACTGCAACAGAAGATTTACAAATAGGGCACGATTTAATTAACTTCAGCCTCACACCTGATGTTCGCGATAACGAAAAAATTACTTTTCTATTTGGCTTAGTGAATAAGAAAGAACTAGATAAGGTCATGTGGCCTTGGTTAACTTCGAATTTCGAACAACTCGTTGCTGGCTTACCAACTAATTATCAAAGTTATGCACCCTATTTGTTTTTAGGGGATTGCAACGAAGTTAAAAACCAACGTTTAGATAGTTTTTTGAAACCGCGACTAACGGATTTAGTTGGAGCAGATAGAAACTTTGTAAAAGCTAAAGACTTCTTAAAGCAATGTTTAGCTCAAAAAGCGCATGTGAAGCCACAAATAAAAAGTTTAGTGATGATGTTGGGTGATAGCAACTAGCCCTATATTCAATTAAGTTTAACTTTTTAAGCCGAGTTTATTACTCGGCTTTTTATTGAATAAACTTAGCAATCTATAACAAATAGATTAAATATGCGTGTAAAATCTAACGCAGAAATTGAATTTTTAGATTGTTTGAAGGTGAACGATTGATTGGTCAATTTGGTACTAGAAAACTAGTGCGTTGAAGTAAAGGTAATAGCATTAGTACAAATGTATGTAAGTGACTAATGTAATCTCGACTTTAATTAAATAGAGGGAACAATGTCTTATCGATCGGAATTACCCTTAGTTGAAATAGATCAACAAACAACTCAAGGTCACATTACTAATAAAAAAGGCCTCTAATAAGATTTAGAAGCCTTTTAATATATCTTTAACCTGTGGTTACACGGCTTACTATTAATATCGTTCGAGTAAGCATATTTGTAAAAGAAGAAAATTATATATTATCGTCAGTTTTCTCTGGGCGATCTTTAGCTTCTCTGACCTTTAATGTTCTTTGTTGGAATTCAGTATCATTTAAAGCAGTTACAGCAGAATCTGCATCCTTAGCTGCAATTTCAACAAAACCAAAGCCACGACGTTTACCAGTGTGCTTATCTTTCATTAAACGAACAGAATGCACTGTGCCTTGTTCAGAGAACAATTCACGAACGGCAGCTTCATTTGCTCTGTAAGGTAAGTTACCT
>Ga0105359_10003819_pt1 | contig 12198 bp, 8 predicted proteins | sample GOMGulsemesocosm_6_FD_83659 | JGI IMG/M metagenome (GOLD analysis project Ga0105359, IMG submission 83659) | Methane-oxidizing microbial communities from mesocosms in the Gulf of Mexico - GOM8C Gulf of Mexico | ecosystem: Environmental > Aquatic > Marine > Cold seeps | place: Gulf of Mexico... | reverse complement strand
TGAGTATTTGAATTATCTGTTCAATTCTAAATTATGAGTCACTTTTAGCATTTGGATTAACGACTCGATTCTAAGTTAGAAGTCACTGTTACCATTTGTATTAATGGCACAGTTCTAACTTAGAAGTCACTTTTAGCATTTGTATTAATGACTCGATTCTAACTTAGAAGTCGTTTTTAGCATAAACATTCAACCAAGATTATTTGAGTAGGGGAGGGGGGGAAGTACGGGCGAATGTTTAAACTTATACACCACTTTACATACATCGCAAAATAAATATATGAATATGATGTGATGGTAAAGTGTTAGAAAAACACCTTAAAAATAGTTTTTATCAAAAAAATAGCTAAAAACGAATTTTTAACGATAACAGAGAAGCAAAATAAAGCACCTAAAAGAAACTCACAACCCAGTAAGTAGGGTAGTGTTCAAAAACATGTAATATACGCTGTAAGAGAGCCTAAGGAGGCAATCAAAATAAAAAGTTGATGAAACAGCTATTTTTTGGCATGAAAAGTAGAATTAAAATCGCAATTTAGCACTAAACCATTAAGATTAGTACCTAAGCAATAGAAATAGCACCTAAAGAGACAATTATGACTTATGGTTATTTTTTTGCATAAAGTGCAAAATACGTGTAGCATGTGTAAAATACAACTAAGGGATAAATAAAGGATAAAGATGACTATTGAAACTGTAGACCTAGATACCCTGGCAGAAGTGGCAATGAATGTACTAAATTCGAATAAAGAAGATGCTGAATTTGGGGATGCAAAGGAGTTTCGAAAATATGATCGCTCAAAGGAATTGATGGAACAATTGCTTGATGGAGTAGTTAGCAAAAAGGCCAGCACAACGGTTAAAAATCATATCAAGAAAATTGAAGAATCAATAGGAACAACCTTAGGTGAGAAGGGGACAAATAATCATGTTTATTTCACATTAGAAGAAGTTCACCTTATCTTTGATGCTTTGCTAGAAATGAATACAAAGTATCATGCTAATATCCCTCAAAAATTCACAATGTCTGAGGCATATGTTTGGCTCCTAACAAATTTAAAAGGGGGTACCGGTAAAACCACAGCTTCAGTTTATTTGGCAATTGCTTTAGCGCTATATAGTTTTCAACGTCCTAGGATATTGGTAGTTGATACAGATCCCCAAGGTCAAGTACATGAATATTTTGATGGTCGGGTCATTAATCAGGATACAACTCCAACCCTTGGACAAGTGGTCTCTGGATTTGCGGTTGCCCCTGAAGGAATGGATCATCTTGAGTGGCTGAAAACATCTGTTGTTAGGAAGTCCCATGTAGCAAATATTGACTATATACCAGCTTTACCTAGTGATACTCGGTTAGAAAGGTTTCTGAATAAGAAATATTTTTCTCCAGAAACTGAATATGATTGCCTTAAACTCCTAAACGAAAAGGTAATAGCTCCACTAAAGAATTCCTACGATATTATTTTGATCGATTCACCACCACATAATAATTTAAGTGTTCATTCTGGGATCTACTGTGCAGACGGTATTATAATTCCCGCGGCGACTAAGCCAATGGACTCAGAGCCGACGTTGGCCTATGTAAAAGAACTTGCCCATAAAGTAAATATATTAAAAGAAGAACTGGATTATCCTGGAGTAAAAGCGGTAAGGGCATTACCAGGTATGTTCAATGAGCGAAGAGTCTCAGCAAAAACAGTGAAAAGACGATATAGCAAAGTGTTTCAAGAGACCTTGTTGCCTGAAATCATCGAAAGGGAAGGGTACTTGAATGCATCGCAGCAGTTTAGAACTATGTTTGATTATTCCACGAATGACGATGCAGGTACGCCACAGCGATCACATATTATCAGTGACTGGAACTCTGTAGCAGAGCAGTTGCTTAGGTACATGGAAAGGTATGACGACCTTAAAGTAGGAGAATAATAATGTCTAAGGCAATTTCACGATTTTTTCATATTCTAGATAGCCACTCTCAAGATGAGGCAATAGAGTCGATCCTACAAAACAAAGATACTGATTTTAATAAAAAAGAAGCAACTAAGTTAATTGTTATTTTAGACAAAGCTAATAGCGGTGTAAAAGTTAAAACTTCTGAAACTGATTTTCTAAGTGAATACGGAGCAGAGCTGAATCAGATTTTTCCACCTAAAAGTATTAAGGTAAATACAGATAAAGTAGAGCCAGAAGCAACTGAATCCATAGCCCGACTTAAGAAAGAACTGTTTGATACTAATACTAAATTAGATGATCAAATCAAAAAAAATTCAACATTGATGAAGAAAAATGTAACTAGTTTAACTAGTGGTCAAGAGCAAATTTTACTCACGATGAAAAACGGAATAGAGGTTCCTTTTGTAAAAGTATCTGTACCTGCGGACAAAATTGAAAGTTTAACAGCAGTTCCATTTGAAAATGGTAGACATCAAGAATGGTTAAATGAATTTAACCTATCTGATTTATTAGATGATTTTAATAACAACATAGCTCAGGTTCATCCTGGACTTGGCTATGGTTCATTGGAAACGTTAATCAATGTCCTCGATGGTTCTCGTCGTCGTATGGCACGCATTCTATATAATAATGTAGTAGATTATTCTGATAGAAAGCCATATATAATCTATGTGCCATTAGATCCAAATTATGTTGTTTCACAAGCTGATGCAATGTTTATTTCAGGTACAGCAAAAAAACAAAAAGAATTAAGCTCTGTCGAAACTGGATTTAGATATCATAATCTTACTCAAGGAGAAGAGGGGATAGAACAAAAAGAATTAGCTATATTGGAACAAGTATCTCCTTCGCTGATTAGTGAGTTAAAACGTGTAGTTGAGATCCCAAAGGATTGGCTAGGTGCATTTCCTGATATCTATAAAATAACCGATAGTCATATTAAACGCTTATATAAAATAGCAAAATCTATCCCTGAATCTGAACATAAAGCGATCACCGAACAGCTATTAGGCGCAACAAAAAGCTTTTTAAGATATGAGCGTAATATAGCAAAAATAACAACTGAATTAGTCAAAATGACTGAAGTCTTGCTGAAAGACTCCATCAAGCCAGAAGATGAAATAGTTCTCAAAACTCATCCGTTATGGAATTATGGAAGAAGCAAAATAACCCTTACTAAGGCAAAAGATAATAAAGGCACCTGCACATTAAAATTAGCAAAACTGCCTGATGTTTTAAGAGATAGTTTGTTAGATGAAATATCCGAACTTATAGCAAGACGAACTACAGAATACTCAAGTAAACAAAAAGTATAGTCCTTATGCTCTTATACAGTGATTTAAACTTCATTAAGTCACTGTGTTTTAACCTATTTAAACCTACTCCTTTGCACGACAAGCAGCTTATCCTTTCATCTAAAATAAAGTATTAGTAATAGTTTTGTTGGCGTTTACAAGGGTTTAATCTGTCTTTATCAACGTTATATTCTTAAGGAATATAACGTTTTCTGGTAGTCGCTATCTGGTAAGTTTATTTATCACTCTAATAATTATTAAAAATAACTATTTTAAAATTCGTTTCAAGTTATTGATAAAAACTGATCATGATTACTTCTAGATATAGTAGATGAAGCTCTGCTGTTGTATCAATATCATTACTTATATTTATACCTCTAACATCTTTTTAGATATATTCTTTAACTCGATTTTTTGAGCGAACTTCCGCGACATATTTAGTCTATGCATAGTCTCTTGAACTTAAGTAGATCAATTCAATATTAGCTATGATTAAATAGTTATCGTTAATAGATAGTTACAGATAAATAGCTGTACTTACTATTATTTCAAAATTGTTAACGCAGAAGCTTATTCGCGAGTAGCTCTTCCAGGTTTAAATAGGCTGTTATTAATCTATTATGCTTCTATCAACCCTTTCTAAGCTTTTATGGTCTTTAAAGGGGCTTAGGTTGATGCTTGTAATAAATATGGCCATTACTTTCATAGTATTTAAGTTAACAATTTGTTTTTTGCAATAACTGAAATAAACAAGGATAGGTTGATTTATAGAGGTATTCTTTTTTTATAGGCAGTAGGTAAAAGTAATTTAGTTAAAAGTGAATAAGGAAAACTTAGTTTAGCTGAACATAAATTTACTGTTATTTTTAGAAGCATAATTAGTGAATTATAAGATTGGATAAATAAGATCCTAATAAGTCAGATAATAGATCTTTAGAATAGTAACTAAGTTAAAACAGGATCATTCCTTTTAAGAAGCTAGATAATTCATTAAAAATAAGATCATATAGCTCAAAACAGTACCATTATTAACTTAAATAAGAGTTATCCACATATCCACACTTATATAATAATATCTATTGATCTTTAAGATCTCTAAGATATATAAAATATATAGGGTTCTAATAGTCATACAATAACAATAACTTACGAGTATCTCTATGACACTTTATTATGTGTTCAATTACCTTTTGTTATGCTTAGCAATACGTTCTGTTATGCCTACCACTACGTTTTATTATGCTAAATATGACCTTTTAATTCGTTAAAAATGACATTTTATTATGCCTAAATAGCGAAATTGTGGAAAAAGATCATCATTTTTATTCTAAATATTACTGAACAGATAGTTTTTTGACTATTTGGCTAGATGAATTAAGAATAAGATCCTTTTTGGCATGCTCTAAAGACACTTTACCATGGCAAAAATAGAATTGTGAGCATTCGACATTCCAACTCCGGTATCACATCCACTTAAAAATGACATTTCATAATGCTAATTTTCAAAGGAAATGACACTTTATTAGTTAAAAACAGCAAGTATGACGTTTTGTTATGCTCATTATTACAGTTTACGTTGCTTCCTATGACGTCTTGATATGCTAAAACTTTTAAATTTAATTGCGTGTTTTTATTCGTTCAAAGAATGAACACTTAATTGGCAATATATAAACAAAGCATTTTTAAATATCTTGAACAAGATCAGAAATCTAAAGAATAAAAGCATAGCTATGACATTTTGTTATGCCAAAATAGACCGGAAATTCATTTCTATGACTCTCTGTTATGCAAAACTTTATAAAAATGACGTTATACAATGCTATTTTGCTGCTTTATGACGTTTTACTAGTTAAATTCAAACGTTAATGACGTATTAGGATGCTAATAATGACGTATTGTTATGCCTAAATGTAAAATAGACTGAATTCTGAGGTAGAAAAAAGCTTTCTATGACGTTTTATTAGTATTAAAAAGGAGAAGAACTGAATAGATAATACACTTAATGATCTATTGATCATTAGGTGTTTGCATAGTTAGCAGTCCTACCATGACACTTTGTTATGCTTGAATTGTAGGATACAAACTTACCATGACACCTTCTTATGCTTGGTTGAGTCTATCTTTATTACTATGACACTATCTTATGTTACATAAGACGTATTCTTATGCTGGTAATGACAGTCTCTTATGGTATGCTAGGTAAAAATGACTACCTCTTATGCCTGTTGACACTTTTTTGCTAGGCTTTAAATATATTGAGTTAAATGGAACATGTCTGAAATAAATAATATAGAAAAAATAAACCAAGATTTTTTCAAGAAGTCCCATAAGCTTGTATTTTCTCAGATAGCCTTATCACCGGTCGAGGCAGATATCTTTGCTTTATTACTTAACTCTATACACAAAGAGCAATGGGATGATTATGCTACTAGCACTGGCCGATCTCCGGTATATAAGTTTAGCACTCAAGTTTTATCAGAATGGTTTGATGTTTCTAATAAAGCGCTATATACAACACTATATAAACCTTCTGCTCGATTAGCAGGAAAGTCGATAGGTATTAAAGATAGTGAAAATGGCCAGTTTAAATTCAACCCGCTTTTTAAAGAGATATCGTATAAGGGCGGAACACTGACAATAGCTCCTAATGAATTATTAATGGATGAATATTTAGGTGTATCTCAAGGGCATAGCCAAATACCTCAAAAACAATTCAGAACACTAAAAAGTGAACACTCTAAACGTTTATATACCATTTTATGTCGATTCAAAGGTGAAACAACCAAGTTACATCCTCAAAAGATAGAAGAATTGCATGCGTTTTTTGGCTTACTAAATGAAAAGGGTGAGTTAACAAAGAAGAGCTATAAAGAAGTTGGTATTTTCATAAAGAGAATCATCAAACCTGCTATCGAAGAAATAAATAATATTGATCCTGATATAGGGTTTATTATTGATGAGAAATCAGGGAATGTTGGGTTTACTTATCATAAGAAAGGCAACAAAATTACAGCCATTGAATTTTTATATAGCTGGAAAAAGAAAGAAGAACAGAAAAAGCTAGTAAAACATCCAGTAGATTTAGATGAGCATGATGCGTTAATCACTTTAGGTGAAGTTTCTACAAAAAGTAGATTGCCTTCCTATGACGAATTAAAGAATTTACAAAAACACCTTAAAGCCTTGATTTTTAAGGGAGAGATTGTACCCGAAGAGACTATAAAAACTCTTAAGCTGCTAATAGAAGCAGAATTAGAAATATAGTTTTACCTTGCATAAAGATCAATGAGTTGTCTCATAAAATATCTTCCTTAGTGAGAAAGTAACACGCTGAACAACGTAGTATTTGTTCGGTTTTGGATATCAATCTCCTCCAAATGCACTCTACATATTTAACTTCAGATTACATATAAAACTTTTTGAGTACCAGCTTGAGTATGCTCCCAAGCATCTAAAACCTTGCCTAGCAAATCCCCAACCCAAACAAGTGTGTCTACCTACCTCTTTAATTAAACAGTTATTGGTCAGGAGCCAGAAAAACTTTTTCTGCCAAACTTACTAGAGCTGAGCCTTAGTTTCTACGAGATAGAAGTGGAGGATTTCGGTAGTGCAGCATTATTTTAAATCCAATACTGGTAGGTAGACACACTTTATTTATTTACTTGTTATTACAACACTATATAATAACAGCGTACTTATTTACCTTGGTGATAAGGCACTAAATGGGTTTAAAACGAGGAGGAGTTGTGGTGCAGTTAGATAAAGAAAAATATGAATTCTCACATGATGATGACGATTTTGCTACAGTAAGAACATTAATGGCCCAACTCATGTCATCACTCGAATCACTTATTAGCCTTGTCAGTGCTCAAAAGCCTTTCTTTGTTGGTTATGATATAGAGCGAATCACAAAAGAAGATGAAAAAACGTGTATCGCACAAGGAGTGAAAACACTCGATGTGAAAATACTGAATCATTGGACACAGTTACATAAGGTGCTCAATGCGTGGAAAGATTTTTATGCTCCACAGACAGGCTCAACTATGTTTGTGCATCGGCTTCCGGGATTTGTAACTATCATAGAAAATCAGGATGAAGTTCTAGAGCTAGTTAACAGCATTAACCTCATTAAAGATAACATTGCCAAGACAGTTAGGAAAAATAGAGATAAACATCAACGCCACACTTTTATTCACACCGCCTTTCCTGGCATCATGACTGAGCAACTGTACCGAAAAATTCAGTTTAAGACAGACCATGTTAATAACGTCTGGTTCAATTGGGCAAGAAGACCTGTACCGAAATCTTTCACCCTTGAAGAAGCTGTTGCTCATGTAGAGAAATTAAAATCGATACCGCCCATTGATTATAATCAAACAGATTGGGTAGTTAGACTTGATAAAGTTATCAATAATATTAATAGTGGCTGCTTTGTAAGTATACAAAAACTAAAAGAGTTTAGGTTATTGCCAACAATTGAATTTAACATGATCATTGAGGAGCAAAGAACCCGCAGTCGGCATAATGCTACTGTTCCTTTTATTTTGTTTGGGCAAATGAAAAAGCTTAATCCAACTTACAGTGAATTATTACCTTTTGATAAAGCGTCAAGAAATAACACATCTGCTTTTGATACGACTACGAAAGAAATGATTGACCCATATTTGTCACTTGTTGGAGTACTCGCTTGATCTATTCAACCAAGCTCGGCTTACATTCATCGAAATGCCAATAGCAGAACAATAGACTTTGTTTGGATTATTCTGAGCGAGTTGACGAAAGCTCCCTAAATAAATTTATCGTTTGGTAGTAGAGCATGAAAAGACAGAGTACTACTTCTCACTCTTGAGCCATTCATGATATGGATATTAAAACCTAAAAGCTTTTGTGTGATAAGCAATGTCATTTATTAAAGTTACCTGCCAAGTTTTTGAATTACCGCTCCCATGCCTTGGTTTTGTATCGAGGTTTGCTCTGTATATCTAGCAGGCATGTTAGGAGTTTTCCAACCACCTGAGCGTTGAATATCAAGAACCGAGCAACCGTTTTCTGCTAGTGTCACAGCGCCGCCAACTCTTGCGCTATGAGCAGTAAACACTTCACTATCAATTTCCACAAGTACAGATAAGCGTTTAAATGATTCAAGTACCGCACTATATTGCATACCTCTTTTAGCGATAGATTTAGAAGGTGTCAAACTTCTAAGTAAGTACTCACAATCTGTAGAGCATCTGCTTTTCCAAAGGCTAATCAGGTTTAAGGTATAAGAGCTGAGTACTCTGTATTGACCTTTTTGTTCCTGATCTGTTTTACTTTTTGCAATAAACATGGTTTTTCTTATAAAGCTAATGTCTTTGAGCTTGATTTCACATAATTCGCTTGCACGTAATAATCCATCGAACATGATGTTAACCATCAACTTGTCCCTTAATTGTAAGGGGCAAGATTCATTTAGTTTTGTGTTGATCACAGCAAGCAACTGTGAAGTTAAAGCAGGTGCCTGTACTTGAAAAGAAGACTTTTTCTTGAGTAGCAATTTGAACCACTCTTTAAACAAAACATTACTAAACGGGTTTGGCCATTCAAGTACGTCAATGAATTTAGACAAAGGTGATTTTTTTCTAACGATTGTTGCTCGGGATAAGTTCGATTCTATTAGGTCTGCAAAATAAGATTTAAGAAGGGATTTGTTGTAATCCAAATCATTCGTTAGTGCTTCAACAGATTTGTCATTACACCAGGAAAAAAAATGATTCATATCGTGCATGTAAGCTTTTTGCGTGTTGGCAGGAAGTAACTTAAAAATCTCGGAGTACTCAAGAAGTTTTTTTTGTGAGTGACTGGACATCGAAATTTGTATGTTTGATTCAATCATTTGATCCTGCAATTTATAACTGTATTTCTGTATTTGCTAAATATGGGGTAAATTTTATCCTTATCTAAGATAATTATAGTTATCTTAGATAAGGAAAGAATAGGGCGGTTTGATAACAAAGTCAAATAAAAGGTAGCAGAATACTTTTTAGGGCAGGGTAGTTGTTCATCACAAATGTTATTACTTGATAAAGGTATTCGACTACCTTACTATCATCTTGATGATTACAAGAACATCGCGGAATTAATATCTTCCGTTGAGTTAAATATATGTTTATTTGGGTGGGTTAATGAATACTAATGAAGATGCAGTGATTTTTGATAAGTACAAAGAAAAAATTATATACAAAAGTATTTGCGATAAGTGCTTAGACTATTTTTCGCTGAAAATTACTCCAAGTGAGGCGATAGAGTTATTTAAATCGAGTATCAAGCCGTGCTCAAATTACAAAGAAAGCATTAGCAAAGTTGAAACAATACTCAACAAAGAAGGCTTAAATAGATATCGACTTCAGTTCAAGCAATTTAAATATAGACAGAAAAACCAGCTCGTTAATATCACAATTAAAACTGAAACCTACAATAAGCTATTGGCCATCAAAGATGATTTTGGTGGAATTAACGATATGCTTTTTGAATATGCCCTAGATAATCACCACCACATAGACACAGCCAAAATTCGTGATTTACCTTCATGCTTATCGAAGAGTGAAAGGCTAACGGTTACTCTTGCTTTACTCAACGAAGAAGTTCGCAACATCATAGAGATGGGCTTGCAGGATGCATATGAAATAGGTATCAGAGCAGGGCAAGAAATGAAAAAGCAAAGATCAAAAAAAGCGCTCGATGCTTCTATAGTGACGATGAAATATAAGCGATAAAGCTGTTACTGCTGTCATTATTTCTAGGTAGACATTAATAGGGCTAACTCGTAGTAATATTAGCCCTTCTTCACAATAGTCAACCCAATATAGTACCTTAAGGTTAGTGAGTACCTACAAGGGCGATTCAGTTAATGTTAAAGCAGAGCGGAGTAACGTTTCCTTTGCTTTATTTAAGTGTGTTTCCATCGCAGCCATTACACCTGAAGTATTATGAGCTAATAAATGCGTCATTATTGTCACATGTTCTTCTAAAGCAACTTTATTTCGTGCTAATTCATCACTTTTATCCCATTGATAATGGTAATGGCAAATCAATGATATGACTTCAAAAAACTGTAAATAAAAACGATTGTTAGAGGATTTCAATATTATATTATGAAACTTCCTATCCAAGTTTCGAAGTTCTTTATAACGATTTTCAACATCACTAAGCACAACTAAATGTTCGTCTAACAATTTGCTCAACTCATCCCAAATCTCATTATTAATCGGTACCGCAAGTAACTCAGTAATTGCGCTAAATTCAAATATCCGCCGGCACTCAACTAATTCGACAGCAAATCTTTCATCAAACTCTACCATTTGCCATTTAGCTCTAGGTGTCTTTTTAATTAAGCCAAATCGAGAGAACTTAATCAGAAATTCACGAACAGTCACAGTATTACAACCTGATGCTCTAGATAACTCGGTTTCAGAGAAAACACCACCAGGTAGAAGTTTGCCATGATAAATTAAATCTAAGAAATACTTTTCTACAATCTCTTCTTTTAAAGAAACCCCATTACTGGTATCAAAAAAGTCTACTTTCTCAGCGGCTCTCAACACGCGTTTTTCCGAGCCGATAATTTCAATTACGCCTTTTTTTTCCAACTCAGTGATCGCTGAACTTATTGTAGTTCTACTGACGTTAAACTTTTTAGCTAAGGTATTATCTTTAAGAATCAGATCACTTCCTTGTTGAAAGTCAGAAAGTGTCGCTAAAATTCCATTAGCTGTTTCTTGTATGAGATGACTTTGAACTTTCATAAATATATCCCCTTATTGAATGATAGATAAACTTAATTAATTAACTGAAGTGCCATATAAGCGGCCCCGAGTACTCCGGCACGATTACCTAAGGTAGCTGCAGAAATTTCCACGTTAGCCGCGCAATCTACTTCCGCAACCTTAAAAGCTTGGCGACGAATCTTTTCTATATAAAACTCTCCAGCCTCAGAAATCCCACCGCCGATAACAACTTGCTCAGGATTAAAGATATTTATTAAGTTGGCGATCCCCAGCCCCAGCCAATCAACATTTTCATCAATTGCTTGAGCAGCTAATACATTACCTTGATGATATTGTTCAAATAAAAATCGACCATCAATCTTCTGCGAATACTCTATGCCAGCTTTTATCGATAATTCACTAAAACGTTGAACCAAGGCCTGTGCAGAAGCAAGAAATTCCCAACTAACATGTTGCAAGCCTTCTTTGCCGCTTAATTGTGGCAAAGACATACAGCCAAATTCAGCTGAAGCATTATTAATACCTCGCATTAATTGCCCTTCTATCAAAATTGCGCCGCCAATACCTGTTCCTAGTGTTACCACTAAAGCGCTATTTTTTCCTTTGGCGCATCCATAAACAGATTCACCAATGGCAATTAAATTGGCGTCATTATCAATATATACAGGTAATTTAATTTGTTCGGCAATGTTGTCGCGCAGCGGATAATCATGCCAACCACTAATATTATCAGCGCCACTTTTAACGACTCCACTTTCAATATCGATAGTGCCCGGAGACCCAAGACCAACACAAGTAACCTTGAGTTGATGTTTCTCAGCAACGTTTAAAGCTTGATCTATTACCCTTAATATTTGTTGTAAAACAGCTTGGCTTGACAGCAAGGCTTTAGATGGCACTTCATCAGAAAAGTATATTTCTCCATCCGCTGATATTAAGGCATATTTAATACATGTCCCGCCTAAATCGATACCGATGACGCAGTCTGAGTTAAGAGTTTCTGAGTTAATTGCTGATATTGAGTTCATTGGTTTTAGTAATATTTTTTGTTTGATTTTTAGTAGTCTTGACTGGCCTTAAATCCCAGTAATGACTGCTCTTTGAATATTGATAAGATATCACCACTCTTATAAATTAAATTTCACTTGTGGAATTTCAAACAATTACAAAAAATATTTTAT
>Ga0105359_10003814_pt1 | contig 12202 bp, 14 predicted proteins | sample GOMGulsemesocosm_6_FD_83659 | JGI IMG/M metagenome (GOLD analysis project Ga0105359, IMG submission 83659) | Methane-oxidizing microbial communities from mesocosms in the Gulf of Mexico - GOM8C Gulf of Mexico | ecosystem: Environmental > Aquatic > Marine > Cold seeps | place: Gulf of Mexico... | reverse complement strand
TAATATCATTTAGTTGTAATAAAGGTAAAAAATAACCAAATATCGCACCGTATAAAATATAACTTATCTGAATGTTATTAAGTAAAGCGCCGCATAATAAAACAAAACAACTAGAAATTATGGATGAAGAAATTCGAACACCAAAATAATCTTCAGCAGATAAGATATAAGACAAACCTGATACTTGAAGTTTTTGACTCATTTTCTCTAAATACTCAACAGGCAATCGCTCACCAATATAAAATGAAATAAGCCTTACAAAAGGCCACAATAATTTGAGTGAAGATGGTAAAGGATCCATAAACTCTCGATTATCTACTGGTATTAATTTCTTAATACTATACGCACTATAAAAAAATAATCCTGCAGCCAAACCTATAAATATTATTATCCAAATTAGCATTTCATTTCCTTATGCTTCAAAATCTACTATTCTTTTTATTATTAAAGATCCGATATAAAGTATTATTGAAGTACCGCAAAATATGGCCCAATTTGAAGGTTCAATAAAAGTATTTGATATCTCTGTAGGTGCGACTTGATACAAAGAAAAACCTAAGAATAATGGCATTACTATGCCTATAAATAACAATTGAAAAAATATCACTTCATTCTCCCTTTACACATCTATACTTACTATTTTTTTTATAATAAAGTATCCGAGATATATCATAACAGATCCTGTACCCAAAACAATCCAACCAACTGGTTCTGTGAACAATCTTGACATATGTTCAGGTTCCATTTGATACAATACAAACCCTAAGAATATTGGTAATAAGCTCATGACAATCCCCTGAGCTCGCCCCTGGGAAGTAAGGCTATTAATTTTCCCTTCCATCTCAAGTTTTCTTCGTAACGTTTCACTCAAGCGTTCAAGTGTCTCAGCTAAATTACCTCCTATTTCTTTTGATATTTGCATGCCAGATACAACAAGCTTAAAGTCATCATCCGGGATGCGTTCTACCATATTATTTAAACCATCAATAAAATCGATTCCTAAGCGCTGTTCCCGAAGAAACAATGTAAATTCTTGACCTATTGGTCCTGAAGCATTTTCTTCAACCATTGCTTCTATTGCATTTATCAAACTAGAACCTGCTCGCATTGAAGCACAAATCATATTTAGAGTGTCAGGAAGTTGTTGAATGAATTTTTTTCTACGTTTTTCTTGTAAGTACTTATAAATATAAGGGGGGGAAAACAACATAAAAGTAAAAATAAGCAGCGCAATAAACCAGTTTCCAGTATATGCCCAGGTAAGCAAAAACATTATTGTCATAGCAATTAAATTGCCTCTAAATAATTTTTTAGGCTCTATAAACATAAACATATCAGAAAGTTTAGTTGATGCATTAGAAGTGAAAGTTTGATGATATTTATCTGCTAATTGTCGTGAGATAAATGCACCGCCAAAAATCAAAATAGCTATTGTAGTACCTACTAACGCCATAATTATAGGGATGCTAATCATTTTTTACTCCGCGCTTAAAAATGCTTAAATCAACATCAATACCACGTTTACGAAGTTGAGAATAAAAATCAGGAATGATACCTGTTGCTATATAATCACCTTGTACCTTTTTATTTTCATCATACCCTGTTTGCTGAAACCTGAATATTTCTGACATTTGTAAAGTATTGCTCTCTACGCCTGTTATTTCAGCAATAGACGTAACGCGCCTTGAGCCATCGCTTAAGCGAGATTGTTGAACGATCATATGTACTGCTGAACCAATCTGTTCACGTATTGCTTGGATAGGTAAATCCATACCAGCCATCATAACCATCACTTCTAAACGAGAAATACAGTCTCTTGGCGTATTAGCATGTGCAGTAGTTAAAGAACCATCATGACCCGTATTCATCGCTTGAAGCATATCAAGAGCTTCACCACCTCGACATTCTCCTATTACAATCCTATCAGGGCGCATACGTAAACAGTTTTTAACTAAGTCTCGTATTTCAACACCTCCCTTGCCTTCTTGATTTACTGGCCGGGCTTCTAAAGATACAAGATTTGGTTGATAAAGCTTTAATTCTGCGGAATCTTCTACTGTGATTACTCTTTCGTTATCAGGTATAAAGTTTGACAATACGTTAAGTAAAGTGGTTTTACCTGAACCCGTTCCTCCAGATATGACTATATTGCGTTTATTGACAACTGTCATTTTTAGAAAGGTCACCATTTCAGGGCTTAAAGAGCCAAAATTTACCAGATCTTGCGCTTCAATTTTTTTATCCATAAATTTACGTATTGTTATGCAAGGGCCTTTCAGTGCTAAAGGTGGGATAATTGCATTAACACGAGAGCCATCAGATAAACGCGCATCAACCATAGGTTGACCTTCATCTATTCGCCGGCCTATTGGTGTTACAATTCGCTCTATCGCATTTAATACCGCTTGATCATCAGTAAAACTGATATCTGATATGTATAATTTCCCTGAACGCTCATAAAAAATTTCATCATAAGAATTAACCATAATTTCTGAAATTTCCTTATCATTAATCAAAACCTCTAAAGGTCCTAAACCAACAGCCTCATTTAATACTTCATTTGAAATTTCATTTAGGTCAATTTCATCAGGTATCTGTAATCTAGATATTATTGAATCAATTAGTCCTTTGCTTTGCCTACGTAATTCTTCATCTGTCATGCCTGATACATCAACACGGCGTAAATCTATTTTCTTAATTAGATCTTTATGAATTTTTTTACGGATATTATTACGTTCTTTTATTTTATTTCGGATTTCATCATCAACAATAACATTGCTATTTTGTGTTATTTCCTCCTGAATAGACTCAACTTTATTTTCCTTTATTGGCTCTTGTAGTTCATCTTCAACTTGATTTATAGAATGATCATTAGAGGTTTTATCGACCTTTTTATGATGCTGAACATGTTCTCGCTTAACAAAAAGATGATATCCACCAATTTCTATCCGATCGGATTCTTTTAATGGCCCTGCGGACAATACTTTTTCATTATTTAGGTAGGTACCTGTTCGACTATTTCTGTCTTCTAAAAACATTTCACCTTCACGAAAATAAAGTTTTGCATGCTCTTTTGAAACTTTAAAGCCATGTAGTTTTACTAAATGATGTTTATCTTTACCAATTACGCAGGTTGGTTCGCTACAACGAATATTGCCGACCTGAGTACCTTTTGCTGTTTTAACTAATACTTCAAACATAATAATTAATCCAAAATATAGAAAGCTTTCAATTGTTCGGCTTCACCAATTAGTTCTTGTGCTTTTTTCAATCGGTTCTGATGCGAATCATGATCAACGGTTATAATCTGCGGTGTAACTAGGATTAGGAGTTCACTTTTTTTATCTTTGAAATCTCTGGATTTAAAAAGCTCACCTAGAATAGGTATATCTCCCAGAAAAGGGACTTTACTGACAGCTTTTGACATTTCGCTGCTTACTAAACCCGAAATGATAATTGTATCGCCATTTTTTACGTTCACAACTGACTCTGTACTTCTAGTTTGAAAGCCAGGAAAGCCACCAATCTGAACAGATACATCAATAGAGCTTACCTCTGTGCGGATATAAGAAACAATATTGCCATCCTCATCTGCAGTTGGCTCAATTTCTAAACTAATTCCATATTCTTTATATTCAACATCAACGCTGCCATTTGAATTAGTAACAGGTAAAGGTATTTCGCCACCAGCTAAAAACTTAGCTTTATCACCACTTCGAGTACTTAAAGTTGGCTGCGCTAAAGTTCGTGCATCTCCTTGCTCTGACAATAACTGAATCTGTGATGAAAGACCTGTAACAATTCCTAATGAAGCATAACTGGTAGAGCCAATCGCAACATCACCTATCGATTCAACTATTTTATCTCCGATGTCACTTTGTGAATAAACAGAAAACAAATCATTATCGACCCAATTACTTACAGCTCCAAATGCTGGTCCACCCGCAACAGAGTCCCATTTCACTCCTACATTATTTAAGACATTATTTCTCATTTCAACGATCTTTACATCCATGCGAATCATTTTTTCAAGACCCACTGAAGAGGCTTTTAACATAGATGTCATATTTGGTATAAGTGATGATAATTTATTAGCTCTTTCAAGCGTTTCTTTTGTAACTTCACCTTCCAGTACTATTAACCCACCAATTTTTCGAGGAACAACACCAGGTAAATCTTTTACTAAAGATTTTACATGGTCCATTAATTCAGTCATATTTTCGGCGTCAACCGAAATAAACATTTTTGAAGAACGATCAGTTTCATCCCAAATTTGGATCTCTGTATTTCCTGGGCCTTCTGCTATCAATAATAATCGATTATCATCAAGTACTTTTGCACTCACAATACCGGCCTTGCCAACTACAACACGCTTTACTTTCGAGTATGGAACCACTTCAATAGAACCGACATGCATATTAAAACTTGTTTTGGCATTAATACTTAGGCTTAAAAATACCATTGCCCATAAAGCGAGATAATACATTTTTTTCATTTTACAGCTCATTACAAATTATTATTATTTAAGTTTACGAAACGCTTTAGTAAACTTCCTTTATTATCTTGTTCTGTTTTTTTTATAATTCCGGAAGCTATTCCTTTCTGTCCTCTTCCTCCTATAATGTACTCAACTTGATGTTGCTTTTTTTGATGTAAAAAAACATCTGATTCTGTTAAATGCAGTTCATTAACTGCTAAATCGTCCTTTCTATTTCGTAATAATGTTACAAAATCACCGTATTCTTGTGCTAAAGAAATGCGCCCAGCATCACGTAGAGATAAATCTAAAGTGATAGTGGCATACGCCTCATTTTCGTCGCCGTAAATACTTTGCTTCAATTGATCTCGCTCAGATATACTTTTTCTGCCGGTAGCAAGAACAGTTACTTTTTTAAGTAATAAATATAACCCTTCATCTCCTGATTTACGCTTTAGATATAAATCGACATGATCTCCAGCTACTAACATATTTGCTGTAGAGTTTTTATCACTAATACTAATGGTTACTGATCTACGACCCTCCCTTAATATATCTGAAAATTGCTCCCCATCTATTTTAGGGATATACGAATATAATAATGGCTTTCCTGGGGCTAAACTAGTTAAAAGGAGTTTATCCGCCACTCGTGAAAAATCTTTTGGATGCACAGCATCTACAGGCAGATATTCTGTTGGAAAATCACGAACAGCTACCGCACCACCTTGAATTAACTCACCTTTATTCAATACTCTCGTAGCCACCACAACCTTTGAATACTGTACCTTATCATTATCATAAATGGCCCGAATTTCTCCTTCTTTAACTTGTAAGTATTTGCCTATAGCCCAAGCAGCTAAACCGCCTAAGATTATTGAAATAATAAGTAATATCCAGTTTCTATCTAAAAACTTTATTGACTTCATAAAGCTGTAACCTCAATGTAATTAGCTTAATTAATTTTTATTGGTGTGGGAGCGGCGTAATACTTTTAGCATAACTATAAGCCCCATAACCTTGTTTTATTTTTTCCGTCAAAATCTCAATAACATTATCCCCTTGATGGTCTTGTAAAAAACCTCCAAGCTCATTATCTGGAATCGGTGTTAGTAACGACAAGGTTAAAGCTCCCGTTACAACCAAATACTCTACAGACGATTGGCCATGTTGTTTCTTTTTATATATTTGCATCAACTCTCACTGCCGTTAAAAAAGTTTTACCTCGTTTTTTTTGAAAAGTAACATTAAGTTCTGCAGGACCTTTTTTTGCTAATATATGCCCCTCACTTCCCGATTTATTGGCATAAGTTTGGTTTATTACCCAGCCTCTTTCTTGATAGTGATTGAAGTAATACTGTAAGTTACTATTAATGCTTAAGTGGTTTTCCATTACCAAAGTGGTTGAATATTTGGCACCATCTTTAGATATTATTTCACTTAAGGTCGTAGTTCCCGCTGGTTTAGATACCTTTTGGGTTTTTTGTACTATTCGTTTTATTTTATTACTCGGCTCTTTAGAGCGAGAAATAATACCAATACAACCTTTATATGACTTAGTTAGTTGAGCTGTATATAAAACGCCATTGAATGCACGGTTAATGATTACATCTTGATTAATTTTTGTTAGGTTGAATTTATCTGCTGTTTCTTCCCATTCGTCTTTATAATATTGAGCAATCTGATCTACAGACTGCTTCGTTTTTAACTGCCAAATCGCAACTTCTTTTCCTTGTATATAAAGCGCATCTCCAATTATGCTTACATTTGAGTTTTCAGGGAATGTAATATCATTTGCAAAACTTGAACCGGATAGAAAAAAAATCAAAATATATAGATATGTAGATTTCATTTTAATACTCCCTTAATCTATGTGTTGGTATTTGATTTAGATCTAAATGGCCAAATTTTAACGAGTTAGAATCCAGTTTTTTTCCTACTGGTATAACAGAAACAGCATCTAATATTGTACTCATAATCCCATTATCAAAAGCGCTAGATGGTAATAAACCACGAACAACCCTAGCATTATGGTTTATACCACCGACATTCCAACCATCAGCCAAGATATAAACTTGACTACGCATTTTTATTTCAAATTCACTTTCTCTTTTTGTTTCACGCCCAATTTCATTAGATTTTTCACTAGTTTTATCATCGTCTTCAATCAATAAATGGCTAGCAATTTGAATATTTGACTCCCCTTTAAAAAAACCTCGCGTATTAAAATTAGAACCACCTAAACTTATAACATCTAATGCTCTATTTAATACTCTAGAAACACGACCTGGAGTAGCGCTGTTACTAGTATTTACCTGATTAAAATACTGTTGTTCTTTTTCTGCATTTGGGTTGTATGGTGCAAGTAAACTCTGCTCATTCGATTGTTGTGCTTGATTAAATTTAAAGCTTACATAAGCATCCTTTTCTATTGACCATTTTCGCCCAGTATCAATACGAGAATTAATGGGTATAGCTGTTTTAGAAAAAAATCGATAAGGGATCTCTTTTTCGATGTTTGATGTCTGCTTAATTGCTAACCCATTCAAAGTACCTGAACTAGATGACCAATTGCTTGGGTTCCTTTCTAGCCAAACGGTTTTTTCCCATGCGATATAACGCGCAGCCATATCATTATAATGACGAGCCTCAATTAACTTTGCTAAATATGGTGTTAACAACAAAAGAGGTGCAATAATAAAACTAATGAAAATTCCAAGCTCAATTAAGGCTTGTCCATTTTGGTATTTTTTTATCATAACTGCCCTATCCCTAGTCCCGCAGATAAATAAAATGACCTTTCATTATTCGACAAGTCAGATAATGAGTTTTGCCAATATGGGTTATATAAATTACTATATTCGAATTTATTACCTGATATATTCCACAGTCCCGGATCTCGATAATAATAAATTCTTGCCTTTGAAATTGATGTTTGTTGATTTCGCGCTATTGCTAAATTCTCTTCAATATTGATATCAACTTCTCTGGTTGAATCTTGATCTTCAGTACCTATTTTCAACTTTGACGATGTTCTTATTTTATTAAAGTCTTTTGAAACTAGAATAGTAAGCGGTGGAGCATCATTGGATTTATTAGTTTCTTTTATTGAATAGAAAGAATAAATCCCGCCATAAGCGTCATTGATATCCTCTTCATTTTCATATGCATATCTTGAAGAGTTTTTATTAATTGACCTTGACCTTCCCCAATAAGAACGACTGCTATAAGAACGAGTGCTTTTATCATAACCTGCATGAGACGCTCCCCAGCCAGTCGGTATTTCTCCACCACGCCATCTGCATCGGCCAGTCCATTTACACTTCCAAAGATGAAAGTGAAGGCCTAATGTATCCATCGCTGACCAAGTTTCTTTATTATTACGGCCATTATTTATAAGCTCAGTACCACCTGCTTGTTTTGTTGAAAGTTTATGAACCCAAGGAATTTTATATTTCCACATGCCTCCCCAGTTATGACTTCGATTTATAGAAAAAGGGTCTCTAGATTTTTTGATAGTATCAAAATAATCGTTATATCTTCCGGTGTTATCTTGACGATCGAATTGACCTTGATAGTTTTGCCAATCATTGAGTAAAGTTGGGATTAAAGTCAATGATGCTAATACATCAACTTCAGCATCCTTATCATTTGCATTTACTACTTTCTTCAAACTATCTAACATAGCGATATTTAGACCATAAGACATGACTTCTTGAGATGAAGACAATGCAAAATTTACAATATCAGTGAAACCTACGGCAAAATTCAAAGATGGCTGTGCGATCGAGTTATAAGCTGATACCCCTTGATCTATTCCATTAGTAACCTGTCCAACGTATGGAATTGCCGCTGTGATATCTGCAATGTTTGAGGTCGTTTCTTCCAAAAAGTGAGACCAAGAAGATAATCCTACGTACTGAGCAATTGCGACATGATTTGCTATCATTGCTCGATTTGTATAAGCCTTAAAATTTAGTTCACGAACCAAAAACTGTGATCCAGAAATAGCGGCAGCATCAGCTGTATTTTGTAAACGAGTTTTATTCAAGTTCTGTTGTGATACGTTATATAAATACAATAAAAACATCACAATTATTGGCGTAAAAATTAAACCAACAATCATTGACTGTCCACGCTCCTTGTGCATTTTGTATTCCTAAATTTACTTTAATAATTAAAAAAGAGGGGTCCCCCCCCCTTTATTACAATTGATTTAAAAGGAGTTTAATCAACCCCTCCTCCTCCCCCAGAAGATGATGAAGCTTTATTTCCACCCTCATCAAAATTTCCAAGATTGTAATCTTGATTTGCATTAGTTGTAGCTTCTACCGCAGCAGCTTTTGCAGCAGTTATTTGTGTAGTCGAAGATGTGCCTCCAACTTCAGTTGCTATTGCAGAAACTTGATTTCGCACCGTTTTACCAAAAAAACTAAATGCAGCAATTGCAGAAACAGCCAAAAGCGCCACAATAATTATGTATTCTACGAATGTTTGACCAAATTGTTTATTTTTCATAGCATATCCATAATTTAAAAGGGCTATTTAGAACCACCACCAGCTTTTGCACCTTTGTTAGCACCTTCATCAAAGTTACCTAAATTGTAATCTTGATTTGCATTAGCCGTTGCTGCTATCGCTGCAGCTTTTGCAGCTGTAATTTGTGTGGTCGCTTCCGTACCACCTACTTCAGTTGCTAAAGCAGAAACTTGGTTACGCACTGTTTTACCAAAAAAACTAAATGCCGCAATGGCAGAAACAGCCAATAGTGCAACAATAATTATGTACTCTACAAATGTTTGACCACGCTGCTTATTATTTCTTTCTAAACGTTTTATCATTATTTCCTCCATAAATTTAAATTAACGTACCCCAATACAATACAAACTTTTTAGAGCAAACACTATTAATCTTATGGCGTAAATTTCATCAACCCATAGATAAAGATTAAAAAAAATACGCCATTTGGCGTATTAATTATCAGTAATGTGAATAAATTTAAATAGCGTTACATTTTTATTTATAAAAAAATTGATTTATTGCAACTTTAAGCTTCTAAGTAAACTTAAAAACTTTGAGCTGCTCTAGCGACTATTTGTGTTCTATTACGAACTCCCGCTTTTTTTAAAATCCGTTGGACATGTGTTTTTACAGTTGCTGGTGAAATATTAAGCTTAATAGCTATCTCTTTATTTTGTAGTCCTTCATAAATTAAACCAACAACTTGTAATTCTTTAGCTGTCATATTATTGAAGCTAGTACTATTTGCGTGTTGATTTTTGCGTTCAGGTAATATTTCCATTAAAGTTTGAGACAAAGTCAACTTATTGAATGCTAGCTCCCCCCTCAAAACTCTATTTAAGTTTTCTAAAATCTTTGAAACAGGATCCAATAAATTAATATAGCCTCTTGCACCAGCGCTCACTAATAACCGTTCATCACTATCAATATAATTAGATGAAACTAAAATTACTTTGTGTGGTGTATATTGCGAAATAAATTTTAAAGCCAAGCGTAATTCCCCTGAGCTTCCATCATAATAATAAATTATGAATTGATTAAATAAATCACATTTACTTTTTATTAACTTGGTTTTACTACTTTTTATAACTTCGAAGCCTAACAAACTTGCACATGAATCCATCTGCTTAAAACTGTCAGCAGTACAGTTGAGTAAAATAAATTTAACTTCCATGTCAATATTCCTAATTATTGTTTACTTTTAGCTTCTAATGCTTTTGACATTTGCTGTACAGGCATATCTATTGATTGAATCTTAAATTGGTTTTGATAACTAAATGTTTGATCTGATATTGGTGAACTCAAAGCACTTATTAGCTTAAAGGTATAATCACTAGATATTTCATGATAGCTTTTAAAAAGTTCAAAACCTTGATATTTGATGATATGTAGCAGTTCAATTGGTAAGTTTTCAAAATTTCCAATACTTGTTTTAGCCAAAACCTGATAATTAAAAGCTTGCTTTTGAATTAATTGAATATCAGCCTTTGATAAACCTTGGTTTGAAGCTAAAGTCGGTTCTAAAAGAAATAATACTTCGTCTTGTTGATAACCCTCATAATATTTAGTTGATGTTGACTCAAACTGAATATTATAATCTTCATCATTATTTGGATCTGCAGACATTTCCATCATATTTTTAACCTGCTCATTAGTTTCTACCCTAACTCCTTGTTTTAGCATTTGCTCCTTTGCAAATTTAATAGAAACGGCTTGTGACATCTTTTGAGCTGTTCTTGCATTCACATCAATTAAATAATGGGCCTGTTCATTGAGGCCCACTAAGGAAAAATGTTCGTTAGGAAGCACAATATCGCTACGAACTGCTTCATCAGAAATATACAAAATACTATTACCTACCACTTTATTTCCATGAATTATATCAAACTCAAGAGTGACATCTGCATACGATAAAAACGGTGCTATTAAAAGTGGTACTAAATAGACTGATTTATTGCTTAAGTTTGAGGTAGAGATTCTCATATCGGCATTCCTTTTATAAATACTTAAATATTTCATATCCTTCTTGTACACAATATGGCAACATACATTAATGAATTTTGCAATTTTTATTAATTATAAAATTTATGCTTTAAGGAGAATGTGTGACATGGACTATCAATTTAATGGATATAAAAAGTGAATATTAAGAAATATTTTAGTAAATATAAATGTATTATAATTACAATAATTTGTACTACAGGCTTAACAGGAAGTTCATACGCCATTGAAAAGAAAAGTCTGTTTACCGAATTTGAAAATGCATCCCTTAAATCTAAGACAACAATAGATTTTATTAACAAAAGCTTATTAATTGGTTTTGATGATAACGGATATTTAGCTAAAAAGCTCAATGCAAAAATAACTAATCAGACTTATAGTATACCTGCAAAATATTCTGAAAAAGAAATAATTACCCACCACAGTAATGCACTGAAAGAAAGTGGGTTTATTATGCTAGCAAACTGTACTGGCTTTGCTTGTGGCAGTATCGCCAGTATGTCTGAAGCACTTAATACCCCAGTTTTATTTGGCTACGATAAATCCCAACATTATCGATTATATAATTTAAACGACAAGCTTTATGTTAGTATTTACACTCTTGGTTATGAAAAAGAAAAACTGTTGAATATACAGATAATTGAACCTGAAAATACAATCAATAGTAACCTGAGTTTGGATTCTGATTATTTATCCAAATTTCTGACAAAACAAGGTAAAGTAACACTGCCCAATCTGCACTTTAATTTTGATAGCGAAATATTAAAGCCCAGTTCAAATCAAACAATTGTCGATTTAGCGACCTATTTAAAGGCAGCAGCAGATGACAAGTTTTATATAGTCGGCCACACTGACGATAAAGGAACTGCTGATTACAATATTAAACTATCAAATAAACGCGCTCAAACAGTGGTTGCAGCACTTGTTAAACAAGGAGTAAATAGAGCTCAAATCACAGGTGTTGGAGTTGGTGAATATTCCCCTATAAATAATAATAACAATGATAAAAACCGTAACAAAAATAGACGGGTCGAATTAATAAAACGTTCTGATTATTTATAATAACTACAAAAAATTATAAATAAACTGTAATAACATTGTATAACTGCTTATCAAAAGTCCTCTTAATTGATAAGCAGATTGCCATTAAAACAAAATTAATGCATTTTCCGAATTTAGGATATTAAAACTAAAAGAATGCCAATT
>Ga0105359_10003813_pt1 | contig 12202 bp, 14 predicted proteins | sample GOMGulsemesocosm_6_FD_83659 | JGI IMG/M metagenome (GOLD analysis project Ga0105359, IMG submission 83659) | Methane-oxidizing microbial communities from mesocosms in the Gulf of Mexico - GOM8C Gulf of Mexico | ecosystem: Environmental > Aquatic > Marine > Cold seeps | place: Gulf of Mexico... | reverse complement strand
AGCTCTTCTTGAGCTACTTCACTAATATGAAAGTGTTGAGTAATAGGCGGGGTATAGTTCACCGAACCAAAAATACAGAGTAATTTGGTCTTTAATCCTTTATTGGTATAAACCTCGTAGCAAACCTGTACCAAGCCCGATAATAATAATCGAATAGGATTGTGGTGAAGGTCAGGGTTGCCCCACAAACCTACTGCAGGTGTCGGTTCGGATGTCGATGGAAGGCCTTTAAAAGTACCAAAAACGTGATCCCAAATGTAAGCAATACCACCGCCAATATTAACTTGATTGGTGGTATTGGAAGTAACAATCTCTTTATCACGGGAATGATGAAGATAGTGATAAACACCATTGCCACTAAAAAAACAAAGTGCTGATATCCAGCGAGATTTTATTCCCTCTTTAAATAAAGCACTCTGATGTCCATACGGGTCGGCTAAGGTAATAATGAGATGAAAGAAAAACATCTCCATGAAAAGATCTTGTTGATAGAACAACTTCGCGATAACCGCAAAAATGAATGTCTTAACAAATATAATACCCAGAAAGAATGGCACAGACGTAATAACGACATTCGTTGTCGAAGGTGTTAAAACATTTGGCATATGATGAAAGCGGTGAAGGACTAACCAAAGAAAACGATTAAGATGGCATAAACGGTGAATCCAATAATGAAAAAATCCTTGAACTATATAGGTAAGAATAAAAGCAATAACTAACGGCAATACGACAATCGTAGGAACTTGCTTTGCATACGACAGTGCTAAATTAAACAGGTTCTCGACTGCGTCAAAGCCGGTATTGAAATCATAACCCAGGGCATAACCTAATAAACCGAGAAGCAAAACGGTGATCGCGACAAAAACAATATTTAATGCATTGGCGATAACATACAAGGCAACAGTTTTTATCGGTAATTCTGGATGATTACTGCGATAGGCGAATTGTCCGCGTACAAAAAGTTGAAAGCGAAACAACAGGTTGGCCGCCAGCATAAATATAGACGCGTAAAATAAAACAGGAGACTGAGCTTTGATATCTTCAAAGAATGAAAAAATTAGCCCCCAGTTATATTCATCGCCTAAACCAAAACCCAAAAATATAGTAGGGTAAGTCCGAACAAATATCAGCGTAAATACCAAGATAAAACCCGCAAGAAATAGGCGTTCCATCCATGCCCACGAATCTGAGATGTCCGGAATTTCACTATTGAAGAGTTTATATATTAAGTTTTTATTATTCACGTAAAGGCCCCTTATTATTCACTTACTAATTGATTCGCAATAAACTGGTTAAATAGACCTGCGGTATCTGCGGGAATTTCAAGGAAAGGAAGGTGCCCAGCGTTAGGTAAAAGAATTAATTTAGACCCCTTAATCCCCTGATTAAATACCTCCGCCATGCTTAGGTGCAAAAGCCGATCTTCTTGCCCCCACATTATCAAGGTCGGTGATTGTATATCGCCGAGTAATTCGTCCAATAAATCTTTCTGATAAATTTGAGAAAAAATAGAGCGGTGTCTATTGGTTCTGTCTATTGCACCTCGACCGACATGATTTAATACGATACCAGGCATCCAAGGCGGATCACTTAAAGTCATTTCAAACAGGGTCTCAAAATCGTTGATACTCTCTACTTCAAAAACGGATTTTCCAGTTTCTTCAACTTGTAGGTCCATTTCACTTTTAACGGGTGACGATACTCCGCCAGAATCGATTAAGGTTAAAGAAGCGACTTCGCTAGGAAATTGCACCGCATACAGCCCCGCGATATGGCCACCCATTGAAGAACCAGAAAAGTGATAGCGATCGCTTAACTGCAGCTGATCTAAAAACTGATGCAAACGCTGTACTTGGGTCGCAATAGAATAGTCCGCGCTGGCGAGGTAAGTACTGCGGCCAAAGCCTGGAAGATCAGGAATAATCACACAAGCATCATGTTCCAAGTGCCGAGCAAATCGGAACCAATGAGACGCCTCTGCTGTAAAGCCATGAATGAGAACCGTACAAGTATCGTGCTTCGTCTTATCAGTCGCCGAGCTTTTCATATAATACTGCCAATGATCACCAGCAACCAATAGACGTTTCTCTTCCAAGCCGGCAATTTTAGCCTCCATGCTGCGATTGGTTTCAAATAACCAGCCACCCACAGATGCAAATGAACTTTGCGAGATGAGTAGCAGCATAAGCGCCATGGAAAGATTTACCCTCTGTCGAAATGCGCCGTTCATGGCTGATCCTTGTTTTCTGATACTGATAAATACAATAAGCCTGGTAAAGGCTTGCGAATGATTTCATCGTAATATATAAAATTACTTGCATAGTACTCGCATTTAACATCTCAATGAGAGAGTTCGAATTCATTAACTGCCTTCAGGCCCAAATATGAAGCCCTTTACCCATACCCAGCAAGACCCATTACCGCAAAACGCACTGATCAAAATCCCTCGCCAACCGAGGTCCGTTGAAATTGTGCACTGCATTTTAGATGCAGGAATGGAGGTTATTAGAGAGCTTGGGTTGCAAGGTATGAGCACCAATAGGGTGGCTGATCGCGCAGGAGTCAGCATCGGCTCGCTGTATCAATACTTTGCCAATAGAGAGAGCATTCTTGCAGGAATTATCGAGCGCTCACTCATTGGCATCGAGCAGCTATTACAATCTTTGCATACACAGAAGATTGAAATGCCTTTCGACGAGCTATTACGCACAGGGCTGAGGCTGCTATTACGACACTACGATTCTTACCTAGCCGTATTGCGGCCAATTCTGCGTGAAGCACCACTATTGGCTCAAAACAGTGCCGCGATGACAATGGAACGCCTATTAAACGACTTGCTGCGAAACTACCTGCTGCACAATAGTGAACGCTACCGACTCGTGAACGGCTACGCAGGCATGTATGTCGCGGTCAATTCACTCATCTTTATCTACCTAAAATGGATTACTGAGCCCTCGCCTGTAATTACCGAAGAACAGTTGGTCGAGGCTCTGGTATCGCAACTTATGAGCGCGATTACTGAGATAGAGAAAGTATCTATTTGAAGATAGAGCGATGAAAATCATCATAATGAAACAAGTGATTTGGCACAATATGCACATATCTTGTCACCTTAAGATGAGTTATTTGAGCTAATCTGCAGTCAATAACATAAAGCAGCTGTAAAACCCTCAAATAAGAAGAAACGGTTATGACTCAGAATACCCAGTCGCAAGATACCAAGCCCTTGGAAACTAAGCTCTTAGAAACCAAGCTCTTAGAAACCAAGCTAAGTGCTGACTCTACTATCCCTGTTCGCAAAATGGGTTTTGACTTCAGTAATGTGCCAAAAGACTACATGAACGGTAGCCTAGCCGAGAGTCACTTCTTTGATGGTCTAAATCTGCTATTCCCAGAAGGAGAGCGCTTTTTTATGCGCGCTGTGCGTAACGGCTTAAATAAGATCGAAGACGAAAACCTGAAACAGCAAGCTCGTGGCTTTTTTGGTCAAGAAACCCAGCACGCAATTGAACATGAAAAATTCTTCGATGTATTAGAGCAAAATAATTACGAATTTCGCCCCAAGCTAGAGAAGATGAACAAGTTCATTATCAAAATGCGTGACATCTTGCCTCACTCATTAAGCTTATCGATTACCGCAGGGGCTGAGCACTTAACAGCGGTGTTAGGCGCGACGGCATTAGATGATGAAGGTATTGAAAACTCCCATCCAGCCATGCGTGATTTAATTCAATGGCACGCAATCGAAGAGATTGAGCACAAGGCCATCGCCTTCGATGTATACAAAGCAAGTGGTGGTAGTTATCCATTGCGAATCTTCGGCTATTTAAATGCACTGCTTTTCATTCATATAACGTCCACCTACTTTGTAAAAGACTTTTTAAGACAAGATGGTTATAGCAAGCGTGAAGCCCGGAAATTATTAAAGGCAAGCCAAAAGAACATGCTGAAAAAGCACCCGAGTCTGCGCCAGTCGTTAACGGCTTACTTTAAACCCAGCTTTCATCCGAATGATATTGATGAATCGGGCTTAGTAGGCAAGGCTATGAATCGTCTAGGCATCGCTTAAGTATTGATAAAGGGCGTAAAAGCCCTTACTCTGCGAGAAAGCATAAATAACTGTGAAGCATGAGTGAACTCAGCCAATTAAAATTCCCCGCAATCTATAGCCAGCTGGCTAAAGATTTTATTGATACCATCACTCATGGCTCAGCGATTGATTTTTCAATCTCTAAGGGCCTTGAGCTGCTGAATATTCCTGCGAATATTCTTAAAAACCCCGATGCGCGATTAGATGGGGACCAAATTTGCCTGTTATTAACAATAGGCCAGATGTTAGCCAAAAAAGACACGCCGTTTAGTCTACAAATATCGCAGCACTTCAAAGAAGATACACTAGGAATGCTGGGCCTTGCGATTATTAATGTGGATGATGCGGAGCAGTCGTTAGAACTTTTTCAAAAATACGCCGAATTGTACATTCCAGGTTTTGATTTTAGTTTGAATTATGATGAAAAATATCTCGATATTGAAATACTGCCGTTAGCCAACTTCAAAAGAATAGAACCGATTTTTGTTGAGCTAATTTTGTGTGCTTTTGATTTTTACGGCAAGCGTTCAGGGCTAAACTCCCAAGGCGAGTTTTTTTTGAGTCATGATGTTTCTGCTTATAAACATATTCTAGAAGAACGTTTTGAACAACCCGTTCATTGTTTTTCTCCCGTAAACAAAATTCGTATTCCGCGCACGGCATTAACCCAGAAAGTGAAGAATCCCAATTCTTCTATGCTCGCCTTTTATATTGCTCAGCTTGAGTCTGATAAGGCTAAGTTAGAGCAGCAAAGCAGTATGGGCTTTCAAGCACGGCGTATAATGCACCACCAAGCTAAGCAAGGTATTTTTCTAAACAGAGATCAACTTGCCGATTTACTCTCGTGTTCACATCGTACTTTAACTCGAAAATTAAAAATCGACGGCCTGTCATTTCAAATGCTCTTAGATGAAGTACGCTTCGCAATGGCCAAGCAAATGCTGTATCAATCAAATAAGTCTACCAAGCTGGTGGCCAGTCATATTGGTATTAAAAATCCAGCTGTATTTTGCCGTGCGTTTAAAAAATGGTCGGGTATGACACCCAACGAATATCGAGATAACATACAAACCTAGTAAGCAACCTAATAATTAGAACTAGCAAACAAATTAGCAAGGATGACTAATGAATATCAACCACTTGAGTGCCAGAAAAGTGAACAAACAGCTCTTCAATTCACTTATGGGTCTTACCCATTGGCTCACTGAAACAAAACTCCGAAACATCATTGGTAAACCGTTCATGCGCGCTTTAGGCAGCCTGACGTTGAAAGTGAAAAAAGCACAGGCGAAAAATACAGCCTTAGAATCCGCAGAAGAATGGCAAAGAATGTTTCCGTCGAAAAAGATGGTACCTATCACCAGAATTGAAGAGAATACCGTATACGCCGAGATTCGCAGTGAATGCCCTTATCGCGGCAGTGGCAATGTAGAAGGCTGCCATCGCATGATGGAGTATGATCGTAAAATGATGGAGAAGATTGGTGCATCTTTTACCGTCGTGCAATCTCAAGCGGAAGCGGGGAATACCCATTGTGTCGTCGCTATGAGTACTAATAAACAGTAGTAAATAATACAAATGAAAAAAGGAAAGTATAAAAATGGAAGTTAACGAAGCATACAAGTTAACCGTACTGGTCCTGGGTTTATCAGGTTTATTATTCTGGGTTCAGCTAGCGCTGGTGGATATATTAGGAATAAAGCTAAAACATACACCGGGTTTCACGGTAGAGCAAAGCCATAGTAGCTTTCTATTTCGTGCTAATCGAGCGCTATCCAATAGTAATGAAAGTATCGGAATACTCATTTTACTTACCCTATTTTCAATGCTCTCGTCGGCAAATCCTACTTGGCTAAATGGCTTTGCAGTAGCCTATTTAATAGGCCGTGTATGTCATATGGCTTGCTACTATCTAAATCTTAAACTGCTGCGCAGTGGGTCGTTCGCAATCAGCTTTATCGCATTGTTGGGTATATTTATCGTGGGGGTTTTAAGTTGGTTATAACCTCGCCTATTAGCTATTAGCAGCCACAGTATGCGGCTGAGATGGAAAATGCTCTAGGGGCGAAAACGGCTTCAACTGTTGATGAATCTTATCCCACAACTCCCCGGGGGCAGGGGTAGGAATTCGGCTTTTATCGGTTTCATAATTGTTTTGCTGCCAATGCTGGTGGAAGTGTTGCAAGCTTTCATCTTTATGCAGCTGGCGCACTTCTGCTGAAATCTCAGCAATGGTTTCTACACTATTATTCCAACTAAAACGAGTAAAGCCGCGATAGCGAAAATTCTCATCCACATGGCGATCACTTAACTCAATAAACTGCTGCATCAGTTGGTGAAGAAACTGATTAATATTCAGCTCGGCTAAGAAGAAACTGATAAAGCCATCTTGCATGTTCGTATTGTTTGCTTCATTCGACTGCGAGTTTTGCTTAGGTTTCACAATTAACTCAATCAGATACTGCCCAGTAGGGCGTCGAAGTAAACTCATTAATTCAAACGGCTGGCCATCGTAATTTAACTGGCTCAGCACTAAATCCAAATTCTGAATAAAATCAGCGATGGGAATAGATCTTGCACTGTTTTTCACAGAGTTTTTGCCATGTAATTGTAAACGCTGCTCACTGCGAGCCAATAACGGCAAATCGTGATGGTTATTAAACGGCGTTGTAGTTTTCTCATTATGTTGCATACGAAACAACTCACGTACTTCATGCTCGCGGGCTTTTTTTAACGCCAAAAAAACAGTCTGAATAATTTCAGAACTCGGCAACTGAGGTTCTACCCGCCACTTACGACCATAAACAATTTTGGTTTGTGACTCACTGCTAGGGTTTGCTGGGTAGTTATCCACACCAATGATACCCACTTGAATATACAAGCCTACGTCTTCTTGACTAACAAAAACGGGATAATGCGGGTCATAATCAATATCCAATACCAAGGCCTCAATCGACTGCAGCGTATGGTTATACGACAAATAATGCTGAGGCACACAAAGTCGGCCATTGGCCAACTCTGTCTTCGGGGCATTGTCTAACGCCGTTTCACCGGCGAGTAGGCTTTCAACTGCTAATGTCATTAGTGCGCTACACCGTGCTAGCTTGATTATTTAAAGGGCGATTCGCCTTTCCGGATTCCATATGATTTTTAAAATCTTGCAGGGTTTGTGGTAACGACGTATGCAGCTTCTTCTGCATCACCAAGGCATGCATCATCTTGCCAAATAAACCAAAGCGAATGTCGTAAGCAAACTCTACTTCCAGTTGAGTGGTATTGGCATTTATCTTGGTTAAGGTCCAGCGGCTAACGGCATTATTCAGCGGCCCCAAAGCCGATACCGTATAGGTAAAACCCTCACCCTGATTCCACTCAGTAATCACCTCGTTAATTTCACCAAAATCTTCCAGCTTGCAATAACGTGCAGCCCCAATCTCTTGACGTTTATTCCCTAGCGCATGGGATTTTGATACCCCAGGAGCCCAGAGGTAGACGTCATTAAAATCTTCTAATACCGCCCAAACCTCATCCTTTGGTGCATTTATGCTAGTGATGGCATTAAAGCCATGCTGCTTATTCTGCTTCAAGCTGTTTTTCTGTTTAGCCATGGTAATTCTCCTAGTTTCTTTTTATCTGCGTCTTGATGCAGGTGGTGATGTTTCTTGTGATGATTGTGACTTAGCTTAGAGAAGGAAGTTCTACTTGAAAATTACTAATAAATGCAAAGCCGTGTTGCAAATATGCACCACTCAAATATGCTTTAATAAAGAGGTGCTTTAATAACGGCCCACATGGGTCTTGGACGAGGGTTAATACAATGCTGAACTGGGACGATTTGAAATTCTTCTTAGCTGTAAGCCGTGCGGGATCAGTGCGCGCCGCCGCCGAAGAACTGAAGGTAAACCACGCCACGGTCTCGCGCCGCATCAACAGTTTCGAAGGCTCACTCGGCCAACGTCTATTTGAAAGAACCCCACAAGGGTACGTGCGCACCCGGCTAGGAGACGAAGTTTTCAACGAAGCCGCCTATTTAGAAGAGCGCCTGAGCAATGTAGAGCGCCGTATCATGGGCAACGACGAAGAACTCAGTGGCGAGATTCGAGTCACCATGCCCGACTTACTCGGGGAAGAATTATTATTAGAGGGTTGTGCTCAGTTCTGCCAAAAATACCCACAGGTAGAACTCGACTTAGTCGATTCGATAAAACTATTAAACCTAGCCAACCGAGAGGCCGATGTTGCTTTTCGTATCGTAAAAGAACCACCAGAATATTTGATTGGGCGAAAACTGGCGATCATTCATCGTGCTTGTTATATGGCAAAAAGTAATCTGCCTAAACTGCAAGAAGAAGGCTGGTTAGAACAGCAAAATTGGATAGGTTGGACCGATAAGCAAAGGCGACCGATTGGAAAGATAGCCAAAGAATATCCGCGCTTTTCTTCTAAGCATAAAATTGCCACCGCAAAGCTACAAGCAGTGGCTACCCGTAAAGGCATGGGCATAGGAATATTGCCTTGTTTTGTCGGCGACAAAGATCCTGAACTTGTGCGTATTCCACCCTATATCAGTGAAGAAAAATACGACTTATGGATATTAAGCCACCCAGACCTTCGCAAGAACGCTAAGATACAAACCTTTGTGCGCTTTATGACAGAGTTTGTGCACAGTAAAAAAGAACTCATAGAAGGAAAAGAATATTCATAACGATTTTATTTTTTATTGATACATTAAAAAATCGGAATAATTATCTCTTCTTCATCTTTCAAATGGCGAGCTAATACTTTCTTCAATAATACGGCTTGCTCATAAAGGTCTGCTACATCGCGCGGCGATAATTGTGCCTGACCATAGGCTTGCTTAATAGACTGCTTTAAGCGGAGTAGGGCTTCATCAAGTACTAGGTGATCATCATCTAATAAATCCATGGCCGTAGAAAATTTCGGCAATATTTTTCTAAACTGTGGGAAATACGACGCATCTTCAATTTGATGATGGTGATGTGCTTTTTCTACCAAATACAGGCCACCGCGCAGAATAGGTTGCAGTTGAGTCGGGCTGTAACCTTTTGGCTGATTAAACTGCAGAAGCGCTTCTAGTTGCGCAACTAAGCTGTTAATCGTATTCAGCAGATTACCGTGGTAAGAAATAAAGAACGCTGCGCTGCCACCAAAAGATGGATGCTTAGACCAATCTTGGCGCGCTAAAGGTAATAAGTGCCGCTGAATAGTACTGGGCAAACCGGTGCGTAGAGCCACGTGTTGGGCATTTACGGTTGAGGAGCGGCTAGCGGGTGACATAATAATTTCCTAGACTGTTTATGTATTGACCTAATATGCCGTTATTCAGTTCTTGGATATATGCCTCAATGGGTATTGCTATGTTCTATTCTGGGTATCAATAGGGTGTGCTGGCAAAATCCGTTCTATTCTTTATTAGTGTAAGAAATAATCAGTGTTATATCTTCATCAACTTTGGAGCAACATGAAATTGAATCAATTAGCTGAGAAATCGATAGCATGTCCTTATTGTGGTGAGACCAGTGAAGTGCTCATCGATTCAACGGACTTGGACCAGCAATATATCGAAGATTGCCAAATATGTTGCAAGCCGATAATTTTCTTAATCTCTAAAGATCCTGAAGGTGAACTTGAAGTTCGAGTTTATAGCGAAGACGAGGCAATTTAATCATATAGTGACAAATCTTTTACCTGGCAGCTTTGATATTGTTAGGCATTGATTGTAATATCAGCTCAAATTAAGCAGTAGGTAACTTCAGATGGATCAAGCTATAAGTGGCATTAGTGATAGTACTTACGCTATGTGTGCAATCGCCGCACTAGCATTATCTTTTGGCTATGGATTTCTATCTCCTTATCTTAAGAAAAAAGGCGTGTCTGAAAATAAAATATTAGTCATCGTGAAATCTTCGGTAGTGATTATATTACTGGGTGGAACTTATATTTATCGAAATTTTACAGGGTAATTCTCCTAGCTTCAGCAACAACATCCCCCGAATACTCGCAAAGATATGTTTATAAAAGAGGTTTAAATAATGCTGTTCTTCCCAATTCAATATGAACTTGATTGCATTAACGATAGTGGTGACATTCTAGGAAGGATAAAATTCGATAACTCTAAAAATGAGTACATATTTTACCCTAGCAATGAATCAATCGTATTATCAGATTTAGATAAGGCCAGTATTGCTGAGCGATTATTAGATCTTGGTTCAGGTAAATATTTAATCCCTATGCAGGATGATGATTGATTTAGAAACTGAAATCCGGCTAAGACGATTTGAAAAATTTATGGGCATGCTGTCAGTGAAAAATTCGACTTAGCCTTATGAGAGAGGCCTCAAAAAATCAAGACTCCTTCAAGTGAGTATTTGAAGGAGGGTGGTTCATCCTAAAACAGATAACATAGCCATTAAAAACTACTTCAATGGTGGTGTTGATTCTTGTTAATAGTTTTTGAGAGGTTTTTTGAATGTATTCTTCGTTTGTTAGTAAATCGTGATGTTTTCATAAAGAAATTTCTTTCGTTTTGAGTACGGAATCTCTCTACTTATGACTGCTATTAAATTTCGGGGGATTACACAATGATTAAATTTTTTAATCATTCAACAGTCATCACCCATTCTTGTAGTTTATTATTTCTGCTGAAATAACTTCCAAAGCCTTTGTGCAACTGGCCCTACAGGCTCACCTTCCAGTCTAACAACCCGCAGTTCAATATTGGGAGCTTCGATGTCTCCTTCCACTTTTATAGGCGCTAACAACCCCTGTGCAAGTTCATCCTTTATCAGATGCTCGGGTAAGCTGCCCCAGCCCATACCTTGCATGATGATTTCTTTTTTAGTTTGAAAATCATTCACTCGCCACTGATCACAACCTTCAAGTACACCGTAGGTCGTCGTGGAAGACGTACGCCCACTGATAATAACTTGGGAGTAGTTCTTCATCACGGCTTTAGGCACAGCTTCATATTCCTGCAGTAAAGGAGAGTCTGCTGCGATAACTGAAATAAAACGCAGATTCATAAAGTGCATGGATTCGAGTTTTTCATTATTTTTAATCCAAGGAATGATCAAGATCGAAGCTTGGCCGTTTTCCAATAAGTCCAATGGCCCCATGCCATTTTCTGAATACACTTCCAGGCGAGTAGTGGGAAACTCTTCCTTACATTGGCGGATGGTACTGATGATAGGCGCAACGGGTATTGCTGAGGTAAACGCAATTCCGACTCGGGTCTCTTCGCCTGCTGCCAGTTGCGTTGCTAGATTTTTAAACGATTGGGCTTGCCCTAATACCAGCTTGGCTTTTTCGTACAGTGTCTTCCCTTGGGGCGTCAGGGTATTTCGATATTGGTCACGATCAAATATCTGCAGGCCCAGTTCTTCTTCAAGGTTCTTGATGGCGACACTGATCGTCGGCTGTGTGCGATGCAGGTTTTCAGCCGCCGCTCTTAAGGAGCCACCTTCAACAATTGCTTGTAACGACCTTAGTTGTTCCAGTGTCATGGCTGCTCCGTGCTAATTGCTCTTGGCCTTAGGTATGGGTCTAAATCTAGATTAGCTCTAGAAAGCAAAACTAGTTAGATAAAACCTTATATCTTATTAATTAATATCAAATTTTATTAGGTATTAGCTAATGATATCGTTTGTTTCATCTTAAGTGAATTCTATTATTGTTAATACGGTGTCGGGAAGATGAATATGCAAAAGCAGACAGATGTACTGATTATCGGTGGTGGTTTTGGCGGTGTTGCTACCGCTCAGAAGTTGGCCAAAAAGGGCATGAGTGTCACCTTGGTGGATAGAAAGGATTATTTTGAGGTGACCTTTGCCATATTGCGTAACGTTACCGCCCCTAAAGCATTGGGTAATACCTCGCGTAAACTCTATCGTGATTTTATAGCGGGAGCCTTTATTCAGGGCAGTATTGAATCGATGAATGATAAAGAAGCTAAGCTCGCCAATGGTGATTTCATCCGTTTTAAGCAGGCGGTTATCGCCTCGGGCAGTCGTTATCCTTCGTTGCCGTTAGCAAAATCAAATTCCCGCTTTGGTTATGCCGAGCGCAATCAAGAAATGTTGGACGAGCATGCTT
>Ga0105359_10003812_pt1 | contig 12204 bp, 19 predicted proteins | sample GOMGulsemesocosm_6_FD_83659 | JGI IMG/M metagenome (GOLD analysis project Ga0105359, IMG submission 83659) | Methane-oxidizing microbial communities from mesocosms in the Gulf of Mexico - GOM8C Gulf of Mexico | ecosystem: Environmental > Aquatic > Marine > Cold seeps | place: Gulf of Mexico... | reverse complement strand
TTCGGTGGTTTGATCACGCTCAGCCCTAGCAACGGCGCGATCTTCATTGATCTTTCTTTCTGTGGATAGGTCGCTATTAAGCTGGTCTATCGTGGCTTTATTAGTTACCGCTGATCTTTCTAGTGCGGCCTTGCTGGTGGCTAATTCCTTTATCCTGTCATTGGCTGAATCCAAGCGATTCACACCAAACCAGCCAATCAGGGCCAGCAATATCGACCCCATCAATACAAATCTAATCACAGCAGACCCGCCTTAAGTTTTAGGTAGTGGCGTCTTATCGCCTTTACGTAACCAATGGTTTCTTCGCTATGGCGTCCGGTCACTTGGGGTAGGCACTCAATGACACACTGGTATTTAGATGGCATGCCGCATACTCGCTGAGCCTTTAGGATGTTTCCCAGACCTGCGTTGTAGCTGGCTTGCCCCAGTGCCTTGCGATCAGCGCGACTCCGCTTTGAATACCACTTGCTCTCCATGAGGGCCTGATAGTAAGCAGCCGCTTTGATTGAGGCTTTAGGGTTGAAGGGGCTTAGGTGACAGATAACAAGAGGAACGCAGACTTCTCGATAGGTCGCAGGCATGAATTGACCAAGTCCCATGGCACCAACCGGAGACTGGGCCTTAGGATTCAATCCGCTTTCCTGTATCAACTGAGCCTTTAGCCATGCGCAGTCATGACCAATAAGATAGCGAGCAGATTGCTTACATATCTCAGAATCAAATTGCTTGGTTAGCTTTGCCTCAGTGTCCGGTGACAACAAAGCCACCAGCGCCGCTAAAACGACCGCTAATACAAAATTACGTTGAATCTTGGTCATGAGCCACCTATTACGACGAAAAGAGCTGAGCGGCCCAGATATAGAGCACAGCGAATCGAATACAGTAGTAAAGACCTAATGCAGCCATTTCCTTACTGCCTTTCTGCTCTATGACAGCCTCTCTCCACGCTCTAAAGCCTCCGCCGGAGCGTTTATCCATCCAAGCCAGTAGCGCATAGATCAATAACGCAGCGACAACAAAGAAAAACAGTTTCATACCCATGGTGAGCAGCAAGCTAGAAGTCATGATCTCTAATTCAATTAAACGCTCCATTAGTGGGCCGCCTTCAGTCGATTGGCGTATTCACGGATAGCAGGTTCAGCTTTGTAGTGGCACGGAGCCTTTAATATTTTGCCTTTCAGCAACAGCTTGCCGTCCATTTCCTGATCTTTGGATGAGCGGAACACCACCAGACCGTTAGGCAATGTCTCAGCAAGGAAGGCCACACGCTTTTCATTGAAGTATTCAGTTGCCTGAGCGATCTCAGCAGTATTGGCAGCGAACTTAGAGTCATTCGAGTCACATACAAGATTCATAACCTCTTCAGGATCAAAACCTAAGCGGCGAATAGCCTCAACCGCCGTAAACACTAGGTCACCAATCTCTTTGGCCATCTTAACCGTGTCGATCTCAAGCACAGCAAGCTCGTCAACGACTTCAATATATTCCTCGCCAACGAAGCCCAACTGAAGCGTTAAAGCTTCAACATCCATCGTGCCTAGCACTGGTGGCTTGTTTCCGGCGCTTTCATTCCATTCGAGTATTCTTTTGATGATGCTTTGCTGTGACATGATGACTATTTTTCTCTTTAAGTTTGTTTTTTCGTTAATCCATCGGTAGTATCCAACGGATTGCAGTATTTCAAAGCGAATCCAAGCCGCCACGCTATCATGAATATTTGCCATCAAACCTACTGCGGGATGTGTGTTTTGCATTTTAAGGTTGTTTTTGGGCGATAGCGCAATATAGTCACGCACGGGAACGCAGACGGCTAGGCCGTTTGAGGGTTGTTTGGGTTTTTTAAGGGATTCTGCAAAAAAAGAAGTGTGACTGCCTAGAGCGGGGGTAACGGCCCCAATCTAGGAACACCATTCGCCATAGAGACATTGGCATGAATGGAGTCACGCCATGGTGCTTCGCACGGAAACGACAGCACCGCCAATATACTGAGCATTAGAAGTATTTACAATAAACGCCATGCAAAATAGTTATTCGATACACGCATATCAAAACGCCTTCCTTGTCTTTGACAACGCTGAGACGTGGCTGGCTGCCTCTAAGAGCCGCAGTACTCAAGTTATCAATGAGATAATTACATCCTATACCACCAGTATTGAAGAGGCCCCTATCTTATTCAGGGATTCCCTATGCAACTGGACCGGCTTACTTGTAAGCAAAGAAGGCAACTTCTATGGCTTTCTCCCCCTTAAGGATCAACCGCCGATATCACTCAGTGGTAAGCGACTTGCAAGTTTCCTTAACGATCAGTTCGCCATATCCCTCAATGAAGAGATAGGATTCAAGCGCCATGGATAAAATAGTTGCGGATATGACAGCAGAAGAAATAGCCAATACTCATGAGTACAAAGAGGGTATGAAAGCTTATTCTGCTAAACGGCCGCAAAACTGCTCCCTGTACCCAAGTGGCAATCAAAATCTATTGTTTAGGATTGGCTGGGGTGATTCGGACTTAATGAAAAGAGGTAGAATATACACCCCTATGGCGAACACAGGGGCTAGCTTCTTAGATGGCAGGACTAGGGCGCAAACATGACCGAATTAACTCTTAAATTACCGCGAGCCACCTCCTCCCTTATCCTCCCCTGCTTAATAGTGTGGTGGACGGTGCTTAAGATTAGCTTCATGTTTTCATTTTCAGCAACAGACGATCTATGACTCATTAACCGCCCGTCACTAACTAGCGCACCAATCGCCACCAAATCAGCTTTATCTCGCAACCCATCCTTCCGCAGCGCATCATTAGCAACAATCAAGTGCTTCACTTGGCTATTTAATTTGTCGCCACCCTTCGCAACCAGCCGGAACGCATAAGCCAGTACGCAATACAGTGCCAGCCTTACTATCACTTCCGCTATATTTTGATCAAATTCCATAATTAATCCCTCTTTAGCGCATAAGTAATTGCTTTTTCTCTACCCAACTCTTTCATGAGGCTGCCATTAACCTCAGTCAAAGCATGAATACGATTAGTGCTGCGTTTCAGTTGAGCCCTGCAAACAATTAAGCCCACCAGCATTGAAACAAAAACGATCTGCATAACAATCGCAGCCCATAAACTAATTTCCATTATAATATATCCAATAAGCCGCCCAGCAGGCGATTAGTAAGGCGAAAGGGATTGCGGGAGCCATCACCCATAAAAATGAAGGTATCGGGCCTTTCGGCTTAAGGCTCATACCGGATACCCGTGATCAATCAAGCAGCCATCGGTAGCCTTGGCCAGAACCTCAGTACAAATGATTTTTATACCCTGCTTAGCGGTTTTGGCTTGGCACAGGTGAATGGTGGAACCATGATTCACTGAGTTAGTACTAGTGGCTTTTGCTATGCTGGTGGTAATGCGCATTAATTTATTACGCGAGGCATCTAGGACGCCGTACCACGTTTGATTTGGTTTCTTCAAGACCGTTACTCTTAAGAAATTACTGGGATGGGCAAAAGCCCGAGAGCCTTACACTATCGAGCCAATAACTTATTGTAAAGTTATTATTAACATATTTTAAAGTTATTATTAACATATTTTAAAGTTATTCTCAGAAAGGTATATCGTCATCAAAACTATCAAAGTTGTTCGCAGGCTGCTGAGCTGGCTGACCTTGAGGAGCATAACCGCCCTGCTGAGGCGCGAAACCACCTTGCTGTGGTTGCGCTGGGCGCTGTGCTGGCTGCTGACCTTGAGGAGCATAACCGCCTTGCTGAGGCTGTTGTGCTTGCTGCTGAGGAGCGAAACCACCTTGCTGTGGTTGCTGAGCTTGAGGTGCAAAGCCACCTTGCTGATCACGATTACTGGGGGCAAAACCACCAGTCTGCTGGCCATCCTGCGGCCTGCCGTCCAACATCATCATGTCGTTAACAACAATTTCCGTTGAATAACGCTTAATACCGTCTTTCTCGTATTCATTCGTCTTTAGCTTGCCTTCGAAATAAGCTTTAGAACCTTTCTTTAGGTACTGGCCAATAATCTCAGCCAGTTTGCCGAACGCCGTCATGCGGTGCCATTCAGTCCGCTCAACTTTCTGGCCAGAGTTCTTGTCATTATAGCTTTCATCTGTGGCCACGCTAACCGTTACAACTGCGCTACCGTTTGGCAAAAATTTCATTTCTGGGTCGCTCCCTAGCGTCCCAATGATCTGTACCTTGTTAACACTTCTTCCCATTTTCTTTCTCTCTCTGTTATTGCCAGCGTGTTAGTTTTAATGTCGCTGGCAAGTTGATAAAACTTTATTCTGGTTCGCAAGTAGCCTTGCCTTGCTCTTCTCTTCTATCAAGCCTTATGTTTATGAGGTCTTCCGCTCCTTTTAACAAAGTAATAACCCGATCATTTTCAGCACAATTGAACCCTGTGTTTTCATCATTAAGAAACTCAAGGCGACTTCTAACAGCCTCTATGACATCAGAAGGGTAGGCCCCATTCTGATCATTAGACTTTGATGAATCATGCCACTCAATATGAATGCCGACACTGGTTGTGCTGCCACCAGTAGGCACGCCATCAACTACTTTAAATTTATTATGAATCATAATTAACGCTTCTCTTAAACGGTTATCGGGTGCAATTTATACTTGCTTTCCAGCAACAGAAACCTTGCCTTTAAAGTCCCATGCCTTCATTTGGTCAAACATTCCATAGGCGAACTCATCATCGATGTCCTTACCATGCGGACATGCTAACCAGCCGACATTAACCACGTTATCAAGACCAACCTCATCAATAAGTTCAACATGGGCCTGATTCAATACTTCACTAAGCGCTATGCGAGTTTTTGCGTATTTGCACACAATAACCGTCGGCTCCATTGCCTTCCTGCCATCCTCATCACGATACAGAACAGCAATGTAAATATTCCAACGAAAGCGGGCATAGGTCATCATATCTTCAAGCGCGCCGTTAGGAGATAAGCGGTGCGCCTTACCACTAGTAAGATTAACAATTCGCTCGCCAGACAATGGGTTTTCGCCCTCTGCTGGTGGTGCTACATAAGTGAATATTTGGTTCTTTAAAAGAGTTTTTGCCATAAGCGAATACTTGGCTACTTTTTTATTAACAACCTCTTTTTTGCTTAGCTTTGATTCTTTCAGAGCGCGCTTTCTGGCCCTTTCCTTTCCGTTACCAGCCATTATCGATTAATCCTGTAAGTGTTAGGTTTCTGGCCACGGACAATGACGCTGCTAGTCAAACCGACCTCAACAGCTTGATGAGCCTGATTAGAGCTAATCTTTCGATCCAATTGAACACAACCCACCCCGAACTCAACTGAGCGACTGTGACGACCTGCGAAGGCGTCTATCTGTTGCTTAGGGGTTTTGCCATAAGAGGCAAATAAATCATTAACTCCCATTACCATTACGAATCCACCAGTGTTGCTTTTTCAAACTCAACCACGGTATAGGTGTTCTCGTCATGATCGTCCTTTCTCACCTTGTATTGAGCAGGGCCTCGCTCATCAACACCGATAACAACCCCTTCACCATGAAAAAATTTGATTCGAGCACCAAGCTCGAACTGAGGTTTAATACCGTGTTGCTTAACCCATTCTTTTCCGGCTTTTTTCAACTCATCATCGACATGGCTTTGATAGCAATCAAGAGCCTCGATAGTCATGGTGTCAAAATTAATATTCGTGCTCATTTCTATGTCTTTGGCTACTTCAAAACCCGAGTCATAAATTCCAGCTTCTCGAACAATCAATTCCGCTAGCGACTCTTTTTCACATTCATCATCAATATTGGGGATTTCATCTACCGTTTTTATTGCGGCTGATAATTTAATTTCATCGGTATGCTCAGGGCGATCAGGGGCGGCCTCTAAACTAGCACCACCATCACATTCATAAGGAATAACAGGCTTTTCAGGACTAGGGTGGAAGCCACCACGGGCGATATAGTTTAGAAATTTAAGTATCCCGATCATTCGATTATTGGTTGTTTCAATACCCGCAAGCTCAAGACATCTTTCCGTTGGTATACATTTGAATGAGGCATTACTCACATCCCACTCACCATGCGCCGCAATAAAGTAACGACTCCCAAGTTCCTCTAATGAATTAAGCCAGTTCCTATCTAAAAGCATAGGATTGTCGGAGACATCACTTGCGGCCTGAATCAAATCGCGGGCTACAGTTTGCATTCTTCCGGCAGAAGATATAGTTGAGCTTGTCATTAGTGAAGAGTCTCGTTTTTAATTGGGTCAATGGATACCATGAACGGCATAGGCCCGATTAAATCGTGAACTAATATGCTCGATAGTTTGGCTATTTTTTCGCTTTTAACTTCATTCAGAATTTTCGCGAACTTAACGACAACCTCAGTGTGCCAGCACCCAACGACGCGAGCGCATGGCAGATCATTAAGATTCTTAATTGCTGGGAAATCGAGTTCATAAGCTGATTTAACGAGGCGAACAATTGTATCAACTAGCAATACATTTTCTTCAGTTGTAAGGCCTTCACTAAACCCAGAAACAAAAGTTTTCTGAGGCATATCTTTAAGAGTTCTTAGCTGGGCTCTAATTTGGTCATACCAAACACCCGCCATTTCATACGTTTTCATATTAAAATCCCGTTACGATTTTTAATAATTAAAGTGGTGCTCTCACAGGGACTCGAACCCCGATTATCCGTTTAGGAGACAGACGTTCTATCCGGTTGAACTATAAGAGCATTTACAGATTTGTTTTCGCAGCCGGAGCCGCAGCCAAGGTCTAAGCCTTGGTTTGACGGGATCAGTAAGTTGCCCGTCTTACTAGCATGATTACTTTATACTCCGCAGCTAGTGAACAATTCACCGGAGTCATTTCCTTTACAGAAATTCTTTAAACTTATACGACTGATAACTGCCTTCGATTGGCTGGGCTTCGATATTCAAGCGGGCTTAGTAAAGTACGGCGTACCAACTTTACGAACTGCCTCGATCACTACACCAACTCTGCTATTTAAATTCCCGTATTCAGTATCGTGTCTGTCACGGGCAATTATCAGTCGTATAAATTTATAGGTTGTGACGCCCCAAATTAGTGTCAGCTTCAGAAAAGCGCCACCCTATATATGCCCCATTCCAGTTGCTCTGGATCGTTGGTTAATAGAATGACTTGCCAGCTTGGTAACACTTCTCTGATAGCTGGGCTTTTCTCTGCAATTATTACGGCTAGCTGAATTAGAAATACGATTAGTAAATACATTCAACCCTCCTTAAATTTGGAGCGGAAAGCGGGACTCGAACCCGCGTAAACAGCTTGGAAGGCTGCTGGACTACCAACTGTCCTATTTCCGCAAAAGTGCTGGTTACGAATCCAGCGACAGCGTTATAGCCCTGACCGCTCAACCCCTCTCGGAGTGAATACTACCAATGCCTCAATCGCCCTAATGCCTAGCTAGCCGCTCCCCAAATCGAGAAACTAACCAATAGCAAAAGACTTTTTTTCGTATGCGACTGTGAAGGCACATAACAAGGTTGCAAAATCGCATTGGTGTGAGTGTTATTGACCACCGCTCACTGGGTCTACATGTAGTAATACCAAAAATCTAGTCTCTCCCAGTGTCCGCATTTTCTACCGCTAGGAACTCTCCGGCTTACGAATACCTGCAAGCCTTGCCGCTCAAAATGCTGCTAGATGTTATTTATGGGTTCTATACCAAGCGTCACACCATTGCTGGACGCACTGCCTAGACTAAAGGCAAAGGCAGTAGGCTTTCGTTCTTTAGCAGCTTTCGCCACTTCTCAATAAAGACCGCAATACGGTTGAAAGCCTACTGCTTTTACCTCTAATAATTGGCGCTCAATACCTCATGAGCGCTTCTACAACTTCCTCAGGAATTAGCCCGTACTCATCAGCCAAAGCCTTGAATATTTCTTTTTCGGTATAACCCGTTCTCGCCTCAAACCGCTTTTTAAACCAATCAACGTTATCGGGATTTTCTGGACACATGTGCCACCAATAACAAAGCGGAATAATTGCCCACTCACCAACCTTTTGGCTCATGCCGTTAATCTTTGCTTTCTTAGCCGCACCAATAAAATGATGTAGCTGAGGGATGTCTCCGGTAATAAAGCAACCACGCTCTACAAGCCATTCACGCCAGCGTTTTTGTTCAGCCGTTGGGGCCGCGTTTTTGGTTCTCATGCTACATCCCTAAATAACTGAGAGGCGACTATAGCATGTAAGTACTGTAAAAATACCCTTTTTTACCCCTTAATTACCGTATTTTTACCCCTTAACTACTAGCGTGTGGCAATTTGCGACAAACTATCGGCGCTAACGAATCTGTCCACTATGGCTGGCATCGTTTTGGTCGGGGCGATATAGCGATATTTACTTTCTCCAACCAAAAACTGAACCTTACCTTTTTGTATTAACCGCTCTAGCTGCTCGGCAATCTGCTCTTTGCTTGCCATGCGACAGGCATCAAACAAACCAGTTTTTGTAAGCGCCAACCCCCGCTTAAGGATCACTAATATTTCACGCTCAACGGACGAATAAACACGGCTCATATTGCACCCCTGATAATATCCATACGATCATCAATTTCTTTTTCCATTAGCCTGAACACCGTATTAATTTGACCGGAGTTATCAATATCGATAAAACCAACCTTGGGATGGCTTTCTTTTTGCAGGTAATGACGAGTATCGGTAGGCCTACAGTCTTTTTTCTCGTAACCCTTGCCGCAATTCCCATGAAGGCGAATAACGATAACCCTATCAGCCGAATGAGCTCGCACGACCTCAGCAAGTTCGGAGTCAAAGCCGCCATCCAGATACACAGTACCTTTTTGGTGATAGCTCGCATCCGACGCCGCAACCGACCCAAAAAATCCGGCACCAAGGGCAGGCTTAATCATTTTCTCGGAAACGAGCTGCTGAGCGCCACGGCACGACCTCATTAAAAGTTGAGGTCGTTTTTTATCTTTGTCATCTTCATACCACTCATCCCACTGAGAGCGCGTGACATTCATCAACGCCAAAACCACTGAAACAAGACGTTCTTTGAACTCAACAGCCTCAGCTCCGCTCGCTTCCACCAGCATCGATCCGAGCGTGGTTTTTCCAACCTGAGAGGGGCCGTTAAAAATTACGTGAAATCCATCTAATCTAATTCGCATTTTCAATACCGTTACGATCAATAATTACTAGCAATAAGATTCCTGAGCCGAGAAGTCCGGCGGATAAATTCCAGCCTTCTGAAACTAAGAAAATCGAAATTTTAGAGAATAGGATGATTAAGATGCTTGCGATAATTACGCGAGGAATACTAAGGGTTACGATGTGAAAATTGCCTTGGTATAGGCCAGCAATAATTCCAATTATCAGAATGGAACCAATGGCGAAAGAGGCAATAGCAAGTAACGAGATAGCCATGTTCAGCAACATAAAACCTCAATTCGTGTTCACTACACGGTTTGTAAAAGTAAGTCTAAAAAGTTAACGGTATAAAAAACGTACTATCCTTTGAAATCAAAAACTGCCTGTAACTGATCGAATATTTCGCCCGTCTTAACCATTTCCGTATCCGCTCTAAGCAGGGCTATGCCGACCATGGCGCAATGGTTTGTTTTGCAGCAATCATTGTAATAACCCTTCGGTGTGAGATGCCCTGAGCGCCTCACTACGCCGTCTTTACCTTTTTTCCCATGAGTATACGTTCCTCCGTCCGTTTCAACGCCTACGGAGCAGCTAGGCCAGTAGAAGTCTATCTTCCACCTACGAGCTTCATAGAATTTGTATTGTTCAACGGGAATGGGCATTGACCTGAGTTTGAGTCCGAGCAAGAAGTCCTCTTCAAGCTTCGATCTCTTGGCGGGGTGCTTAATCTTCGCCTTTTTCGGTTTAGATGACGTTTTAGCACAAGGCTTAGCTTTTTTTGCTGTACCCCGTATGTCCTCTAATTCCTTCTCAGTTAATCGCAACCACTTTCCCCTCGAACTGAGCACAATTTACGCTATGAGAGAAAAAAAGTCACTTATTTCAGAGTGGATTATTAGCTGTTTGTTATTTGATCAATCTGTATATCTTATTATGATCTTTTAAGGAAAGGATCTTTTAAAGGATCTTTTAAAGGATCTTTTAAAGGAAGGGGGCTTTTAACCACCCCGCAGCCCCCATGTACTATAGGTTCTTGAATTATGCCGCGCCTCATTCCTCCATTACCCGCGCCTCATTCCTCCATTACACGCGCCTCATTCCTCCATTACACGCGCCTCATTCCTCCATTAGCCAAGGCCTTTAATTTAGATATGCACAGCTTTAACAGAGTAATCAACAGGCTTACCCCCAGAAATGGTGGATAACTTTGCCCATTCGCCTCATTCCTCCATTCCATTCGCCTCATTCCTCCATTATTTTGGCGAGATACTACCCGCTCGCCTCATTCCTCCATTCCATTCGCCTCATTCCTCCATTAGAAAACCTTAGATAAACCTGAAAAAAGCCCCTTATCTCCTCATTAATTGACTTGCTATAATCCAAAATTGAAGCCAAAAAAAAAGGCTTTCGCCTTTTTTTAATCTACACCTCTATTCCAATCGCTTTGTTTTCGCTCCAATAAGCTAGCTTTTGGAGCTTTATAAATTGATCGGACGGCCATATTCTTATGTGTTTATTGACCGTCATTCGCTTACCGTTAATTACCCCATATTCAATTTCTGGCGGATCATACTTTGAAAGTATGTCAGATTTTACCAGTTCTTTAAGCCCCCTCTCCAGAGTTCTCCAGCGATCCTTTGAATCCATGTTAAACCCACAAGCGGAATTTTGCAGGGATTCTCTACCATTCAAAACAAGGGTGTTTTTATCATTTGCGTGGCGATATATCCAAGTAAGCTGCTTTAATAGATCACGTCCATAAGCGCTCTTAAGAGTCCCTTGGAGCGCTAAATCATGAAGCCTAAAGTTACCTTGTGCTATCTCCTTTGCGAACACAGGATGAAGAACGCAAGACCGTATTATTTCACACCCTTTTCTCTCAACATCAATATAGTCAGTAATCCTAGTGCGCTGAATTCCTGCTCTTGCCCCATCACCTTCAAAGCGTAGAACTAATTTAGATGAAGCCAATACGTCCAAAGCTAGGAGAACGTCCGAACCAGAGATTTTGGTTTTCATTTGGGTTTTAATAACGTGCACCAGTTCCGCTACCGTAAATTCTACTTTAATATGAATATCGGTCGTCGCAACCCCCTTCCCTTTATTAAATACTTGGTAAGCAAGGGCCTCTTCCACCATATCTTCGTGCTTTGACGGGTATCGGTGGTAAGTCTCAGTGTACTTAACTCCATCATCATTAATGGCAGCTCTAGTTAGTACCGCTGGAGATATTTCTATTAATACAGGATGGGTATTACCAACCTGATATTTACGGTTGACGACCTCGTACCCTAAAGGGTGAGTTTCGAGGCGCTTAGGGAGCATACTATAAACCCCTGTTATGGAGGACAGTCTATCAGCCTTAGTTTGTCCTCGACCGACGCCACCATCATTTCTTATTACCGCAACCTGCCTTGTTGAGTAATCCAATTGCGAAAGAAGATTTAATTGTTCTGGGCTTTTCTTTTTCGGCGGATTACTCATGACCTCGACCACTCTTTATCGGCGCCGCCACTTTAATTTCATCAATAGGGAATCCGGCTAAACGCTGAATTGCTCTAAAAACAACGAAAGGTGCTTTCCTGTCACTGACTTCGGAAAAATAATGAGCGAACGTCCGCTTATGATAACCGTACTTTATAGCAAGGTCGGCTGTGGATATTTCCCCACCACCATCTTGCAATATGCACTCTTTTAAGGCTCTCATTTGGCACCATGTCGGAGCCTCCCATTGCTTTCCAAGGTCGATAACGCAGCGCTCAGGATATGTCCAGAAGCAATACTTTCGGAATGGGTCTTGCTCGCGGTCAAAGTTCGATAGATCAGACTTCTGAAGTAAGAATTTGGCACAAGAAACAAGAGGATGTTCAGACTTAATAACAAGCCAGACTTTATCCTCAGTACGCTCAATACAACGTCGCAAGTAGCGTTTTTCGGCCACCAGAGGGTTGGTTGTTGATTTGACATCAAACAGTACAGGTTCGCCGTCTTCGGCCACCTTGTACTTGTAGATAGTTATTTCGCTCATATAGACCCCAGCTAGCCATAATGAATTATTGTATTTTT
>Ga0105359_10003805_pt1 | contig 12225 bp, 12 predicted proteins | sample GOMGulsemesocosm_6_FD_83659 | JGI IMG/M metagenome (GOLD analysis project Ga0105359, IMG submission 83659) | Methane-oxidizing microbial communities from mesocosms in the Gulf of Mexico - GOM8C Gulf of Mexico | ecosystem: Environmental > Aquatic > Marine > Cold seeps | place: Gulf of Mexico... | reverse complement strand
ATGAATCCCCAACATTCTTCTTCATTAAATCGAGTTGAGTTTCATATTTTGCAAGTACTGTGTATGCTTTCTCCTTGTCAAATTTTAACTGCTTTAAAAGTCTTTTTTGATCTTGAAGTTGCGTATTTAAAAATAGCTATTTAGCTTGTTCATTATTTTTTTCTTTTACGGTTTTAGTTACTTTGCCCGTAATATGTCCAGTCCCTGCTTGATCAGAATAGCCTAAATTCTTCTTTTTTAACTTTTTTTTCTTTTTCTTAACCTTAGGTTTCGGAATTGGTGCATATCTCATTTTATTCAATTTCTCTTCTGATCGTTTGATGTATAATAGTGATTTTTGAATAGCCTTTTCAGTTTCGGCGATATGATAATCATATCCTCTTTTACCGTAAATCATTTCTTTTAACTCGGCAATATGAATATTTTCTAATTCGTATATTAATCTCCAATAAGTAGAACCCTTTTCAAAAGTTGAATCCGGAGATAAATATCTATTTTCAGAATTTCCATATAGTAAATATGAATTCCCTCCTTTTTGAATAATAACAGTAGTTTGTCTTTCTGGATGGTATCCCCAAATATCAAAATGTACTTTTGTTTGTAGATTTTTAATTGTATTAATGTGCTCTATCGGATTAGTTTTACAAATTAAAGTTTGCTTTTTTGTAGCCTTGTCGAGTTTAATTTCTGTGTCGAAATTAAAATACGTTTTGGGGTCGGGTAGAGCTCTGTTATATTTAGTTCTTAAAACACTTTCTAAATCAGAATAACTATCTCCATCTCCAGCTCCAATTAAAAAATTTTGATATTGTTTTGTTTCTCCACCTAATAGTACAAAAATTTCTTGCGATCTAGTATTTATATATTTTTCTTGGGCATAATAAATAGACCTGATAATTAATAATTGATCATTCAAAGTGAAACTAGAATTCTTTAGCGCTGCAATTTTCTCTTTTATAGTCAAATTGGGAGCGTAGTATTTTTGGATTGATGGTGACAAAGCGTACTCACCATTACTTAGGGTACGAATAGCACTTTGTGGTGCTTTTTCAACCACATAATGCTCGAAAATATTTATTTTTTCTTTTAAATAAGCAAATTTCTCTTTTTTTGAATCTCTGAATTGAAGCATTAAACCTAATTCCCAAGAAGCATAGTGAGTTGCAATGTCAGAAATTACACCATTATTCTTACGTGAGAATTCGGATCTATGTAAAGTCAATTTTGAAGAGTCTGCTACAATCTGTTTTTCAACATAAGGATAGTCTGCTAGTGTATCATTAATATAAGGGATAGAATCAGTGAATTCAAATAAATGAAATACTTGGGGAGTCATATTTTCTATTTTTCTAGTTAACTGATAAAAAAATGCTTTCTGCTTACCAGTAAAGTCATTCCATTCAGTTTGCGCATTAGAATTTAACGAAAGGAATATTAAGAGTAGTGTAATTAATTTAGTCATATTGTCAATTGTAATTAGATATAACAAAATTACAAAAGTTATTCCATACAATAATTCATAATAAAATTCAATATTAAGATTCAAATGTTAATTTGGAGTTGAAAAAGTAAATTCAAACTTAATTTCATACAATAAATTTTGTTCACGGCAGAATATTGATTAAATCAAACCATTTATTTAAAGTTTAGACAAATTTGTAAATACTGACCGTTCCGGAGGGGAAGGATTGTTAGGCTCATTATTAAAAAGTAATACTGTTGTTCTTTTAACTATAAACTTAGTAGAAAACTTGAAGGATTGGTCGGTGGGTTATTTTAAGTAATTAGATTTTAACTTTATAAACAAAAGCATCCTAATAACTAGAGGGCTTTTGTTGGTTATTGACGTAAATATGTTGTAGATTTGATGAGTATCGTTAACATAATAAAGCAACATAGTTTTGGAAAAATTTGACTTAGAAAAAGAACGCAAAGAAATATTAAATGCCTACAAAGGGTTATTAAGAGCTAGTAAGCAATTTAGGAAAACGAGAGAGGACACCCAAATGATCCGTAAAGCGTTTGATATTGCTGTGGATGCTCATAAAAACGATAGACGAAGATCAGGTGAGCCTTACATCTTCCACCCCATTGCTGTGGCTAGAATCTGTACAGAGGAAATGGGGTTGGGAACTACAAGTATTGTAGCTGCATTATTGCATGATACTGTTGAGGATACACATATTACACTTCAAGAAATTGAAGATAATTTTGGCTTAAAGGTTAGGAGAATTATTGATGGATTAACTAAGATACCTGAAGTAATGGATGATAATGTATCCTTTCAGGCTGAGAATTTCAGAAAATTAATTTTGACAATTTCTGATGACTTACGTGTTGCTTTCATCAAAATTGCGGACAGACTCCATAACATGCGAACGTTAGGTCCTGTTAGGCGGGATAAAAAATTAAAAACGTCATACGAAACAGAGTTTTTATATGCTCCTTTAGCACATAGGTTAGGGTTTCATGCTATAAAACTTGAATTAGAAGATATTATATTCAAGTATAAGGAACCCGAAATTTATGCAGAAATAGAAAAGAAAATTGAAAAATCTAAAGAAGTTAGAAATAGATTTATTTCTCAATTTACTCACCCAATTAAAACGGCATTATCTACTGTAGGTTATAATTATAAAATTAAAGCGCGTTACAAAAGTATACCATCTATTTATAATAAGATTAAAAATAAAAATGTTGACTTTGATGAAATTTATGACATTTTTGCTATCAGAATTATTATTGATGTGCCTTTGGATGAAGAAAAATCAGCAAGCTGGAGGGTGTATAGCATGGTAACTGATTTTTATCAACCAAACCCAGATAGATTAAGGGATTGGATTTCTATACCTAAAGCAAATGGTTATGAATCGCTTCATACCACAGTAATGAGTAATAATGGTAAATGGGTGGAGGTTCAAATTAGAACCACTAGGATGGATGATATTGCTGAAAAAGGATATGCTGCCCATTGGAAGTATAAAGAAAATAATAACCAAAGGTCAAGTTTTGATAAATGGATTGGTGAAATCCGTGAACTATTAGAAGATCCTGAAACTAATGCCGTAGATTTTATAGATGAATTTAAAATGAATCTATTTGCGGAAGAAATATATGTATTTACACCAAATGGAGATATTAAAGTATTACCTAAAAATGCAACCACATTAGATTTTGCATTTAGTATCCATTCCGATATTGGTTTGAATTGCATAGGAGCTAAGGTTAACAGTAAACTTATGCCGTTAAGTCATGCTTTAAAAAGTGGGGACCAAGTAGAGGTAATTAGGTCATCTAGACAGAAACCGAAAAGAGAGTGGTTAAAATATGTCGTGACAGCTAAAGCTAAACAATACATAAAATCATCTTTAAAGGCTGAAGCAAATAAAATTTCAGCTGACGGAAAAGAGATTCTTGAGCGAAAATTCAAACAAATAAAAGTTAAATTTTGTGGTGAAAATGTAAGTGTGCTTGAAAAGCTATATGGTATCCATACTGCAACTGAACTGTATTATCAAATAGCAAAAGGTAAGTTGGATTTATCTAAAATGAGAGATTTAGATATGGAGGGTAAGTATTTAGTCTTACCTAAGACGATAGAACCTGTTTTAAGTACAAAATCACTAACCAATATAATTTCATGTGTTTACCACAAGAATGATATTATAATTATTGGTGAAGACTTTAAAGACTTAGAGTATACTCTAGCAGTATGTTGTAGTCCAATACCTGGAGATGATGTATTTGCATTTATTACCAATTCTGACGGAATTAAGGTGCATAGAACAAATTGTCCTAATGCAACTCAAATGATGTCTAACTATGCATATAGAGTAATTAAAGCAACATGGCAAAGTCAAAAATTAAAAGAAGAGTTGACCACACAAGTTATTAAAGGTATTGATGATATGGGAATTGTAAATAATATTACGACTATTATATCCCATGAACACAATGTGAATATGAAAGCGATTTCATTTAAGTCAAATGATGGTATTTTTGTGGGGGAAATTCAATTGTATGTGTATGATACTCAGCACCTAGATAAGCTAATGATTAAATTTGAGCAAATAGAAGGTATAATGAGTGTGGATAGGGTTTAACTTATTTTAGTTGAATTAATATTAAATGAAGTGTAACAAATGAGACCATTTTCAGTCTTACTATTAAATCAATACCTATTTTAAGTATTAAATAATTATGTCAGAAGTATTAGAAATTAAAAATTTATCAAAAAAATACGGCAATTTTATAGCTGTTGATACTTTGAGTCTTAGAATAAATTCAGGTGAAGTATTTGGGATTTTAGGGCCAAACGGATCTGGGAAAACGACTACACTTGGTATGTTGCTAGGTGTGATAAATGAATCGTCAGGTTCTTATTCATGGTTTGGAAAGTCTGATTTTGAAAACTGCAGACAACAAATAGGCTCTATTTTAGAGCACCCTATTTTTTATCCAGAATTAACAGCTTATCGAAATTTAGTGATTGCATCTATGATTAAAGGATGTGATAAAAATAGAATTGATGTCGTATTAAAAAGGGTAGGGCTATTAGAAAGGAAAACATCAAATTATAACACGTTTTCATTAGGTATGAAGCAAAGGCTATCTTTAGCGTCAGCTTTATTATCAAATCCAGATGTGTTAGTGTTGGATGAGCCCACTAATGGTTTGGATCCAGAAGGGATTAATTACATGCGTGAATTAATACTTTCTATTGCAGCTGAAGGTAAAACCATTATAATTTCAAGTCACTTATTAGATGAAATTCAGAAAATGTGCTCACATGTAGCTATTTTAAAAAATGGTAAACTAATTAAAACAGGTAGTATTGCTTCCATTCTATCTGATAAGAAACATTTTGAAGTTAATTCAAATGATCCTAAATTTGAAGTCAAACTAGGGTTGCTTTCATTTGTTACTTCTTTCATAAAGGAATCAAGTTATTATTTAATTACTTGTGTGGATGAATCTGACTCTGAAGGTGTTAATAAACTATTCTTTAATCAAGGGATTGTATTAAATCACTTAGCATTACATAAAGAGTCTCTTGAAACTGAATTTTTAAACCTTGTACAATAATGAAAAAATACTTACAAATAGAATACATGAAAATTAAAGGTAACTCGTCTTTCAAAGTGTTCACCTTATTGTTTTTAATTTTGATGCCAATCATAATAATTGTTTACCAAGTTATTTTAAGGATGGTTTATTTGGTTTAGGAATGGAAGATTCTTATCCATTCATGCCAAGAACAGCTTCATCTACTTGGTATTATACAACATACATAGCAAGTTGGTTTAGTTTTTATCTTTTGTCATTCATTATAATTTTCCACATAACGAATGAATACGCTGCAAAAACGGTACGTCAAAATATTATTGATGGCTATTCAAAATTAGATTATTTAAAATCAAAAATTGGAATGGTTGTGTTTATGGCAACAACAGCAACTATATATGTATTCATGGTTGGTTTAATTGCTGCTTTATATTTTAAAGGAAATCAACCTGATATTTCTACTCAAATGCCAGACTTAGTCTCAATGATGACTGGTGGTATATCTAATAGTTCAACTGTATTAGAATTTGGAGGAATGTTTGATGGGATTTTGTTTATCTTAGGGTTTTACATTCAAATTCTAGCTTACTTTATTGTAGCTGTCTTGGTTAGTATGTTAGTAAGAAAAGGAGCTCTAGCTGTCTTGTTGTTTTTTGGTGTGTTTTTTATTAATATGATTCTAACGGCAATTATTAGCACACAAGGAGGGGAAGGTCTTATTGAGTATTTACCATTTAATTCCTTTTCTGCTTTGTTACCTAATTTTGAAATGCAATTTTTATTATTTGGCTTAGGGGAAATGGAGACGTTGTCACTGACAAACACATTGTTGTCAATTGGATATATTGTATTGTTTATTTTTTTAACAAAGGTTATATTTTATAAGCGAGATGTAGTATAACGATCATTTTTGAATTACCTTTGTAGAAAATTATAACACATGAAATTAGCATTATTAACAATTGGAATGTTAGCACTTGCTTTTGCAGGAATTGGAATTAAACTTTGGGCTAAGAAAAACGGAGAATTCTCAGGGACCTGTGCTAGTAATAACCCTGTTTTTAATGAAGAGGGTGAACCTTGTAGTTTTTGTGGTGCAAGACCTGAGGAAAAATGTCAAAAAGAAGACGCATAACCTCTTAGTTTTTTTCAATATACTTACGAGTAGAACAATTATTCTATTGTTCATTAGTATATATTTTCTTATAGTTAAAATAGACTAAATTTTAGTCTACATATTCTATTCTGTTATTAATTGGTAATCTTTACTACTATTGGTTCCATATCTAAAACAAAAACATTAAATTTGTGTTTAAAATTTAAGATATGCAACAAGAAATTCAAAAAAAATTAATCGCAACTATCATTATGGTGGTTTTATTAGTGGTTATAATGATAAAATCTTCAGTAACTATTCAGTCTGGTCAAGCAGGTGTGTTATTTGAAACATTTAGTGGTGGTGTGGATACAAGTGCTCCAAAAGGAGAGGGTTTTCATTTTATTGCTCCCTGGAATAAAGTAATTCTTTATAATGTAAAGCAGCAAAAAAAAGAAGAATCTATGACCGTATTGTCGTCTAATGGACTAGAGATTACTGCGGATGTGACATTACAATTCCAACCAATATCAAAAGATTTACCGTTTTTACATCAAGAAAAAGGTCAGAATTATATTGATGATATTGTTGTGCCAGCTATAAGAGCCGCAACACGTAGTGTAATTGGAAGATATACCCCAGAAGAGATTTACTCTTCAAAAAGAGATGTTATTCAGGCTGAAATTGATATGGAAACTAAGAAGTTAATTGAAAAACAATATATTCAAGTTAATGAAGTGTTAGTTAGAGATATAACTTTACCTGGAACTATTAAAGATGCAATTGAAAATAAATTACAAGAAGAGCAAAAATCTTTAGGATATAAATTTATTTTAGAACGTGAAACGAAAGAGGCACAACGAATTAAAATTGCCGCAGAAGGTAAAGCTGAAGCTAATAGAATTTTAAATGCCTCTTTAACGCCAAATATTTTGAGAGAAAAAGGAATTGAAGCCACTTTAGAGTTGTCAAAATCTAATAACAGTAAAACTGTTATTATTGGTGGGGCTGATGGTTTACCTTTAATTTTAGGGAATCAATAATTTTAACATTTAGTGTTAAATAAATAAACAGTATTAAATTAAGTTTGAGTAGCAATACTCTATATTAAGCATTAGGTAACTTTCGTAGTGCAAAGTGAAATATTATGAAAGTATCATACAATTGGATTAAAGATTACATTAAAACTGACCTTACACCTGATCAAATGTCGGTAATTTTAACAGACACTGGTTTAGAAGTCGAAGGGCTTGAAAAAGTAGAAACTATAAAAGGTGGATTAGAAGGGGTTGTAATTGGAGAAGTATTAACGAAAGAGAAACATCCAGATGCTGACAAATTGAATATTACAACGGTTAATATAGGTGCAGCTGAAAACTTACAAATTGTTTGCGGTGCACCTAATGTCGAAATAGGGCAAAAAGTTGTTGTTGTCACTGTAGGTTCTACATTATTTCCATTAACTGGGGATTCATTTAAAATTAAAAAATCTAAAATTAGAGGGGTTGAATCATTTGGAATGATTTGCGCTGAAGATGAATTAGGTTTAGGTCAATCGCATGATGGTATTATTGTTTTGCCTAACGAAGCGGTTGTTGGTACAAAAGCAAAAGCTTATTTCAATATAGAAGATGATTTTTTAATTGAAATTGGTTTAACACCGAATAGGGCTGATGCCATGGGACATATTGGTGTAGCTAAAGATTTAAAAGCGTATTTAAATTATCACAACAATGCGAATGTAGCATTAGATATTCCAACAGTAAAAACTGTTGAATTAACTGGCAAGTTTAAAATTAATATAGATAACTCTGAATCTTGTCCTAGATATGCTGCAGCTATCTTAAAGAACATTAAAATTGAACCATCACCAAATTGGTTACAAAATAAATTAAGAATAATTGGATTAAGTCCAATTAACAATGTAGTTGATATTACTAATTTTGTGATGCACGAAACGGGTAACCCATTACATGCGTTTGATTTAAAAGTAGTTGGTAACGAAATTAATGTTCGTACACCTAAAACTGATGAGAAATTAACGACTTTAGATGGTGTGGAGCGTAAATTATTTGAAGATGATTTATTAATTTGTAATGCAACTGAACCAATGTGTATTGCTGGTGTGTTTGATGGTGTAACATCAGGTGTGTCAGAAACGACAACTGAAATTTTATTAGAAGCTGCCTATTTTAATCCAGTAGTGGTTAGAAAAACAGCTAAACGTCATGCTTTAAATACAGATTCATCATTTAGATTTGAAAGAGGTGTAGATGCTAATACGGTAATTTACGCTATGCAACGTGCAATTGATTTATTGATTGAATTCGCCGGTGCAGAATTAGTAGAAGCGCAAGACAATATATCTGGTGAATTAGAAGCTATTGCAAAAGGATTTAAAGTAGAGTTTTCTATGGATAGATGTCGCCAATTAATTGGGACTGATATTTCAAATGAAGACATTAAAAAAATATTAAATGAATTGGACATTACAATCGCATCAAACGTAGATGGTAATTGTGTGGTTGATGTACCTGCTTATAGAGTGGACGTTCAACGTGAAGCTGATGTGATTGAAGAAGTATTGCGAATTTTCGGATTTAATAACGTACCAATCCCTGCTAAATTGAATTCATCAATTTCAATGCAGTCTAAACCTAATACTGATAAATTATACAACACTACAGCTGACTTTTTAGTAAATAATGGCTATAGTGAAATAATGAATAACTCATTAACATCATCTAAGTTTGTTGAGAAATCAGGTTCTAAAGTATTAGACGCTAAACAAAATGTTGAATTATTAAATCCATTAAGTAATGAATTAGACGTAATGCGTCAATCGCTATTATTTGGAGGCTTACAATCTATTGAGCACAACCAAAATAGACAACATCCAAACTTAAGATTATTTGAATTTGGTAAAGAATATATTAAAACAGACAACGGTTATTTTGAAACTCAGAAAATTGGGATTTGGTTAAATGGATTAAAAGAAAACGAAAACTGGACTGAAGGTTCTAGTAAAGTCAGCTTTTATTCAATTAAAGGAATTACTGAAGGAATTTTAAAGAAGTTAGGGATTTGGAAAAACTTCCAAACGTCTGAATTAAAGTCTGACTTATTTGAAGATGGTTATAAAATAACAATTGCTAAAAAAGTTGTTGCTGAATTAGGATGGGTAAAATCTTCTATTTTAAAACAGTTTGGTATTAAAACAAAAGTGTTTTATGCCGACATGAATTGGGATAATATTATAGCTTTATCTGTTATGAATACGGTTAAATTTTCAGCATTACCTAAAACTCAATTTATGCGTAGAGATTTTTCTTTACTATTAGATACTAACGCAACCTTTGCAGATATTCATCAAATAGCCTCAAAGGCGGATCGAAAAATATTAAAGAATATTGGATTATTTGATGTGTATGAAGGAAAAAACCTTGAAAAAGGAAAAAAATCTTATGCTATCAATTTAACATTCCAAGATAACGAGAAAACGTTGCAAGATAAAGCGGTCGAAAAAATTATGTTAAAAATTAGACAAGGCTTAGAAAATGATTTAGGTGCTGTTCTGAGGTAATTTCATTATGAACAGATCTTACATTAAAAAATTGGATTTAACTGTTTGTGCACTATTTAGTTTACTTCTGTTATCATGTGTTCAGGAACCCGTTCAAAATGGGTTAGGTGGATATGTGAATGAAGAGGACTATCAAGAACAATTTGTCAATTCTGATGCTATTGATATAATTCAAGAAGTTGTTGAAATGGATACGATCCAATTAGACACTTCTTTTATTGATTTTTCAAATGAGATGATTGATTTGTTAGCCGCTAATGAGTTAATCGAACTTTCGAAACATTTTCACCCCCAAAAAAGGTGTGCTTTTGTGCCGTATACATTTTTATCTGATGAGAATCAGGAATTCACAACGAATTCCTTTATAAAACAATTCGATTTGGATGAAAAACTAATGTGGGGAACGCAAGATGGTTCTGGTGATTCTATACTTTATACCGTTTCTGATTATATTAAGACGTATGTGTATGATATTGACTTCAAAACAAAATCTTCTGATGTTCATATTAATGGAAACTTAGCGTTTAGTAATACATTAAATAATATCTCTAAACTATATCCTGAAGCTGAAGTTGTGGAGTTTTATTATGATGGCACTAAAGAGTATGAGGGAATGGATTGGAAGTCACTTATTTTTTACATAGAAAAATTAGATGACGTTTATTATTTAGTAGCCATTGCACATAATCAATGGACTATTTAGTTTGAATTTTGTTATTTTTTTACAGAGTTATTAAATTTAATTTATACATTAGAAGCTATGAAAAGAATAATTGTAATTTTATCTGGGATAGTAATATTTCAAAGTTGTAATAATACTAATAGAGAACCTATTAAAGTTGACGAAATAATTACTGCTGATATTCTGAAGGAAGCTGAAGAGGTGATTTCTAAAACATTTAATCCCATTTTTAAAAAAATCTGATAGTTTATCTTTTTTTCAAAATACTAATTTCTCTCCAACATTGGAAGGACGAATTAAAAAAGGAGAAAATTTAATTTATGCTGCAACTATGGAATTTGCTTGGGATGAATTAAAAAGAGAATTAAAAGATTCAATTATTGATATTGAAAGTAAAGAGCTAAGGCTAATTAATAGTTCAAAACCATTTAAAGGTGTATTAAGAGAAAATGAGTATAAGACAACAATCGAGATAAAAGAAAATACAATTACTGCAAAAGCTCATTTTCAGATGTTATTACCTTTTGTAGAATCATTAACAGAGTTTAAACTTCCTTTAAATTTTAAAAATTGGAGGTGAAGTCTTTTGGTTTTAAAGGAGATGATAGAACAGGTAGAATAGGGTATTACAAAAGTGATAAAAATTTTGCTATAAGATTACTCCCAAAGGATAGAGAACATGAAATCATTATTATAAAAGCTAAGTCAAAACAATCAACTCTTTTAAACTACTATAATAACTACAAAAAAAAATGTGCTATTTTTAAAAAGGATACAATATGGTGGAAACATAAATTTTATGAAGATGATATTGTTCAAATCCCATTCATTAACTTTAACATAACATATGATTATGAAACTATTGTTGGATCACATTTCTTTACTGACCACGAGTATGAAGTAATAAAAGCAAATCAAAAAACAGGATTTATCTTAAACGAAAAAGGAGCTACAGCTGAAAGTTTTGCCTTAATTGAAGTTGTAGAATCTGCTTCAGATGCTGTTTTTGAAAAACCAAAACCAAAACTTATGATTGTTAATACTGATTTTGTGGTGTTCTTAAAACGAAAAGATGCAGATTTCCCTTATTTTGGAGTGTATATTGCTAATGATGAATTGATGGGGAAGTTTGAGGAAGTTATGAAGTAAATTTTTTGTTCTCACTTTTCTTTTATACTAAAAAAATTGAAAGTGAATTTGTATCGGTAGCCATAACGCATAATCAATGGACGATTTGATATTTGGCTGAAACTAGCTCTAGTCCAATTTAAGTTTGGTTGAGCTTAGTTTATTTATTTCCCACTTTCCAATATTTCCCTTTATTATAATTTCAGAATTACCAAGTGATATATGTTTTGACTCTGTTGGCTCGTTAAGTTCAAAATAAATCACAGAGATGGAAGCGAATTCAACATTTTCTGAAAAATCAAGTTCTATGAAGTCTATAGAATTCGAGAATTTAATTTTATTTTGAATATTAGATTCTACAGAATATCCAATAAGAGTTAAATATTGCGTTATACTTAAAGAGTCTATGAGGTTCAGCTTGATTTGGATACCAGTAACGTTATTAAATAAATAATTTTTAGTAGAATCCGATTCAGCTGGACTATTATAGTCAGTTGTTTGAAAACTCAAAGAATCGTTGAATGTTTTTTTAGTCCAACTTTCATATTGCTTCTTATTCATCTCCCTGGTACATATTAACTCTGAAGACTCCTTTATGTAAACAGAATCGGTTGTATATACTGATAATTCGTCATAATTTTCACCTGAAGAATATGTTATTAGATCTGTATT